>Ga0310786_10012305_pt1 | contig 10595 bp, 10 predicted proteins | sample AusTroGonzalo_MG_FD_203881 | JGI IMG/M metagenome (GOLD analysis project Ga0310786, IMG submission 203881) | Bovine rumen microbial communities from tropical cattle in Woodstock, Queensland, Australia - Gonzalo_03 (v2) (version 2) | ecosystem: Host-associated > Mammals > Digestive system >...
ACATAATCAACTGCGCTTATATTTGGATTATTTACGGCTGCCGCAGCTGCTTTAAGTTCAATTTGGTCTTTAAAAAGATTTAGCATTTGAACTTTAAGTTCCTGGTTCGGATGTTTTTTATAACTTTTATACAAATTCCCAAAATTTCTGACCGCCATTTCAGAAAGCTTTATTTGTGGTTCTTCTGCTATTATTTTTAAATTTTGCATAAAATTCCTTTAAGATATTGACATGAATATTAAAACCACTGAATTTAAAATTTGTTATTTATTGGCTTTATAGATTCTCATTTAACTTAATAAATGTTCACAATTTTTGTATACAAAACAGCCGTAATATGGTATGATAAAACTATAGTAGTATACATAAAATTTTTTGAGGATATATGCGATAAAAGGCTTTAATATTTGTTATGAGAGTTGTCCGGCAGGCTATATGTGCCGGAATATCGTATATATATAAAAAAATAGAAAAGGTAAAGGTGCAGTATGAACAGTGCAATATCGGTTGTTGCAATAGTAACCGTTGTAGTACTTGCTGCTGTCATTGTCATACAAAGGGTTAAATATAATGCCCTTGTACGTCAGACAGATGCAAGTATGCATGATTTGCAAGAAAAAGAAGCAATTCTTCAAAAAGAAGCTATGATTAAAGCTAAGGAAGCATTGCAAACCGAAAGAGAACAATTAAACGAAGACGAAAGAGAGAGAAGAAGAGAGTTTGCTCAGATTGAGAGTAAGTTGTCCAAACGTGAGGATATGCTTGAAGGAAAAATTCAAGAAATAACCGACAAAGAAGTTGAGCTTGATAAAATGAAAGACAAGCTAATTGAAAAAGAAGACTTGCTTGATGAAATTACACAGAAAAGAACTTCCGAACTTGAAAGAATAGCCGGGATGTCTACGGAAGAAGCTAAAAATATGCTTCTTGAACAGTTAAAAACTGAACTCGCTCAAGAACAAATGCAGCTGATTCGTGAAAATGAGGCAAAGATTCGAGAAGATGCTTTGGAAAAATCAAAAGAAATTCTTTCTACAACAATGCAGAGATGCATGATGGATCAGGTTGTAGAATCAACAGTTTCTGTTGTTTCTCTGCCGAGTGATGAAATGAAAGGACGTATTATAGGGCGTGAAGGAAGAAATATAAGAACTTTGGAAACTTTAACAGGAGTTGATTTAATTATTGATGATACACCTGAAGCAGTAGTTCTTTCTTCTTTTGATCCCGTAAGACGTGAAATCGCCAAAGTTGCTTTGGAAAAACTTATACAAGACGGACGTATTCACCCTGTAAGAATTGAAGAAACAGTTGAAAAATCTAAAGAAGAAATTGAACGTAAAATAATGAAAGAAGGCGAAAATGCAGCTCTTGATATGGGTGTTATGGGCTTGAATAAAGAGCTTATTAAAAACCTGGGTCGTTTATATTACAGAACAAGCTATGGTCAAAACGTTTTAAAACATTCGCTTGAAGTTGGGCACATAGCAGGAATGCTGGCTGCGGAATTGGGAGCAAATGTCAGCGTAGCCAAACGTGCGGGATTACTCCATGATATAGGGAAATCAATTGACCAAACACAAGAAGGTACACATATTCAATTGGGAGTTGAGTTAGCGTCACGTTATGGTGAAAAACCGGAGGTCATTCATGCAATAGAGGCTCACCACGATGATGTTACAGCGAATACAATTGAGGCTGTGCTTGTAAAACTCGCGGATGCAATTTCTGCGGGCAGACCGGGAGCAAGACGTGATACTTTGGAAATTTATATTAAACGTTTACAAAAAATTGAAGAAATTGTAAACGGATATGAAGGAATAAGACAATCTTTTGCTGTTCAGGCAGGCAGAGAAGTTCGGGTAATTGTTGAAGCCGAAAAATTTGATGATTTGGCATCTCAAAAGCTTGCAAGAGATATTGCAAAGAAAATTGAAGATGAGCTTGATTATCCCGGACAAATAAAAGTAACGGTCGTTCGGGAATTCAGAGCTACTGAAATAGCAAAATAATAATGTCATGCTGAACTTGTTTCGGCATCTTACAAATGATACAAATGAAACTTTAAGACAGGTAAGACTCTGAAATAAATTCAGAGTGACAAACAAAAAATGGAACGAACACAAAATACAAAGAAAATAATATTTTTAGGCGATATAACAGGCAGGCATGGGCGTAATGCGCTCAAGTCCTACCTTGTTTCGCTTAAAAATGATATGTATACAACTAATACATCTACCCCTTTTGTTATTGCAAATATTGAAAATGCATCACACGGATTCGGACTTACAAAAAAGAATTATGATGACTTGGTTTCTGCCGGTGTAAATTGTATGACTTCGGGCAACCATATTTGGGACAAAAAAGATATATACGATTACATAAATGAGGCAGATAATCTTGTTCGTCCCATAAATTATCCTGAGGGAACTCCCGGCAAAGGTTCTCAAGTGTTCGAACTCGATGGAGAAAAAATTGCAGTAATTAATGCTTTAGGTAGGGTGTTTATGCCTCCTGTGGATTCACCATGGCAAATTGTAACTGACGAGATTAAAAGTTTAAAAGCCGAAGGCGTAAGGAGCATTTTTATAGATTTTCATGCAGAAGCTACTGCTGAAAAAGTTTGTTTTTCAAAATATCTTGCACAGGAATTTAACACTGAAGAGAATGCCCTTATAAAGGGATTTTTTGGAACACATACGCATGTTCAAACAGCAGATGAGCAAATTATAAACGGAATGGCATATATTACAGACGCAGGTTTCTGCGGTTCGCCAGAAGGTGTAATCGGGATGGAATTCTCTACATCATTAAAAAGACTTACTACAAGCCTGCCTGAACGGTACGAAGTTGCTCAAGGGAATCTTATGCAAGTAAACGGTGTTGAAGTTTTGATTGATAAAACTAAAGCAACACAGATAAAAAGAATTAATTTTGTTGTTAATAATAATGAAAATGATAAGGAGGCCAACCTTGATTCAGGCGGTTGATGAAGGGGGTGTGGAATGAAAGGAGATTTTCATATTCACACTTATTATTCAGATGGTGTATTTGCGCCGGAAAAAATTGCAGACCTTGCAGCAGAAGCCGGTTTAGAAGTTATTGCACTAACGGATCACGATAATGTTCTATCTTATGGTGTTGCCCAAAAACATATCAATGAGAACGGACTTAATCTGAAACTTATTCAGGGGATAGAGGTAAATACTCTTTATAAAGAATATGAGGTTCATATTTTGGGGTATTTCCCGGATATAGAAAATGATGATTTTAAAAATCTTCTGAAAGTTCAACAGCAGGCACGTATTAAACAAACAAAAGAGATTCTTGCTTTGTTGAATAAGAAAGAAGGTATCAAAATCAAGTTTGATGATGTTAAGAATATGGTTGCAGAAGGCGGTTCAATCGGTCGTCCGCATATCGCCAAAGCTATTACAAATGTTGGCGGTACAAGTAATGTTATGGAAGCTTACAAGAAATATATTCACAGAGATTCTCCCGTTTATGTTGAAAGAAAAACAGTATCTCCGTTTGATGCTGTGGAAGTTATTTATGATGCAGGCGGAATCCCTGTTATAGCACATCCTTATGATATTGATATTGCAGAAGATTTGATTAAAGACCTTATGAACTATGGTTTGGTTGGAATAGAAGCTTATCATAGGAAACATTCTCCGGCAATTGTTGAATATTTTTCATCTATGGCAGAAAATTTGGGTTTAATAGTAACCGGAGGTTCGGATTTTCACGTTCCGAATATCATGAACGGTCAAATTATTCTTGGCAAAAACTTTGTGCCGGAATGGATTTACGACAAGCTTATTGAGGCTAAAAAGCGCAGGGATCTGGCAGGTTAAGCGCATAAAATTCTAATTAAGTTACAACTCAAAGAGGAAATTTAATGAAAAAAAACGGATTTACGATAATAGAAGTTTCAATACTTTTTGTAATATTTCTGATAGTGGCTTTCTTAGTAGCGCCGCTTTCTCTTGATGATACAAGGCAGGCAAAAAATACGTCAAAATGGCGCAGTGTTCAGAGCGATTTTTCAAATATTTTCTATTCGATAAATACAGCTGAAAATCAAGAGGAAGCTGGATTTAAAGATATTTTTATGAAGGTATTGGAAGGTGATATTAAAAATGAGATGAATACGTACAGGATTACGTTTATGAACGGAACTTATCCTAATGATACGTACAGGTTTAAGGAATTTAAAAACACTTATTCAAATGCAACACTTGCAATAAAATTATTTGAAAATCCTCAAAACGATTTGTACGGTATATTAATGTATGACGTAAACGGTAAAAACAAGCCGAACGTATGGGGTAAAGATGTTTTCGGTATGAATATTTACAAAGACAAATTTGAACCGTTCTGTAAAGCTGACAGCGTTAGCAGCCAAAAACAGGATTGTTCAAAAAATGGTACGGGGATTTGTTGTTCGAGTTACTACTTACTTGGAGGAAACTTTGACTAATATGGTTAAGAATATATGTGTATTTGCATCTGCATCAAATGATTTGGCGGAAGTTTATTATAAAGATGCTCAAAAGCTGGGGGCTTTGATAGCGCAAAACGGCTATGGAGTCGTATATGGCGGAAGCAGAAGAGGTTTAATGTACGCTTGTGCAGAAGCTGCGAAGCAAGCCGGTGGCAAAGTTTACGGAGTTATGCCCGAAAAAATTGCAAATGCAGGTCTCGCGAATCCTGAAGACTGTGATGAATTTTATTTAACAAAAGGTATGAGAGAACGCAAAGCAAAACTGGATGAACTTTCAGACGCCGTAATTGCTATTGCTGGGGGCTTTGGCACACTGGAAGAAATTTCCGAAATGATTACCCAAAAGCAGCTGGGATACAGTAATAAGCCAATAGTTATCCTAAATACTAACGGTTTGTATGATTCTTTGGTCGGATTTTTCGAAAATGTTATCCAACAAGGTTTTGCAGAAGAAGGCTTAAGAAATATTTATTACGTTGCAAATTCGCCTGAGGAGGCATTGTCTTATATAAACAGTTATCGTGGTGAGAATGTTTATATTAAGTACGCTATATAGTTACTTCAACAAACGATAGAAATTATTCAATGTATTTCCCGTCAAAAAGGTCAAGAATCATTTTTTCCTGATCTGTTTCGTTTTTTTTAGTATCAGGTTTTTCAGCTTTTTTAGGTTGTTCAACCTTCTTATGTTTCTCGTTTATCTGTGCAGAAGGCTCAGCTGCCTTTGTTGGGGATTCAGATTTTTTAACTTCATTTTGTTCGGGTACGGAATCAGAAGCGTTTGCTATTCTTGAAATTATTGGAATTTCTTTGTCTCCGAAGAGTGATTTTGCCGCTTCCTGAATAATTTGTTTTTTACCTGAATCATTATTTAGTCGTGTTACATTCAATTCATTTTTAAAGGTTATAATTATTCCGTCTTCCGATACTTGTACAGGTGTTGCAAGCTTAAGAATTGCTTGTGTCGGAGGGCTGCTTATATTTGCAAGCAGGGTTTGCCAAAGGGAGTATACATCGCTGCTGCCCGATTTTTTAGAAATCGGAGGAGGCGTAAAATTTTCTTCTTGTTTAGGTTCTGTATTTTTAGACTCCGGTTTTTCCTGGATTAAGGGTTGCGGAACCTCAGGGCGTGTTACAACAGGAGAAGGTTTTGCTTTTTCTGTAATTATATTGCCGGTTTCTAACGATCTCACTCTGTTTTGCAAATCTATAAGAGTAGAATTTTCCGTCATATTTGAGAGATCTATTATCCCAACTTCAAGCCACAAGTGCTGATTGACAGATTGCTTAATTTCCTTAATATAATATGAAATTCTTTCAATCAAAAATACAATCTGCTGAGTCTCCAGAGATGCTGTTTGTTTGGTGATATCATCTATTTGCGGTTCATTTAATCCTGTCAGTTCCGGGAGTAATTCTTTTGAGCAGGTTTTTGCGACCAAAAGATTTTTGAAATATTCATTCAAATTTGTAAGTATTTGCAACGGTTCATTCCCTGAATTGTAAATACGATTTATTATCTGAATAGCTTCTGATGGAGAAGATGAAATTATTTTTTCTGAAAGTTCATACAAAATATCAAAGGAGATTCTGCCCAAAATAGAATTGACATCTTCAACCGTAATTTCTTTAGAAATCCCCAGAATGCTTAATTGATCCAAAAGTGAAATACTGTCTCTCATTCCGCCTGCGGAATTTTTTGCTATTGCAAATAGTGCATCGTCAGAAATTTTAATATTTTCTTCGTCAGAAATATATCTTAAATGTTTAACAATATCATTTGTGGTTATTCTTCTAAAATCAAATCTTTGGCATCGGCTTTTTATGGTATCCAAAACCTTGTGAACTTCTGTTGTTGCCAGTATAAATATTACGTTTTCAGGCGGTTCTTCAAGCGTTTTTAACAAAGCATTAAATGCATGGTTTGTGAGCATGTGAACTTCGTCTATGATATAAATTTTGTATTTCCCGTTAACAGGAACATACTGTATTTTTTCAAGTATATTCTGCGCATCTTCAACTTTTCGGTTACTTGCGGCATCTATTTCTATAACGTCAATAGGGATAGAATTTGTGATGTCTTTACAGCTTTCACATTCTCCGCAGGGGTGAATGGTGGGGCCGTTTTTGCAGTTTAAAGATTTTGCCAAAATCCTTGCAGTTGAAGTTTTGCCTGTCCCTCTGGGGCCTGTAAATAAATAAGCATGAGAAATCTTGCCGAGCTCAATCGCACTTGTCAGAGTCTTTTTAATATGCTCCTGACCGACAAGCATTTCCAGTGTTTGAGGACGATATTTTCTGTATAAAGGTATATAATTCCCATCCATGTTTTTCAGTTTAGCACAAAATTTGTTTTTATTGTATAAATAGGTTTGAAATTTTATTACTGCTTAGTTTGTTAATTGAAAGAATTAGCAGTTTATAATAATATTGAATTTATGAAGAGATGTTTAATTTTTGTTATTTTTATGATGTTTTGTATTGCTCCTGCATTTGCTTATGAACTCATATTGCCAAAAGAAAAAAAAACTTTTACTAATAATAAGTATGCTTTTTTTGTTGGTAGAGCCGGAAATAATGAAAGCATTATGATAAATGATGAGAAGATATATACAGCTTCAAACGGTGCGTTTGCGTATTCTGTAGAGCTTAATGAAGGTGAAAACAGAATAGCGGTAAAATCTAATTACGGAATGAAAATATACAAAATATACAAAAACAGCCCACAGGAAAAGGTTGAGCCCCCATTGGAAGAATCCAGCCCTGTTTTATATGTGGTTTTGAAGGACAATACTCCTTTAAGAAGTACTCCTGTTGATTACGGAATGAACAGAATGTCTCACTTGTTTGAGGGAACAAAGCTTATTGTAAATGGTAAAAAAGGGAATTTTTACAGAGTTTTCTTATCCAAAGACAAAATCGGCTGGATAGACAAAGATGCTGTCCAAAAATTTGACGGAGAAAATATAATCTCGGAATTTTTAACTGTTAACAGTAAAACTTACAAAAATGCTTCGGAGCATACGATAGAATTTACTGAAAAATTACCGTATACAATAGATGAAACTAAAGGAGAAATCTTTTTCAAAGTTTATAATCCTTTTGTGTCAGAGGATTCTGTTTATACTATAACAGCCAGAAAGCCGGATAAATATGTGTACAAAACTGTATCTTCAAACGGAGTATACGTATTCAAAGTTAGTGCTTTACCATGTGTTGAAAAAGTTCTGGAAGGAATAAATATCTTTGTAGATGCCGGGCATGGCGGGACAGAATTGGGTGCGATAGGTTGTCTTGGGGATAAAGAGAAAGATATAAACTTAAAAATAGCCAATGAATTAAAGGAAGCCCTTTTGCTAATGGGTGCAAATGTATATATGAGCAGAGAATGTGATGGCTTTGTATCCCTGGATGACAGAGTGAATATGGCAAAAAACAATTGTGTCGATATATTTGTAAGCATTCACCTTAATTCAATTCCTGACATAAAAATGGATATTCACAAAAACAGAGGTACCAGCGTTTACTATTACAATCCAAATTCAAAGGACCTTGCATCGGCAGTATTACGCTCAGTTACAAAAGGCGTTAAAACGAGAAATGATGGTTTAAGAACGGCGAGCTTTGCTGTTATAAGGCCGACAGAATACCTTGGTATTCTTGTAGAAACGGCATATATGACCAATCCTTTAGATTCTGTTATGTATACTAATGAAGAATTTCCCAGGGAAACAGCTAAAGCGATTGCCGAAGGAATACTTAATTATGTACAATCAAAATAACCTTATAAAAAAAGGAAAGTCTTGCAAATTGTGCAAGACTCAAAAATATACATTTACCCCACTAATTTTATAACATGTTTTGCATGTTGTTGTCAAGTAGTTAATTTTAATACTTTATAATTGATTTTTATTAAGTCGGCATTGCATTTGATGATGGGCAAAAATCACTTATTGCAGTGTATTTTCCGGTTCTTTCTTCAACCTTCAAGACTTTGGCGGAAGAATTCGTTAAGATATGCTGGTTTTGAATACATTCGTAATTATTTTCCAGAAATCTTTGATTGTAATTCTCGCCGGAATTTGTGTAATTCTTGGCTTTTACAAAAAGACCGAATTTTTTATTTCTGCGTTTGATCTTCTTTGTAGCGAAACTTAAAACCTCATTAATGTCGATTTCCGCCCAGCCGTTTTGGATAACTTCCACAACATAATTTTCGTTATCCGAGGTTTGAATTATAATACATCCGGTTATGTTATGCGTGTTTTTATCAATAATTGTGTATTTGTATTCATCTATGTATGAAAGGCCTTTGAAAATATCTTCTTTAAATTCATTGGCTTCTATGCTCAAAAGCGGGCGAAAATGCGGAAGCAGGGAGTCATTGTAAATGTTTGCTATAATTTTAGCATCAGAATTCCTGAAATGTCTGTATTCTGTTTTATCGTAATTATGGCTCGGAAATTCCGTAATTCTCCAAAGTTTTTCCATTGATATTTGGCTGAAACCGCATTTTGTTACAAACATCGAAAGCAGTTCCGGCAGATAATCATCAACTTTTACCATAACGGAAGTAGCTCCCATTGCTTTATATTTTGAAACTGCGTATTGTACAAGTTCTGAGGCCTCTTCATAAGAATTTTCCTCAAAAAACAGCTTTTTAATTTCAACTTTTCTTTGCCTGCCCTTATTGGGAGCAACAGTAATAAGTCCTTTAATTTCGTTTTGATTTTTTAAAACATAGGATTCCGGCAGATATTTAAATTGTAAGGGCAAAAGATGGTGTAATAATATCAATGGATTAAACATTATACCGTTAATATATGCATTTCCGGCATCATTGTTTAAAAATGATATCATTTCTAGCGTTTTCTTCTTATCAAAATAGTAAAGCTTGCGAATTTTGCTCATAGCTAAATTATATGCTCAATTACATTATGTTTCAAGTAAAGAGGTTTATGTTAAACTGTTTTTATGGAAAATCAATTTTCAAGAACAGAACTATTAATAGGAAAAGAAGGAGTAAACAAACTCCAATCTTCAAGAGTTGCGGTCTTTGGTGTTGGCGGAGTCGGCGGATATGTTGTTGAAGCCCTCGTCAGATGCGGGATTGGCGAAATTGACATTGTTGATAATGATAAAGTTCATATCACAAATCTAAATCGCCAAATAATAGCAACACAAAGTTCAATAGAAAAGTACAAGGTCGATGTTATGGAAGAGCGAATCAAGGACATTAGTCCGGATTGTAAAGTCAATAAATACAAAACTTTTTTTACTCCGGAAACTTCATCTGAATTTGATTTTAGCGAATATGACTATGTGGTTGATGCAATCGATACAGTTTCAGGCAAAATTGAACTTGTTATGAAATGCAATGAAACAAACACCCCTATAATCTCTTCAATGGGTGCGGGGAATAAACTACACCCGGAAATGTTCGAAATATCCGATATTTATAAAACTTCTGTTTGTCCTTTAGCAAAAGTTATGAGGCAGGAACTTAAAAAAAGAGGGATAAAAAAGCTTAATGTTGTCTATTCGGAAGAAGTTCCGATTAAACTAACTTCCGAAGAAAAAAGTACTTCCGGAAAGCAAGTTCCCGGAAGCATATCTTTTGTACCTTCTGCAGTTGGTTTAATCATTGCTGGAGAAGTTATTCGCCATCTCCTACATATCTGTCACCTTTCTCCCAATGAGCGCTAAATACGGTACCTGATACTTCGTCTACATTTTCTTCAGTTTTGGGCATATTAAGAGCATCACAAATTTTACGTGCTGCTGAGTCGAAATATTCCATTCTAAGCCCTTTTGGCCAGCTATAGTTTAATTGTTTCAAATTTTTCCCCTTGTACCAAACGTTACAAGAAAGTTTCATCAAGGTGCCATTTTTATTGTTAATTGCATTAACTACCAATGTTGAACCGTCTTTTAAACGTAATCTTTCTACACCGTTAAAATTGGGATTGTACGATACAGGACTAATTTGCATATTTATACTCCTTTCACTTACATTCTATCATGAATAAATAGGCGTTGGATCTACGAGTTTTTTATAGTAATAATCCAAATAAATATAATCTTTAGC
>Ga0310786_10012306_pt1 | contig 10595 bp, 7 predicted proteins | sample AusTroGonzalo_MG_FD_203881 | JGI IMG/M metagenome (GOLD analysis project Ga0310786, IMG submission 203881) | Bovine rumen microbial communities from tropical cattle in Woodstock, Queensland, Australia - Gonzalo_03 (v2) (version 2) | ecosystem: Host-associated > Mammals > Digestive system >...
ATGGTAAGCGCCACGCCAAACAGAATCTTCCACCTGCGATGGCAGACCAGCGCACAGATCGTGACCACCCCCACAAACACGCAGAGCAAAAAGGTTCCGAGGGTACTGCAAAGGCACCCCGTGGTCATGGTGGCGCAGATGAGGATCCAAAGGGAAATGGAGGTTTTCTCCCGCTTTTCAAGCCTTTGCAGGAGCAGCGCCATCAGATAGATCAGGGACGGGATCACCACGTTGGCAAGCACCGCCTTTCCCTGCCCTGCCCGAACGATCAGAAAATTCTCCGCGGAATAGATCGAATAACCGCCAAAGGTTACGAGGAGCGCCGCAAAGCTCATGAACAAAGGCATCGTCCAGCTCTTTTTCTTCTCCTCCCCCATCAGATGCTCTCCCAACAGAAAATACAACCCGTAGGTCATAAACAAGATGAAGATGGGCATGATCACGTGGGCCGTGGTCGCTCCCGAGAGCCCCGCTACGTCTGCGAGCACCGCCACCCATACGGGGAAGGGCGCCAGGGAATGTCTGAAATCCAGTCCCGTGTAAGCCCCCGTGTAGGGGATGTTCCGGTAGAGGGTATGCACTTCCTTGCTGTAGGAGGTGATGGCTACGTAATATGCGTCATCCCCGTCCTCATATTTGAGATAAAAGACACAGAAAACCTGTAAGATCACCACCGCTGCAAAGATGCACCAGAGCAGGGTTGCCGCCTTACTTCCGGAGGGGCTTCCCTTTTCTCCCCGTTGTCCCTGCAAATCAGGCTCCGCCGCCTTGGGCGAGGCTTTCCCTCTTCGCGCCAAAAACAGGATCACTGAAAGCACTAACCACGCGCCGCACAGGGCAAGATACGTGGTCTCAACCAGTGGGAACTTCGCGTCCGCCAAGATCATGGGAACGCAGGCAAAAAGAAACGTGGCCCAAAGGCAGACCTGCCCATAGATCCACGCAAATAAGATCCCCCTGCCCTCGTTTTTCAAGGGCCGGAAGATGGTTCCCACCGCCGCCGGCAGTACCGTTATCATCATGATCGCCATCAAAATTCTGATCACCGTCATTTTTTCGCTCCACTAAAGCCCTTGGACGCTGAGATGCATGCCCAAGCGGCCCATAATAACGTGACAGACAGCACGTTCTTCGGATCCATGATGCCGCCGCCCCGCAGTACGTAAAATAAAATCAGGAATGCCCCGAAAACTAAAAAGACAAGCCCATTTCCCAGATGGCAGAAGCGCTGCTTCCCATCCATTTTCAAGAGACTCCCCACAAACAAGATCAGACAAATACATGCCGCAAACGCAAACAGCCACCCGCCATACCTTACGTACAAGGAGGTAAGACGCGGAAAGTGCATCCGCATGATCTCGTAGTTGCTGGCGGAATAGCTCTTCTGCCCCTTTCCGTCCATCAGGATCACCTGGGCGATCGGCGCGAAGGCATATCCCGCGGCATCCCGTACCATTTCCTTTAGGTTCCGCTTCGCGCGAACCTTGCGTCCCGCATCTGCCACAGCCTGGTAAATCTCCCGGGCCTTTTCCCTGCCGTAAACGCCATCGATCTTTTGTCCCAAGATCCAGAGCTTTTGCTCGGGGTACTCGTTACAGAGGGCAATTTCCTCCTGCGTCAGGGCCGTCTTTAGCTCCTCCGGCCAATACTTAAACAGTTCTCCAAAATCATCCCACGCATATCTTCGCATGGCTGCCGCCTCCGGCGAATCCCCCATGCGGCCATATGCCCCCTTCGTCGTCGTAAGTCTCGATATCTGCGGGATCATGCCCAGGAGGACGGCCGTTACCAAAACGATGCGGATCATCTTCTGAAGCTCTTTTTTCGTCTCATCCTTCCCAACCTTACAGTGAAGGATTTCCGCGATGCCATACCCCGCCGTCAAAACGCCGCCAAGGATCCGCCACAGCGGGAGTAACAGTTCCTCCCCAAGCCAACATGCCCCCATCAGCGCGATCCGAAGGGCCGGTCTCTCATCTTTCTCCCCCGAGGGAGCGTTCCAGGAAAGGAACCCCCTGACCGCAAGCCCAGCGTGCGTGAGAAACAGGGAACCTGCCAGGGAATTGGGCAGCACGGCCATATGGCACTGCATGGCAAAGGGAATCGTCACCATGCCAAGAACGGCCCAGCATTGAAATGCCTTTCCCATCCGTCCAAGCCTTGGGAAGGATTTCAAAAAGAAACGCGCAGACCAAGTGGCAAACGCCAATTGCAGCGCGTAAAGATAGCATTGATACGGAATGGGGATCACCTTCGCGATCCCTAAAACAATGCGCAGTAAGATGGGGTACAGGATCCCCACGTACTCATCGCACACAAGGCTCTCCTGCACCTTTAACAGGAACCTGGTCTCCCCAAACTCCTGTAAATGAGGGAACTGAAGGCATGCCCACGCGGCCCCCAGAATGATCTGGACGCCAAACCCAATCATCATGACTCTCGCCATCACCTTCGTCGCTTTTGTCGTGCCCTCGTCCATGTCCCCTTCGATTCTCCCTTAAAAGAACTCCTTTACCTTGTCACAGATATAATCCACCTGATCCATGGTAAGTCCGTAGTACAGGGGAAGCCTTACCAGTCTCTCGCTCTCCTTCGTGGTGTATCTGTCCTCCCCGTGGAAGCGGCCAAACTTAAGGCCTGCGGGCGCAGTGTGCAGCGGCACGTAATGTGATACCGCGTAAACGCCGTTATTCGCCTTCAGATGCTCGTCCATGAAGGCCTTTCTCTCATTGCCGTCCGCCACCTTCAGATAGAACATGTGGCCGTTGATCTTGCACTCCTTAGGTACGAAGGGAAGCTCGATCTTTCCAGCCTCCGCCAGAGGCTTTAGCGTCTCGTAATAGCGATGCCAGATGGCAACCCTGGCGTCATTGATCTGATCCGCGATCTCCAGCTGCGCGTAGAGATATGCCGCGTTCATGTCGCTGGGGAGATAGGAGGAACCGTAATTGATCCAGGTATACTTATCGATCTTTCCCTGAATGAACTTGGTGCGGTTGGTACCCTTTTCGCGGATGATCTCCGCCTCCTCCACCTTATCCTCGTCGCGGATGAGAAGTGCTCCGCCCTCACCCATGCTGTAATTCTTCGTCTCGTGAAAGCTAAAGCATCCGAAGTCTCCAAAGGTTCCAAGAGCCTTTCCCTTATAAGTCGCCATGATGCCCTGAGCTGCGTCCTCAATGACCATGAGGTGATGTCTCTTTGCAATATCCATGATGGTATCCATCTCACATCCAACCCCCGCATAGTGCACGGGAACAATGGCCTTTGTCTTCTCCGTGATGGCGTCCTCGATGAGCTTTTCATCGATGTTCATGGTGTCGGGACGCACGTCGACAAACACGGGGGTCGCTCCCCGCAGCACGAAGGCGTCTGCCGTGGACACAAAGGTATAAGCGGGCATGATCACCTCATCCCCGGGCTTTACGTCCGCAAGAAGCGCTGCCATCTCAGTGGCATGGGTGCAGGAGGTGGTGAGCAGGCACTTGGTCGTCCCCGTCTTCTCCTCGATCCACTGATTACACTTCTTCGTATAGGCGCCGTCTCCGCAGATCTTCTGATTCTGCACGCACTCCCCGATATATTTCATGGCATTTTCCGCACAGGGCGGAACGTTAAAATTGATCATTTCTTCTTCCTCTCAGTCGTCAATATTCCGTCTACTTCTTCCAGCTTCCCGTCACGTTCCCCTGAACGTTGTCCGTCACGTGATTGATAATGTATTTCGGCCTTCCCTTGACCTCCTCATAGACCCTGGCCACGTAGTGACCGATGATCCCGAGGCTCAGCATGATAAAGCCGCCGATGATCAGGATCAGCAGGATCACCGTGGTAAAGCCCTCCACGGAGTTCCCGGTAAGGTATCTCACCAGCGTCTGAATCCCCAGGATCGCGCTGAAGATAATGGAACAGGTTCCCATAAAAGTCACCAGCTGCAGGGGCAAGGTACTAAAGGACGTACAGTTGGAGATGGCATAGCGCATCAGGCTAAAGAAATTCCACTTGCTCTTGCCGTATTTCCTCTCCTGCACCTCATATTCCACGGTTCTCGCATCAAATCCGGCCCAGAACGTAAGGGCCCGAAAGAAGGTATTCCTCTCGGGGAGGGCCAGGAGCACGTCCACCACCTTCCGATCGAGGAGCTTAAAGTCGGAGGAGGAACTCATGTCCATCTTGATAAGCCCGCTCATGATCTTGTAAAACAGTCCGGCGAAGAGCTTATGGAAAATGCCCTCCTTGCCGCGGGAGGATTTCTTTCCCTCCACGATCTGGGCGCCCTCCTGCCATAGCTTCCACATCTGCGGGATCACCTCGGGCGGATGCTGGAGGTCACAGTCCATCACGATCACCGCATCTCCGCTGGTCAGCTCAAGCCCTGCGAAAATGCCGGCTTCCTTGCCAAAATTCCTGGAGAACTCCGCACCCTTGATCCGGGGATTCGCCGCGGAGGCCTTCTTGATCTCCTCAAAGGTCTTATCCCTGGAGCCGTCGCTGATGAAGACCAGCTCGTACTCCATCTTCTCCCGCTCAAAAAGCTCCGACAAGGTCTTCACGGTATTTGCGATATTCATTTCTTCGTTGTATGCCGGCAAAACCACCGATAAAAGCGCCATCTGCAGTCCTCCTTAGTCCCGTCTGTCGTTTTCCGTCTTTACGCACAGGATCCCGTTAATGATCTTGATGCTTTCCCTTCCCGGGAATGACTCCATCTCCACGTATTCCGGATCGTAGTAAATCTCGCCCATGGTCTCCACGTCGACAACGTTCAGCGTGGCACCAAGATAATTCTTGATAAAGGCCTCATAATTATCCCCCGTGTAAAGGAGATAATCCCCGGAAAGACCGATCATGTTTCCGGTAACCTTCCCCGTGAGATCCGTGACGGGGTAAGGATCCTCCCCCACCACGCCGACGAGGGCAACGGGAATCCCCTGATAATACCCTTCCGTCTGTTCTATGCGATCCAAAAGCCTTACGCAATAAGCGTAGGTCTTCTCATATTTCTTTTCCAGATTTGTATAGGCCACGTTGTCCGCAAGCCCATAGCAAAAGATCAGCGTTGCCGCCGAGAGGGGCAAAAGCCACTGAAGGCAGAGCCCCAGCTTCCCCTTTGAAACCTTCTCCTTCATCTCCCCCTCAAGGCATCTGACGCTAAACGCATAGGCCAGCATGGGAAAGAGAATCCACTGATACCGCATCAGCAGATGATAATTCAGCTCCGGAGACACCAGGCGGATGCAGCTTGTGCAGGGCGGGATTGCCACGGCCAGCAAGATCAAAATACCATAAAATCCAAAGTGCTTCCACCATTTTCTCACGCACGCCGCGCGGAACAAAAGGCACAGGGTGACCACCGCGAGGGCGATCAGCGCCGCCAGCGAAAAGACGTTTGTAAAGAACACGCCGCCTCCCAGGGTAAAGCTCACAAAGTCAGAATAGATGGACTTGACCATGGAAAGAAGCCCTTCCTTCTGGGCGCTTCCCACCTCACCGATCCCCTGATAGGAGGCGAGCTCCTTTCCCTGGATCAGCAGTAAAACCCGAAGGATTACATAGTACAATGCAAATCCAAGCACTCCCATGCCCAGATAGGCCCCGATCTTTTTCAGGGCCGCCTTTTTGTCCTCTCTCCATGCGCCGTCCGCAAAGAGCAAAGCCACCTGATAGAGGCAGAGCAAAATGGCAAAGGGCAGGTATGCCTGATAGATTCCCATGCTAAATGCAAGACAAAGGGCGCCAAAAAGAAATCCCCTTTTCCATTTCTTTGTCGCAAGGACGGCGAGCACGGCAAGGAGCAGTGCCATCATGTATCCGTCCAGGGTAAATACGTAGGCGAACGTGGATGCCAATGCCGGAAAGGCCACCAGCATGCCGCCGATGATCACCGCGCTTCCCTCACCCTTTATTTCCAAGAGCTCCGTCAACGCCATGGCCGCAAGTCCAAGGAAGAAAAGTCCGATGAGCCCGATGACCCAGGGCACCGTGAAGTAGGAAGAAAAGCCACATGCAACGGTAAGAAACCATCTGCCGGAGGTGATCATGTTTTGATCAAAGTACGTGCTCGCAAGACCGTCATGATTGGGTATGTCGGAAAGCATCACGGGCAGGTGAATGAGCAGGCCAAGAAGCACCGTCCCAAGGAACGCTGCCTTATGTCTTTTCTCCAATCTGCCACTTAGTTTTTTCCACAAAAGCTCAGGCGTCATCACGGATGCTCCTCCAAATATGCTTTGATCCTCTGCGTGATCAATTCCAGTCCGTCCTCATTGGGATGGATTCCATCCCTGGTATACCGATTCCAGTCTTCAAAGCCCTCATGGGGATAGAGGTCATGATAGAGATCGATCACTTCCACTCCATATTCCCCGCCGATCTGCACTTCCAGATTGACGTAGTCCTCGAGAACTCCGCCGCCATAATCAAGCTCCTCACAACTCATTTCCCGCTCAAGATACCAGGAATAGGTCGGCGTCAGCAGGATGATCCGAAGCTTCGGCCACCTCTTCTGAAAGGCTTTCAAAACGGCCCTCAGGGCTCCGCCGTAGGTATATTCGTTCATGGGATTCCCTTTGGTCTCCAGGGGAACGCCATTTTGATAATCATTCATTCCATAGCCGATGAAAAGCGTCTCCACGCCGTCAAAGTCGATCCTTGACAATCCGGTCATGACCTCGTCAAAGTACTCCGTGGCAGGGATCTCGATCTCGATCTGCCTCTGCACGCCAAAGTCCTTGGAGACGATGGCCTTAGAGAAGGCCGCCAGGGAATAGGCGTCCATCTTTTCGTCGATCCAGCGCTCCTGGTCAGACCTCGCAAGACTGGTGCCGCCAAAGGCACCATTAAAGATCTCCCATCCAAAGGCCTTGGACAGCCTGTCCGCAATGGGGCTGGTCGCACGCTTTTCCGCGTAGATGCTGTCCCCCAAGAGGACAACCTTCACGCCCTTTTCCGGCTTTTCCCAGAAGAAAAACCAGACTGCGGCGGCGCAGAGTAAAAATACGCCCAGTGCCGCGCACCAATATGGCCATTCTTTTTTCATCGAATTCTCAGCCATTTATCTCTCCTGAAGGATCTTACCGTTCTGAACCCTGTAGACCACGTCACACTTCTCAATGGTCTGAAGCCTGTGGGCAATGATGAGCAGGGTCTTCTTGCCCTGGAAATGATTGATGGACTCCATGATGGCCGCCTCCGTGTCATTGTCCACGGCGCTCGTCGCCTCGTCCAGGATCAGTACCTCAGGGTCATCATACAGCGCCCTGGCAATGCTGATGCGCTGTCTCTGACCGCCGGAAAGCCTGATGCCTCGCTCTCCGATGCTGGTCTCCAGCCCCTCCGGAAGACTCTTTACGAACTCCTCCAGCTGTGCCTCCCTGAGAACCTCCCAAACCCTGTCCTCATCGATCTTATCCTTTGCCACGCCGAACGCCACGTTCTCACGGATGGTGGCATCCAGCATAAAGCTCATCTGCGGGATGTAACCCACGTTCATGAGCCAGCCGCGGTAATTGTCCATGACGTTCTTGCCATCCGCCAGAACCTCACCCTCCTTCAGGTCCAAAAGTCCCAGCATGATGTCCACCACGGTACTCTTTCCCGCGCCGGTCGTACCCACGATGCCCACGGATTTTCCGACCTGCACCTCCAAATTCGCGTGGTCAAAGATCAGCTTGTCCGAGTTGGGGTAAGCGTAGGAAATGTCCTTTAGCAGGATCTCCTTCTTCACGGGCATCTTGTCCACGGGCTTTTCAAAGTCGGTAAAGTCGACCTTTTCGCCGCTGATCTCGTCCTGAAGGTTATCCGCAACGCCCATAAAGAAGGGCTCGAAATATGCCATGGAATTGATCTGATTGTTGATCCTGTTCACGGCGGGCAACAGCACAAATGCCGCCGCGCCGATGGTACTAATGGCCTCCATCAATGTCTCCGTGGGTGCCCCCTGAAGCACCTGGATGATCATGTAGATCATCATGGTCGCCACGCAGGCCGTCTCCATGAGAAGCTTGGGAATGCTGTTGTAAAGGCTGTATTTCTGGACTGCGTCCACGTAGCCCTTGCCGCATTTCTTGTACTCTTCAACAAAATAACTCTCCTTGCCGGAGATCTTTACGTCCTTCATGCCCTGCACGGTCTGGGAAATCCACTTAAACAGGCCGCTGTAATAGTCCTGATTATCCTTGCCCGCCTTATACATGATGGGCTTTAATACCTTCTTTACGATGAGCATCAAAAGGATCATCACCACTGCCATGATCAGCATCAGCATGCCGTTTTGCCAAAAGCAGTAGGATACCACAAAGAGGGACATGACGCCGTCGGAGGTGAGCTGTAGCATGCACAGGATCAAGGCGTACATGTTGTTCACGTCGGAGGTGATGTTTCGCTGTACCACCGCCGTGTCGGCGTTCAGGTAATACTCGTAACGTCTTCTCAGGTAATTGCGCATCATGCGCTCCGAGGTGCGGAACTGATTGGTGTAAACAAAGGCATAGGTGGCCTTGAGCTGCAGATACAAAAACAGGTTCTTCACCAGAAACGTCACTGCCAACAGGGCCATGATCCCCGCGGAGAACAGGCTAAACTCAGGGCTTCCGACCCATTTGTAGGCCATGCCCACAAGACGGCTGTTTTTCACGGCCTCCGGGTCTACGGCGATCTTCACCACCTCGACCAACAGCCCTATGCCCAGCGTCTGCAGCACCGCCCCCACAAACATCATGAGAATGAGCAGGCACATGGTATTTTTCTGTTTTCGATCCAGAAGCCTGTTCATCTTCCGCAAGATTTCCTTCATTTACCGCATCCTACTTTCCAGTTGATAAAAATACTACGCATTTTTTCACAATTATGATAGAATATAACTGTTTCATTCCTAACGGCCGGGACGGCCACCCAAAGGAGACCTTATGAAAAAACACGTTTTGCCTAAAATCGCGGTCATTTTGATCGCTCTTATTCTGATCATCATCCTTTTCTTCCTCGGTGCAAGAACCCTGCGCCAGAATAAGGACCATAAAATACTCAGGGAATCGGAATACAACTGCGTGTTCCTGTCCATGTTCCCCACGGACTCCTTTAACGAAGAATACTTCGCGTATTATCGCGCGGAGGACGTTTTGATCTTAGATTCCGTGATCCCCGATTACAAAACCTTAAAAAGTTATCTTCGGGACGTTAACCTGTCCGAAAATGAGATGACTACCATTTACCTCGGCGTGGATCCCCTGAAGGTTTCCGCCTCCCAGGTACTGGCCCTTCAGGAGGCCTTCCCGGAGGTTGCCTTCGAGGTCATCCCAACATACCGCCGTCTCTCTTCCTGGAAGAAGGACTGGCAGTTTGAGAAATCCTACAACGCCTATCTCTCCTTTATCCAGGGGCTTCTAGGCAAGGATCGCATTCGCGCGTATTCCTTCTTTGCACAGGAGTGGCTGATCGCAGACGATGAGAATTTCCAAAAGGGACTGCTTCTCACCGAGCCCATCGCCGAGCGGATCTATATCTACTCCGACGGCCTGCACAATCAGTTCTTCACCCACGAGAACGTGGCGTCGATCTTCGACGATTTTAATGAGCTGCTCACCAAGACGAAAAAGGAGGGCTATCGCTTTCCCAAGCTCTCCGACTGGGACGTGGTGCTCCTTGGCGACAGCGTGATCGGCCTCTTTACGGATCACAACTCCATTCCGGAGCTGGTATCCTACCTCTCCGGCGCACGGACCTATAACTGCGGCTTTAGCGGTTCCACTGCCGGCGGATCCGAACCCTCCAGCGGCGTGAACGTACTCCGCAGCTATCTCTCCGGCGATCTCTCCTCCATTCCCGCGGAGGTGCAGGCCCACGTGGGATTTGAAAAGAGACTGCGGGATGAGGCTGACGGTTCCAATAAGAACGTGGTCTACGTGCTTCACTATGGTCTCAACGATTATTTTCAGGATAAGCTTCTCGCCAACCCGTTAGATCCCTTGGATGAGGAGACCTACTGCGGCGCCATCCGAACCATGATCGAGACCCTGAAAAAGGAACGGCCTGACGCCAAGATCCTGCTGATCGCACCCAATGCCGCAACCTGTTACGGCGGTGGCATGCTTCCCATGGGAGACAACGGCGCAACCCTTCCCGAATACGTGGACGCGCTGCTCGCCATCGGCGAGGAATACGGCATCCCCGTTCAGGATGATTATCACCTCGTGATCCCTCCTGAGACCGCAGCCCGGTATTTAGTGGATGACGTACATCCCAACGAAAACGGTCGCTATAAAATCGCAAAGGAACTGGTAAACAGCATCAGCAAGTACTATAAGTGATCTTCATCCTCGTCTACGTTGATCCTTTCCCGGATCACGTACTGAGGAGAATTATTGAGGCTGATGTAGATCCTGCCAATATATTCTCCGATCATGCCCAGCATCAACATGATCATGCCGCCGAAGAACACGATGGCGGCCATGGTGGAGCTAAAGCCCATGGGCACGTCGGGATTTACAAACTTCTTGATGATGGTGTAAATGCCATAGAGAAAACCGATGGCTGCGCAGATGCTTCCAAGGGCCGTCGCGATCCGCAGGGGTTTTACGGAAAATGCCGTGAACCCGTTA
>Ga0310786_10012307_pt1 | contig 10594 bp, 13 predicted proteins | sample AusTroGonzalo_MG_FD_203881 | JGI IMG/M metagenome (GOLD analysis project Ga0310786, IMG submission 203881) | Bovine rumen microbial communities from tropical cattle in Woodstock, Queensland, Australia - Gonzalo_03 (v2) (version 2) | ecosystem: Host-associated > Mammals > Digestive system >...
GTTTTCGTAAGCCATCTTATCATCTCCTTTCAGTTGGCTTGTTCAGTATGCCTATCGGGGACCTCCCGAGTCGGCTTTCTCAATTTCTACGGTGCAGCACGACACGCCCTTCTCGTATCGGTTGCTTACGTGGTGGTCCGTGATGACAGTCCAGCAGTCGTCAGGCAATACGCCGACATCGACAAGCAAGTCGAAAATGCTGCTCGTCCCGTTGTCCGAGTCCTTGCGCCTTTTTGTCGCATGGACGAACGTAAGATGGATTTCGACGGGACCTTCAATTTTTTCAATCTTGTAGTGCGTGCGTAGCCACGTCACTGCGGCCCTGTGCCACTTCCTGTAATCCTCGCTGGGGAAAGAACGGCCCGTCCTCCTGTCGGTGACACGCGAGTTCTTCTTTGACGGGGTATCGAACGGTAGCTGGAAAATCACTAATCCCCTCTCCTTGAGATTAACCATATCAAGATACTTCCGCATGGGCGCGATACGTGCCAAACACTCAAAGACGCGTACACACGCTTAAAGACGACATAACAAGCAGTCTATAAAAACAAAAAAGGTGCGTCGAGAGCACCGCTTTTGCGTCTAGAATTGTTTTTAGAAATGTCGGATAGAATAGCCTTTCTCTCCGCCGATCTCTCCGACATTATCATTTTCGCGGGGTCACGAAAATAGTCACTATCCTTCCTCGCAGATTACGAGCCGGTCCACGTTGCGGCAAATCATAGTAACCATAGTTTCCGCAAGTGCGGATTCAGTTATAAAGTTTTTCTTTACATCTCGGTTCATGCCCACGAGGATGCACCCGCTACTGTCCTTCACCGCGTCATTTCCAACGTGCAGGCGAATCCCCCTCTTTGCAGGGACGCCTGCGTTCCATATCAGCGGAAGCTCGCGCTTGAACTTTGGCGACCTGTTGTTCTGCACCCTGTACGTACCGCACGGGACCGCCTTGGAGGCGTTCTCCAGCGTGTGGCAGACCATCTGCCCGTTCAGGAAAAGACGGCCCAGGATGGCCTTTTCCGTGCGGATGTCGCGAATCAGGGTAAGCATGGCAGAACCTCCATGTGGACAAGCGGGGCTGTCAGGAACTCGTCGTTTCTCCAGTGTCTGCTGTTGCCTGCGAACCACTCTATCGCCTTGTCGGCGCACCCAGCCTTGAATCGGTTGATTCCTGAGCAGCGGAGGATACCACGGAAGAAGTCGTCGCACTCCTCGCGCGTGAACCTGCCGTATGCGCCGCCAGTGCAGTAGAGCCAGTCGTGGAAGGCTCCCGACACGTTGTAGAGCCAGTTCTTGCAATCCCACGCGGGGAGGAACCACCTGAAAATCTTGGGAACGCTCAGGCCGTCACAGCGGAACCCCCGCCCGTCGGTGGCCTCGCCGCAGAAGCGCACCTTCGCGGTGTACTTCTTTCCGTCACGTTCGTAGTCCACGTACAGCCAGGCCGTGCGCTTGAGGATGTGCGAGCCGTCCTCTTCCGACTCGCGCCATAGGAAGCCACCGCTTCCACGCATTACGTTCTTTACGGTTACACTCATAGGTCATTCCTCCCCGTGTATCTCGTTGATGATTACGCCTAGTATGGCGAACGCCAAAATCAGACCCATCGCGTCATCCCTCCCTGTCCACTATCTCTTCATATGTCCTGCACTTCTGCGGGACACGCCCCGCCATCATCTCGCAGATGAAGGCCATGTTGCACGCCATGTGCTTGTAGTGCGGGATTCCCGACTCGGGGTCCACAGACTCGGGGTTGTCCACGAACTCCAATGCGTGTCGCAGGAGGGCGTCCACGTAACGCTTCATCTCTACGGTCTTCCAGTTGTCGGATGAACCGTACTTCATATTCCCGTAGCGTCGCACAACCGCGATGTCGCGGATAATCTGTGTCGGCACGAGCGAAATCGGGAGCTTACCAGCGTCGGCCTTTGCGGACTGGTCCTTGTTTTCCACATCGTTCATATAAGTTCACCTCCGTTCAATCAGCCGCGCACCACATCAGGTAAGCGTACACGGCAAGGTTCAGGGTCTCAAGGACCACGAGTAGCTTGAACAATTTTTACTGCTATCCAACAAGAAATGAAGGTATAATGGTTATTTCATCCCCAACAGAAAAATCATTTGGATCAATATCTGCAGAAAATTCAAACGCAATCCCATCGGTTCTATTCAAAATAATCTGACCATAGCCAATCCCTCTACAAAGTGGAACAGTCAATTTGCCAATCCAGGTTTTACCTGTCGTTTTTTTAGCCCATATTTCAATATTTACCACCGTATTTTTATAAGCCGACTGCACAACAAAATCAGCAATATACGATGTGTTTTGGTCTATGTTATAATTACTTGATGTCCAATCAAAATACTGAGGAACAGAAGAACTGAATGTTTCCGTATGAGTGAGACCTGTCGGACCATTAGAAAGAACAATCGGTCTAATCATGTGACGTGCCAATGCCGCGCCGCTCTGCGGGTTCTGCGACTCTGCGTTGTACGTCTGGTCTACCGTACCGCCCCACGTCCCAGTGTCGCCCTTATCACCCTTGTCGCCCTTGAGGTTCGCGGACGACGTTCCCGAAGCGCTAGTGACCGTGAGCGTCGTGCCGTTCCAAGAGTGCGTGCAGGACACGCCGTTCGTGCCGTTGGTCCCGTTGGTGCCGTTCGCTCCCGTGTCGCCCTTCGCCCCCTTCAGGTTGCTGAAGGCGAACGCGAACGTCGTATCCGACGCGGTACCGCCCTTCGTCACCGCCACGCTAGGAGTACCCGTTGTGTTGCTCACCGAGGCCGTCGCGCTAACGCTGCGCACGACGTCCTCCCCGCCCACCTTGAGCGACTGCGCGTCAAGCGAGTCCGCAACGCGCTCGCCGAGGTTGCTTGCGGCAAGCGCAGCCTTCAGCGCGTCTATCTCCGCCGCCATCGCGCACAGTGCGTGTGCCAAGGTCTCCGGCACGTCACCCTTGAGGCGGTCCCGGATTTCCTTTTCCATCAGCTTAGAGAGCTGTTCGCCAAGTATGGCGTCACCGTTGTAGTCCTGCGGTGTTATAGGCATATTCAAAACCTCACTCTGTACTTCCTTTCAAGTACACGCTTTAGTGTAAACTTCGGCTTCACGCAGAAGCACATCTTCTGCGGATTCCAGCCAAGAAACCGACCGAACGAGTCAAGTACGCAGTCCCTGAACCTCTCCGTCGTCCTACGCATGGTCTTGTGCTTCATCATCCCCACGTAGGTATTCATAGAAGACAGAAGCCTGTCCGTCTTCCATTGGATACCCTTGACCCGTTTCCATTCCTCAACCTTGCGGAAGGCTCTCCTCACGGTGGACCTGTCGATGATTTCTCGGTCGTACCTCACATGGCTACCGAGTATCCTCACGCCCTTGGAATAGTGCTGTAGGTAGAACTTCCGTTCATTCAGGCTTACTTTCAGCTCGGCCAGACGTTTTCGTAGTTCAGGGATGACCGACAGAAATTTCGCCTTGTCCTTGGTTACGATGTAGATGTCGTCCACGAAGACTACCACGCGCATAAAGTCTAGCGTCTCCATCCATCGGATAACATCGTTGATGTACCGCCCCATGGCGTTCTGCCAAATCAAAAATCCAATCGCACCGCCGGTGCCTACGGGCTTGTTGAAAAGGCTCTTTTCTGGAGCTATGCCGGACCATTCCGACTTAGGCACATACACGTTGCAGTGCCTTGCTGGATCGGCCCTCATGCACTCCGTCATCATGTAACGCAGGTCGTCCGCCACGTCTCCCGAATACGCACTGTCGATTATGTCTAGCTGTTGCTTCAATGCGATTTCGACGTCGGCGTTTGGGAAGTAGCCCTTCAGGTCAAGGTGCGCTATCCAAGCGTCCTTTGTGAACCCGTCGGTAACCTCGAACACGTCCTTGCGGAACTGAAAAATTGCCGCGTGAAGTCCCTTTCCTCGCCTGTTGTTGTACGAGCGTTCCGAAAGGATTCTTTCGTATTCAGGGCGCAATTTGCGCTCAATGAAATGGTGTACGATACGAACGTACATTATCGTAGCGAAGATTTCACGCGGCTTCGGAATTTTGACGACAAAGGCATAGTTGGTGGCAGTATCGAGCGCACGCCCGTTGAGGTCTACGCATAGCTGGAACAGGTTCTTCTCCATGTCCATCTCGAAAAGCACCGCATCGCGTGAGCGGCGCTTGTTGCTCCTCGCAACGAGATAGACGTTGTAGAGTTCCTCAAGCGTAACCATACTTTCCACACAAAGGCATACATCCGTCAAGTTCGCGCACGACAACACCCTGTTGTTGTTGTTCAAGTTGTTGTTGTTGTTGAAATTGCCGTTGTTGTTCATATTCCACGCATGGCCGCGCGAACGCAACACAGGCAACCACCGCAGCCTAACGGCTGCTCTAGGGCGCACTTCCTGGAATGGTATTAATGATACCGTCGCCCCCTCTTAACTTTGATTGTATACCGGAACGGAGGCCGTCGTTTGAAGCCTTCGTTGACCGTACTTCGCGGGAGAGCTTTTCCCTCCACGCGATAATGCCGTCGTCAATCCTCTTTATGTATTCGAATGTCGATATGAACTTTTTCTCGTTCTTCGCCAATTTCGCCATGTCTTCTTGACTTACGCCAAAAAGACCTTTACAAGCTTTATCACCTCCATATAATTTCTTGTCGCAACAAATCCTCATCAGCCCCTTCAGCACCTCGAAATGCGTTAGAAACTTGTCCGTGTGGACTAGCTTGTCAACACCGCGCAACTTGTAGGACATCGTGAAGTCCGAAAGCATTCCCATCACGGCGTCAAGCATACGCTCGCCGAGAACGGCACGGTCACGCTTCGGCATTACGAAGCGCAGGTCGTACACGATACCAGCTAGGCGGTACGTGTTGATGTAGATTGGAGCGTCGAGTAAGGTCTTGGACATGGTTCGCTGATTGAGGGGTGAGGCGCGGCTTATGAAGGCCGCGCCATGTTAAGGACAAAGTATCAATAATTTAAGAGCGCGCACGACAACACCCTGTAGCCGTAGTACAAGTAGAGGTAGTAGCTGCTGAAAATGCCGGTGCCGGACATACTCCACGCAAGGCCGCGCGAACGCAACACAGGCAACCAGTACCATTTTTCGTACAAACTAATTCTAGTACTAGAAATCTTGGACATGGCGATGTTCACCCTGTCCGTGGACTTGAGCACGCTCGAATTACTGCACGACACGTCCTTGAACAGTTCACGCTGCACCTTGGCACCGGCCATGAACCAGTCGCCGTAGCGAAGTCCCGGAACATTCCAGAAGTTCTTGCCAGTTCCGAATGAGCCGTAAGTCGTGTAGTGTGTCGTGGCGAAGTTTGCAATCGGGAAGAAGGCGCGTTCTTCGGATGCGTTGATGTCGGTCAAAATCTTCGTTTCGGCCTTGCCATCCTTATAGATGGGCGCATTGAAGGACGAAGGGTACTTGACGAATCTAGAGCGTAGATACCGTTCCCAGCCGTCCACGCCCGTGCCGTATGTCGTGAGTTCCGAAGCGCTCGGGTGCTTGCTGCCCTGGTCCACCGTAATCCACTCCTGCAATGTATAGAATGCGTTGGCTGCGCCGTCGTTCGCACCGTCCCAAGACGATTGTCCGCTCGGCAGTCCTTCGCCGGACAATTTCGCACGGAGTACCTCCCACGACACGCCCTGACGGTAGCCTTTTCTGTCGGCGTTGTCTTCAATGGTCGACTGAATGAGCGCGTCCACGTCGATTGTGGACGGGATGGAATAGCTACCGATGGAAGCGTCTTCGCACCACTTGCATGTCGTGTCTACGTTTTTCCAGAAGATGTAGACCTTCTTTACGAAGACTGCACCGACCACGCCCACGCTTTCGTATCCGGCGGCCTGCATTGCAGAGTCGTCGAGAGTCTCGAGAGCGATAATCTTCGCCTTGCCTTCCGGCGTTCCGCTAGGCACGGAGCCGTCGGATTCCGGCGTGTACGCGCATGTGGACGGCACGTAGAGCACGTCGCCCTGGCGGGGAATGATGGCTTCCACGTTCTTGCCGTCAAAGTGAAGCTTGCCCGTGTCCGCCTCCATAGAGACTGTGGACTTGCCTAGAGCCGTGCGGGCGGTGTCGGCGGCGTATGCCGTGGCGTCCGTGTACTTGTTGATGAATGTTCCTGCCATGGTTCAAATTCTCCTTTAATTAGTCCGCCGCAGGCGTAACGGTGAACGACACGTTGTTGAGCTTCAGTTGCTTGTGTGCGACATCGATTTCCACGTCGAGCTTGTCCTGCTTCTTGATGATTTCGGACGCGATCTTGGTGGTCAGCCTTTCTAGCTGTGCGCCCTTGATGGCGTCGTCCTGATAGTCTTGCGGTGTAACTGGCATATTACTTACTCTCCTTTACCGTTTATGCGGAGGCAATTGCGGCCGCCATGGCGTTGTCGAAAAGGGCGTCGACCTCGGCGTCGGTCATGAAGTCCATGACGACGGAGTCCGTCCCGTTGACTGTCTTCTTGAGTGAGCCGCCACCGCCGCTCTGGTTTGCGACGTACTTGACGTCCGTGACTGCACCCGTCTTGAGGTCGTTCAGGGTCTTCTTGTCGTCGGCGGACATCACGCCAGCGGTAGCTCCAGTCGTGCCCGTAGCGACCGCAAGAGGGACGACCACGTTGCCGTTGTTGTTGAGCTCGGTCCCGGAGGAAGACCCGATCTTCACGCTCTTTACCTTGGATGCGAGCGATTCTGCTACGTCATCTCCGCCGATTTTGAGCACCTGAGAGTCAATTTCGTCCGCGGTGCGTGTGCCGAGGTTTTCTTCCTTGACGGCCTCTTCCAATGCACCGATACGCGCGTCATGGTCGTCGAGCGCGGCGGCGATTACCTCGTCCTTGTCCTTCGTGGCTTCGCCCGATGCGAGGTCGTCGAGCTTCTCCTTGTCGGAGGCCGACATGAGGCCTGCGGAACCTCCAACGCCGTCAGTGGACGGAGTGGCGACTGCGTCAGGAATCGTGACGGTGTGTTCCCCGAGGGTCGTCGTGTGGCCCAGCGAGTCCACGGTTGCAGATAGCGCCTTGAACGTATCCCCGAATCCCGGGGTCTGCGCGGTCGTGTCGCCCTTGCTCGTGTTGGCGCCCGATGACGGGTGCGTGTACACGGCGGTTTCCGCGCCGTCAACCATGATGTTGCCGTTTGTCTGCGAAGCCTCGACCTTGTTGGCACCTGCCGTAATGCCGTCGAGCTTTTCCTTGTCCGTGGCGGACATGAGGCCCTTCGTACCACCAGCGCCTGAAACGGAGGGCGATGCGTCCGGGACGGTCTTCTTTGTAGGCGCGATTACTCCATTCGCATCCTGCGAGATGGAGTCGATGAACGAGTAGGAGTTGCCGCTTGCGGTCGGGTCGGTTACGGCCGTCTGCTTCGGCTTGTAGCCCGACTGGATGTCGGATTCCATGGCGTCGATTGCGTCTCTTACAGCCTTCTCGCTTGCCGCCTTATTGTTCTCTGTCGAGACCGTGGCGCCGACGGAGCCTGCGAGCTGTACGAGACCCTTCTGCGAGGTTGACGCTTCCTGGATGTCGGCGAACGTTGGCGTCATTACGCCATTTGCATCCTGAGCAATCCCCGTGAGCGTCTTGGTGGTCGAACCTTGACCTCCTGGTATTGCCGTCTGCTTCAGCTTGAACTCGCCATCCATGGAGTACCAGTAGTGCGTACCGTTACCACTGTAATACTTCAGGTCCTCTCCATTCCTTACCTCGATGTCGCCGTCCGTGATTGTACCGGCAGCCGTAACATGGACAGTGGAACCCGTAGGAATCGTCTCCGAAATCGCATTGATCTGCGTCGGTGTCATCGGACCGTAGTCCTTGCCTCGGTTCAGGATTGCGTTGTCGATTTCGGTGCGGACCCCACCTGACGTAATGAGCCTGTCGTCACCACTCGTCGCAGTGCTTGTCATCGCCGCCGTATCGATCTGCGTAAGGCCTACCGCATGGTCATCAATCTGCCCGGTGCCTACGGCCTTGTCTCCAATCTTGTCCTGCGTGACCTTCTTCGCCCCGATGGACACGTTCAGCGTCATTGCGGTCGAAGACTCGCCGTTCCACGTCTGCGTACCGCTTACGTCGCCCTGAAGGGTGAACGTTCTCGTGCCGTCGAAGCGCTTCGCCTCGATGTCGGCGATTACGCCGTCCTTGTCTACTACTTCACTTACACCTGGATTGTTAGCCATGCTAAAACCTCCATAAATTGCGTTAGCCGAAACGGAGCTGTCCGTTTGCGACGATGAGGCCCTTGGCCTTCAGGTTCTCTATTTCTGCGGCATTGTCCGCGTCGCCCTTCTTGACCTTGGCAATGAGCTTCTTTAGGCCCGGCGTGTCGAGCACCTGGCGCTTTGTGGTTTCTTCTTCACTTTCTTCCGTTGCCGCCATTCTTGTACTCCTTGAGGGTCTCGATAACTATGTCCATCTTCACCAGCACCTGCGCCAGTTGCACGTTCAGCGTGGCAATTTCCTTGCCGGTGGCCTCGATGCGGATGTCCGCCTTGTCCTGCCAGTTCTGCATAGCCTTGTGCTCGACTTCCATGGCGGTCATGCGTGCCTCGGAAACCCCGCTATCCTTGTGCTGGATGTAGAGCGTAACCGCGGCCATGAGCGCCACCATTCCCGTGATGAGGGGATGTAGGAGCTTTCGCCACTTCTCGTGCTCGGTATCGATTACTTCTGTAGCCATTCAGCCGCCTCCGTTACGTGTTCACGAGCTGTCCGGCACCTACCGGATGCAGAACGGTCTCGTTGGCAGTCTGCTTGACCACGATGAAGTCGCATCCGCAAAAGCCGGTCATTTTCCACTTCTTGCCAGTCAGCCCGATGTCGATGTACGTGACGTCGGACGCGCCCTGGTCGATAAGTACGGAATGGCGAGCACCGTAGTTAGCGTTTGCGAGAAGCGAAGCGAGGTCGAGGACAGTCCCAGTATTCTGCGGAGTGATGTTCAGAACGCACCCCTTCGTGATGTCGAAGGCCGGAGTAAGTCCGCCGTTTGAGTCGAGTTCTGATTCCTGGATGTCCTGAACGAACTGACCCTTGAAAAGGGCCATCTTGTCGAAACGGGCCGCATTGTTGAACGTTGCGATGCCGTCGAAACGGGCAGTATCAGCAGCACGCCCAGATGCAGCGGCGCGCCCGATTACAATAGTTCCTTCCGTATTCGTGGCGAGTATTTCGTCAGTCTTGACGTCACCTTTGAATCCGGTTGTCGTACCTAGAAGGCTTACACCACCTCCTGCTGAACCGATAGCGACTGCAGTGTTCTGCGTTTTCGGCCCTATCGAGTCGGTGCTGACTCCGTCCGGGATGATTACGCCGTTATCGGCAGAAATCGTAAGCTTTAGCGCAGTCTTGTCATACTTGACGGAGGCGTGTTCAGCAGGAGTGGAGCCAGACAGGAATTGGAGACCGACTCCGTCCTCCCCCGCCAACTTGACGATATAGTCGGAGCCTTCGTGCTTGAACCCGGCATAGGATTTGATGGAACCATCTGCATCGAGTTCCATTTCGTAGGTACTAGTCCCGTCGGTGAACGTGATGCTGTTGACCGTGATATCGCCTGCCGCACCTCCGATGAGCTTGCGGAGTTCAGTGACGGTCATCTTATTGTCGCGGGGCGTACCCGTCCCGTGGACGATGTAGATGACGTCCGTCGAGAGGGCGTTAGCCGCAGTAAGGGCGTCCTTGTCCAAGAGCGATGTGATGTTTTCTGACATTATCCGTTATCCTCCTCGTCGTCGCTTTCCGCAGGGGTGTTGTCCCAAAGTTCGTCGAATTCCTGTTCCGTGATGGCGTCCGTCTTGACGGTGCCGCCTTCTTCCGAGTCGCGCACCATGTAGCCGTTGTGCTCTGCGGAAGCGTCCGGCAGGTCCTTGATGCGGACTGCGTCGTAAGTGGTTCCACCGATGTCCACCGGTATCGTAGGCACTGTCTGTCCTCCCTTGATTACGACCTTCACAGGCACGCCCTGCGGTGTCGCGATTACGTTGCCAGTCTCGTCGCCCAATACGAGGTCGTGTTCCACGTTAGCGTCGTCCGCCACCATCATCATGAGCTTTCCGTCCTGGTCTCCCATCAGGGAGCCGTCGCAGAACTGTATGGCGGCTCCCGGAAGCCCGAGAACGCCTGCAGGGGCGAGCTTCTTCACCTGACGGCGCAGGAGCTGGTGACCGCCACCGTCCGCTGTTCCGTTGCCGTCTGGCCTAGGCCCCGTGTAAATAATGAACGTGGCGTCCGCCTCGTCCATGTACTGCGGCTTAGGGTCGCCCGACATCGAGGCCGCCATCTGTATCGCGTAATCGGGAGTCCCTGCCGAGTCCGACCACAGCGCGGCGAGAACGCGTTCCCTGAAATGGGCGTCGGATTCGTCGGCACCCCTTTCGAGGTTCGCAAGCTTCCCGATAAGGTCTAGCCTTGCGCCTGTCGCCGTATCGACATCGAGCAAATCCTGAAGTTCAACGCAGGCGTCGTCTAGAGGCTGGATGAGTTCGTCGATTGCGGCCTTCAATAGTCCCTGGAACCTGTTGTCAGCGCCTTCCGGAAGCGTGCAGCCTTCGGAGGAGACGACCGA
>Ga0310786_10012308_pt1 | contig 10594 bp, 11 predicted proteins | sample AusTroGonzalo_MG_FD_203881 | JGI IMG/M metagenome (GOLD analysis project Ga0310786, IMG submission 203881) | Bovine rumen microbial communities from tropical cattle in Woodstock, Queensland, Australia - Gonzalo_03 (v2) (version 2) | ecosystem: Host-associated > Mammals > Digestive system >...
CAAGACGAAAGGTACTGGCACTATCCGTGTAGTGGTTCACGATAAGAACAACAACATTGTTGCAGAGTCCAACGCAATCGCAGCAGCAAATATTACTGCTGGCGCATACAACTGGTTCTCTATCGCTCCAGACCCAGCTGCGACCATTTCTGCTGGCAACCAGGCTAACCTAGTGCCATGGGCAGGAGATTTAAGCGAGGGCGGCGGAGAGTATCATATCCACACAGTTACATCTTCCAGCGGATATGTGTTGCAGACAGTAACGACTGGCTCTCTATACTACGGTCTACGCATGAAATCTCGTGGCTATGTGCTTTATGAGACATACAACGGCAAGCACCCGCTTGCGGTCTACAAGAGCGTGTATATCGGCAATGGCCAATATGTCGCAGAGCTTCAATCTTCTCCACGCAATTACATCGACGATACGATGTACCTACCGCACAGGCTTCGCCTAGACGACGGCTTTGAGGTTTGCTCTATTGCTACATCTGACGAATATATTGTTATTGGTGCAGAGAAATACAGCAAGGATAGCACGAGAGGATTCCAGGCTGGCAAAATTTATTTCTGGGACGGCGAATCCGATGGCCCAAATTACAGCATCGAATGTAACATGGGTAGCCCGCATTGTATCTACAACTACGCAAACATTACCTATGTAATCGTAAACGGTGCATTGTACGCCTATACTGGCGGCAAGGAGCTTATTAAGGTTCGCACAATGAAAGGCACGGATACGGAGCTTTCTGGCCACAATACGACCACAGAGGTATATCCAAACATGATTACGACACGCCGTGAGATTATGCTTATTGGATTCCCGTCTATCACGACAGCGCAGAGTATTAGGCATGGCATCTACGGCTGGGGTAGCATCGACAAGAACTATCCAAACAGCTTCACATACAACTACCGCATACCAGAAGCAACAAGCCAGTACAACTCCGACAACGAGACGCTACGCCTAGGTTGCGTGTACAACTTTGGCGACTCGCTATTCTATGGCTACGAGATTACGACAAATGACGGAGAGGGCAACATCACTATAAACCCAGGCTTGGCTACGGTAGACAACGAATCTGGCGCAGCTTCAACATTTTACTGGCAGTCTCTATGTTTTGACGCTGGCTCTCCAATCTTAGTGAAAGACATTCTAAAGTTCGGTATATACTTTGACGCATTGCCGACTGGCTGTACGGTTACACCAATCTTCCGCATAGACGACGGAGACGCAGAAATGACTAACCGAGACTACGAAGCAATCTATATTGCTGGCAAGAAATGGTACAAGGCAGCTACGACGGCGAACGCTGGGGAAAAGAAAGTAACCGCAAACATCAACGGACGCTTCCACGAGGCGCAGTACGGCTTTATTGGAACTACCGCAAACGACGGCAACACGCCAGTTATTAAGCAAGTAGTCGCAGAGGTACGCATACTTAACGAAGAGGCTAAACTATAATGTCGGATTATTCTTCACAATATGGCTACAACGATAAAGTAGCCGATGTAATACGCCCATTAGGGCAAGGAACGGTGCGCAAGACGCTAGACGGATTCCGCAAAGTAGACGATGTGCCGATTTCGTCCAATGCAGAGGCATACGGATTCGATACAGGGCGCATACGCACAGGAAATCTACGAGGTAATCAGCAAGTAAGGGGACAAATACAAGTAGTCGACAATAACGGACGCAAAGTTATGGTCATGGGCTACGGGAAAGGTAAGTTTTAAGGAGAAACCATGGCGACAACTAAATCTGGAGTCTTGATTAACGAGTACAAGCCAGTATCTCGTGGAGATTACGGCATTAGGGTCGCCAGGAATGGTTTTGACGCAAACACCGCTGGCGATTCTAACCTTTTGTTTAACTCTAACTGGCCTATTATCCAGATTGTTAAGGTTATTTCAGAGGAAAACAAGGTAAAGATTATTGACGAGACAGAGGGAATACCGTCTAGTTGGATATTATCAAGAGTAGAAAAGACAGGGATATTTATTTGGGATTGTGCGGTAGACGAAAAATGGCTTTATCTTCCCAAGTACACATACTGGTACACAGACCCGCAAACATTTGAAATACATTTTTGCGATAAGCAGTACAAAATATACCATGGCTTGGGGTATATCCCAATGTTCTTCCACTCCGAGTATGTTTCGGACAAATCTGGATATTACTTAATGACTAACATCGACATACGCAAAGATGCAGACTATCCATATACCTCTAAAGCATCATATTATGACGGCGCAACAAAGGACTACGGAATCAAGTCCAAGTCGCACACTAGGAAAGAGATGCCGCAACCAGGGGAAACGAGAGGCTGTGGCATAAACACGCTAATCCAGTCCAAGCTTATAATGGCAGTAAAGACGGAAAAATCTAAGACAAGTTCTGACGACCCATATAACCCAGCTCCAAACGCTGCGTGGGGTGTTCCTAAAGACAATAACGACCTTAGAACTACAAAGCTTACCGACTATGAACCATTTGCTTATTTCTCAAGAGACGGCATAGTACCATTTGAAGAAAGACCAGCTGGCAACTTTCCGCAAACAGACCCAGACGGTTGCTACCGCATTGTTAGCCAGGACGGTTCTGCTATCTTGGCTGGTTCGCATGCTTCTCTTGTTGTTGTGCGCTCCCCAATGGTTGCGCCAGATGTAGAGGAGATTACAATATCATGAGCGACTACGGATTTAAGACAAGCGACGACAACAGGGCCACCGTTCTAAACGCAAAGAACCCTATTTTTGGGTTCGATATGCAACATACTCCGAGGGCGTTTAAGACATTCCATATCGTGGACACAAAGACATCGCCAATCCATACTGGTTCGGTAGCTACGCCAAATCCACAGCCAAGCAACACATGGGGGTACGCCCAAAATATGGACTACGGCACTATTCGTGAGCTTGTAACAAAGGTAAAGCACGGCTATCCGTTTAGGCCAGTCGGTTACGCTACTATTTCTGGCACTATGAAATATAGCCTTAACGTGCATTTTGACCAGACGCAGAGAGCTGGCTCTTACGGCGGCGATTACTCGAAGAACTTAACCAAAACCAAAGGCCAGACGGACTATATCCTCGTTCCTAATATGTCTGGGATTCCTTACGCTGCGATTACTGGCTCTGGCATGTTTATTCCATCAGTAAACCTTACAGAGCAAGATTTCTCTGGCTCTCTTTGGCCATACGATTATCCAAGGCAAGTTATGACCCTTATGGAATTTGGCCCTACCTATGCGCCAGAGCTAGAGACAGAGAGCGGCATGCCTAAGTGTATAGAGGTGGAGATAGACGACGAGTATATATACTTTTACCGCTCCTACGGTTGGTCTGACACAATACGCCGTGCAAAGTTCACATATAACGGCTCTACAAGCCAAGATATTCAAGAGCGAGTTAAGATTTCCGAGCAGTACACAGGTTCGGAGTATAATGTAACTGTATATCTATGTCCGTTCCCAATCGAGGAACTACTAACATCAACTAACACACCAATATCGCCAACAAACATTGGTATTTGGGACGAATCGCTATGGGATAGCGGAAAGGAATGGGGTTAATATGGCACTACCAACATTTACACCAGGCACACAAATTAGGGCGCAGGAAATGAACGACGCTTTCTCTACGCTGTTTAATATGATGTATCCAGTAGGCTCTATCTACATGTCGGCATCGTTGTCTACCGCTGCGGCGGTTAATAGCACGCTGCCAGGCACATGGCAAGTTTGGGGTTCTGGCCGTGTTCCAGTAGGCGTAGACACCAGCCAGACGGAGTTCAACTCTGTTGGAAAGACTGGCGGCGAGAAAACGCATAAGCTCACGGTAGCAGAAATGCCATCGCACAATCACTCCACAAGCGGAAACTTGGGCTATGACAGCTCGATTGGTTGTTCTAGGACTAAAGTGAACACATCTAGTGGCTCGCAATACGCATTCGTTGGCGACGGAACAAGCTCCGCAGGTTCAAGTGGTTTGGCGTTTAACCCAGCCACTAACAGCAATGGTAGCGGCAACGCCCACAATAACTTGCAGCCGTACATTACTTGCTACATGTATAAACGAGTATCATAGCCTATGGCAACTAGCGCAGAACTTTGGTCTAACTACATGGAGCTTCAGAGGCAAGCAAATGTCTCTCCAGATAGCTTCTACAACCAATCTTTTGTCGACCGCATGAATGATGCGCAGAAGAACATCGACTTGATGGTCGAAGAGAAGAACCAAGCCGACAGCAAACGCATGCAAGCCCAAGATGCGTATGACACTTTTGACGGCCAAATGCGCAACTACTCCAGCATGCAGGACGAGGCGGAAAACAAGTTCGGCGTTACGACTGCCATGGAGAACTACGAAAAGGCAAAATATGCAGTAGCGTCCATGGAGCAAACGCTTTCGGCTCTACCGTCGACAATGAATGCTACGTCAAACGTTGTCATGTCTCAACAGAGGCGTGAATTGGCGTACAACACGATGGCCAACAAGTGGGAAAGCAACATGCTCAAGCAGCAAGAGATAACTGACGTGAATAAAGAGGCCTGGGACAACGCTAGAAAATCGGCAAACGAGCATGCACAATGGCTTTACGGCGAGCAAGAAAAGACCAGACAGGCACTATCTCTTGCATGGTCTACAAGCACGAGCGAATACCAGAGAGCAATCGACAGATGGAACAATGCTCAGACGCTTTTGGCAGACATCAAGAGCGATTACCGCTCATGGCAATGGCAGGAAGCCAATAAGGCAAATGCTTATGCTCGTGCTAAGGCGCAAGACGCATTCAACGACTACATATTCCAGTACAATAGAGAGATGCAGAATATGCTTGACAGTTATGCCGCAAGCCAAGCAGCTTCTAATTACCGCATAGCGCAAATCCAGGAGCAAACAGCGCAACGAAGAGCAGACAGCTACCTAAACTACCAGGAAAAGCAGAGCCAAGCCAATGTCGCAAAATCTATGAGCGACAATCTAGGAATCCTCGGCCGTTACGCTTATTTATATGGCAAATAGTGTTTTGCTTGCGCTTGATTTCGTATGCTATAATGTGCTTAACGAGCCATAGTAGGCCAACAGAGCCATGGCATAGAAAGGAAACCAATGGCAGGCGCAGGACAAACAACACACTCATTTACTGGCGACGAAGCCAACTACTCGCATGATTTCCAGAATCAGATTGCGGGTCAGAACGAAAAGGTTAGTGGCCAATACTCGCAATATGCGACAGATAAAGCTTCCGCTGCACAGCGTGAGGCGGCCTATGACGAGGCTTTCAAAAATCAAACGTCATATAACGACCTTATGTCGCAAGCAGAGGGGACGTATGGCGTAGAGAACGCTAAGAACACATACCAAAACTCGCTACGAGCGATTGCGGCGACAAACCAAGCAATGAGCGCATTGCCGTCCACAATTAACTCGAACTCTAACGTAGTGCTTAGCCAAGCACAGCGCAATGCTGCTCTAGGCAACCAAATGAATAAGTATCAGAACACGCTTAGCTCTTGGCAACAGCAGAACGCAGTCGACCAGTCTGCGCTTAATATTGCTATGCAGCAAGCTGCGCAGGTAGCACAAGGCAATTACGACCAGCAACAGAAGAACATTGCTAACAGCATGGGTATGTACCAAACAGCCCTACAAAACGCCGCCCAGACCTACAATCAGGCTCTCCAAGAGCAGAACGTCTTGCGCAATATCTACGCACAGATGTACGAGGACGAATACCAGCACCAGCAACAGGAATACAACTACTGGTATGCAGGTCTGCAAGACAAGTGGAAACAGCAAGAACTCGAAGCGCAGAAATATGCCGCCGACGCAAGCATGCGTGTACAGCAATACTTGCGCAACCTACAAGAGCAGGACAAAGCCAACGACAACTCATTCGAGAACTACCTCATGTCAGAAGCCGCATACGGCGGTAGCTGGGCAGAGGGAACAGACAAAGACCGCTACCTCAACGATATGCTTGTCCGCTGGACTACTGGCGACGCTAACGAGCGTGGCAAGATTATGTCTGGCTCGACATACAACGATTACCTTAATCTGCTAAAGGGGAAGAGATAATGTTTGGCGAGAGAAGAGTGATGGACTCTGGCTGGGCTGAAAGAGCGCAGCAGGATATTAAAGACCGCAACGCTTGGGCATATAATAAAATGCTCAACGCAGCCAAAGACAGCTATGCTAACCAGAGCGCATCAAATGACGCATACTGGGACAACGAAAAGAACCCAATATTGCGTGCCATTGGTAAAGCCGACACCAAGCTTATGAACTTGCTTAGTGGGCAAGGTTCTGAAAAGTCTTTCCTCAAACAGCAAGGTTTTACTCCAGAAATCCAAGAAGCTGGCGCAGCTGGCAACATCAGCGCATCAGATTTAGGAGACTACCTTGGTAGCGTCTCAAGAGCCAACACCCAAGCTATGAATACTGGTACTGGCGCAGTAGCAGGTCTAAACAATATCCCAGTAGTTGGCGGAATCCTTAACTACCTAACCGCACCAGTCGCACAGTTGGCTGGCGCAGGTCGTGATTTGCAGACTGGCGTACAAGGCGACTGGAACAGATGGAATCAGCGAGACCATGTTTCTGATGCCGCAGCACTCGGAAAGGTTGGCCTTGAAGCTTTAACTGCTGGCATGGGAACTCCAGCCACTCTTGGCTCAAAGGTAGGCTTTGGCATGGCTACTGGCGCAGCAGACAACGCACTAGACACTATCCGTGAGCAAGGCTCACAAATGAACGCTGGAGATGTTCTTAAAAGCGCAGGAATCGGCGCAGCTTTTGGTGGCGCATTCCCGATAGTCGGAAACGCTCTAAGCAATGTCGCTACTCGTGGCGCAGAGAACGCCGTAAACAAAGCTCTAGCAAGCTCTGGTTTTGGTGCTGGTGTAGACCCAAGCCAATTTACTAAGGCGGCTATCAACTCTCTTGGCGAGGGACAATACCGTGAACTATTGAACGCAGCGCAGCAAGGCATGGGCAATAAGCTCGCTAATTTCGCTACTGGCTCGAAGCTCGCTGGCGCAAATGCCTTGAGCAATATCAGAAACATGCCTCTTTCGAGGAAAGCTTTGCTCGCTGGCGGAATCGGTGGCGGTGCAATCGGCCTAAGCAACTTGCTCGGCAATCGCAACCAGCAACAGCTCTCTGACGAAGATTTAGCAGCGTTGTATAACTATTATGGAGCAGGAGAATAAACCATGAGTATTTTATCTGGAATCCTTGGCAACTACGGCGACGATATGTTCCGTGCCGCAAGCAATGTAGCAGCTAATAAGGCGGACGACGCATTGCTAAAGGCCGCAAAGAACAAAGTCGACGATATTGCGCTCAAAGGCGCAAAGAAAGCCACGAAATCCTCGGCAACGCAGAAGCTTGCCCGTAATGATTTTGAGGACTTTATTACTGGATTCGGAACGGTAGGCAAAGAGACCCGCAAGCAGATGCTTGAGGACTATGCTGGCGGTGGCAAGATTTGGACGAAGCTCAAAAACATGAATATTGACCCAGCAAACTTGCAAGACGCATCGAAAAACGCCGTGGAAGCTTTTGGCGGAGTCCAGAAGAATCTCTACAACTACGCAGACAACGCAGGAATCGGTATCACGGTTGGCGACCTTATGCAATCTGGCAAAGGCAAGCTATTCACTACGGCGCAGAAGAACCGCTTAGCAGAGGTAGGCCTCGATTTAGACGACTTAGCCAAAGGCGGAGTTTTGACCGCAACCGAAGCCGACGACCTGTACAAGACTGTGCGTGATTTAGGCGTGAAATACCGCAAATCTACTGATGCTACGCAAACTATTCTCGGTAAGCAGCTAGGCTCTCTCGCAGATTCTCTAAAGAACCGTATAGACGACACGGTTAGCCCAATCTCTAAATCATTTGGCCTCAAAAACCAGTTGGTAGAAGCCTTGAACCAGGTTGGCGATGTGAAGAGGGCTAGAGAAATCGCAGGAATGGCAGACGATAAAATCACGGCCTCGATGGTGCGTAAAGAGATGCAACCGTACATGGTGGCGCAAGACTTGGTTGGCTTGAAGCTCCCTACCCAGAAGAATATAAATGTCATGGGTATCGACACGGGCATTAAGAACCCTCTCCCAGAGCTTGGGAAAGAAATCGGCAAACTACCACTCAAAGCAAAAGCAGCCATGGAGAACGGCCTAGGCGACAACGCAAAGGTTGCTCTAGCTGGCGGTGCTGGATTGCTCGGTGGCTTACTAGGCGCATCTGCTCTAGGCGGCGGCAATAACGCTGCTCCAGCAAGCGCATCTACGCTCGGAAGCCTTATGAGCGGCGACGCTTACGGCGGTATGGGCGGTCTTGGTGGCGACACAATGGCACAAAGCACCTATATGTCTCAAGCAGAGCCAACCATTGGTGGCTACTCATACGACGACCTAGAAAACGCCTATGTTTCGGCTATCATGGCTGGCGATAGTGGCGCAGCAAGCGTAATCGCAGACATGATTGGTATGCTCGACAGCAAAACAAAGCGCAGCGAAAGCTCCAAGAGCAAGTCTAGCGGCGATTCTAAAGCACAGGCTGGTCTTAATACTCTCCAAGAGCTTTATCGCCTCTACCAGTCGTTTGGTGGCGCACAGGGCATGGTTAAAGGTAACATTACTGGCGCACTCAATACGGTGTCTGGTGGCGCATATAACCCAGCTGCGGCAACATTTGATGCCGTTGCACAAGGTTCTATCGGTCGTATCGTGAAAGCCATGGGCGATAGTGGCGCACTATCTGATAGCGACAAGCAGAACGCACTTAAAATGATTCCAAAGGTTTCTGACTCCCCAGCATTGGCGGAGCAAAAGTTCCAATCCCTATACGAACTATTACTAGAAGCAGCACAAGGAGAATAATATGGCTGGAATCCTAGGCAAATTACTCAAAGAAGCAGAACCTACCGAAGAGGAGACCTACGAGGGCGCACCTCAAGACACGGTGGACGCAGTTCAAGATGTTATTAGCAAGAATCCAGCCATGGCGGGCATTATTAAGGCTGTCGTAAAAGCAATCGCCGACGAGATGGCGGATAGAGAGGACTAAAATGAGCGTACTAAGCAATCTAGTTAGCAGCTACGGCGACGACATCGCAAGAGCCGCTGGCAATAAAATAGACGATGTGGCTAGAATCGCAGCGAACAAATCTGACGATGTTGCACGCATTGCGGCGAATAAAGCAGACGACGCTTCTACTGCATTGGGCAAGCTCCTCTCCCCAGAGCAAGAGAGTTATTTCAAAAACAGCCTCGCAAGGGACGCAGAGGGCAATCTAATCCCGCTACATCACGGTTCTGCCAACGGCAAGTTTACGGTGTTTGACAGAAGCTATGGAAACCCAGAGGGCGACTGGGGTAAAGGTTTCTACTTTACTAACAACGCCGACGATGTACAACGCAACTACTTTGGCGGTGGCCCAGATTTCGACAATAAAGTAGACCGTCTAGCCGAGCAGCTCGAATCAGAGCTTGATATTCCAATGGAAGAGGCACAAAAGAGGGCTAAAGACCAACTGTTCAAGGGCGCATACCAAATCGACGCTTACGCTAACATGGAGAACCCAGCAACGGTCGGTAAGACATATCTATTCGACGGCTCGGAATATCCAGTAAAGGATTTCGATGGCTACGAAAGCATAGAGGACTATTACAACGACTTGCTTTGGGACTTGGCAGATAATGTAGCAAGCGATGTAGACATGGACTACGACGAGCTTAGCAAAGTAATTAACGAGGTCGCTGGAGAAGCTATGTGGAACGGCGGCATTGGTGTGCAAGAGCTAAAAGACGCTCTGAACGAGAGATACCTAGAAGATTTCGAGGGCAACCTTGTATCTAATGAGGTGGCAAGGAGCATTCTGGAGAATCTTGGCTACGATGGTATTATTGACCCTACGGTATCTACAAAGTTTAAGAACATGGGTCTAGCACCAGATACAACGCACTATATTGCATTCCAACCTAACCAGATTAAGTCTATCTCAAACAAGAAACCTACCAGCAACCCAGACATTATGCTTGGCTTAGGGGGTCTTGTGGGTGGTGGCTCTATTCTCGGTGCTTTGTTAAGTGGCGGAAACGACAACACGCAAAATCGTGCATAAACCCTATTGCAATTAGCTTATGGGAGTGTTACTATAATATTAACCATAAGCAAATAACGCAAGAAAGGAAATATTATGGCGAACACTATCAAAACAGCAAAAGCAACCAAGGAATATTCCAAGAAGATGGAAGAACTCGACGCAATCGAGGAATGCCCACAACTTACAGAGTATATCTTCCGTAACAAGATTAAAGATGTCAAAAAGACTGGCGTAATCCTTGTCATGATGGCTGCCATCGCAGCATTCTTCGCTGGATTGTTTATCGGCATTAACATCACAAGCACAGCCGTTCCGAACAACACCATCGAGGTAAAGGTGGAACAACCGCAGCCTGTCGTCCAAGAAGAAGACGAACAGGAGTAGAAAAGGTGGGGAGAAATCCCCACTTTTTTGTTGCAATTTTAATGATTATGCTATAATCAAGGTATAGGCACACCCGCAGCGGGTGGGCTTTTT
>Ga0310786_10012310_pt1 | contig 10592 bp, 9 predicted proteins | sample AusTroGonzalo_MG_FD_203881 | JGI IMG/M metagenome (GOLD analysis project Ga0310786, IMG submission 203881) | Bovine rumen microbial communities from tropical cattle in Woodstock, Queensland, Australia - Gonzalo_03 (v2) (version 2) | ecosystem: Host-associated > Mammals > Digestive system >...
TGGCAGTTATAATTTGGTGGAAGAGCAGCGTGATTTTCTGAAAGACCTACTCAAAAACCATGTAGACATCATTTTTGCCAATCAGGAAGAAGCCAAAGCTTTTACCGACAAAGACGACGAAGAGGCCTTGAACATTCTTGCCGAGTATTGCCCCATTGCCATTGTCAAATTAGGCGCCCAAGGGTCTATTGTCCGCATGAACGGGAAAACCACTGTCATTCCCCCGCAAGAAGCAAAGCGTATTGACACCAACGGTGCAGGCGACATCTATGCCGCCGGCTTTATGTACGGTTTGATGAAAGGATATGATACCGAGCGTTGCGGCTACATCGCCACGCGACTGTCTTCAACCATCATTGAAACAGTGGGGGCAAAACTAACCGATGAGCAGTGGGAAAAATTACTCCCCGAGGTCCTTTAGCAGCTCCTCTTTCAGCATCTGCAGGGCCGTTTCGGCAGCCTTGTGGATAATCTCCACCCGACTCAGATTCGGGTCAAAGTGATGCAATTGCGCATTGAAACGTGTAGTTGTGGCCACACAAATCCATACCGTTCCCACAGGCTTTTCTTCCGAACCACCACCCGGTCCGGCAATACCTGACGTGGCAATGGAATAATCCACATCAAACAAGCCCATCGTATTGATGGCCATGTCGTTTACCACAAATTCACTGACGGCGCCATGCTTTTTCAGGTTCAGTTCACGCACATTCAGCACCGAACGTTTTATCTCATTAGAATAAGAGACCACAGCACCTTTGAAAAATTCAGAGCTACCTGGGACAGAAGTGATCAAATGCGAAAGATAACCACCTGTGCAGCTTTCCGCCACTGCCAATGTTTTTTTGTTCTTGAAGAATAATTCGGCTATTTCGTTTTGTATCATTTTATTGTCAATTTTTCATTTCACGATAGAGACACAATGCACCTCTACATTAGCATTATTGTTGCTCTTTTGCAGTGTCTTTGTTATCCAATGTCTTTTTCTCCGGCACCTCCAAACTTTTGTCTTTCAGCGCTTCTTTGGGCATGTCTTCCTTAGCGATTTCCGCCGCCTCATCAATCTCTTCCTGATGATCCTTATATTTGAAACGACGGATTTTCTGGGTAGCAGTCTTTTCAAAAGGTTCCTTCATGGCCTCCACCTTGTTGATTTTTGAATTTTTTCCAACCGTCCTGTTGACAAATTCCAATACGGATTTCTTCAAGGCTTCAGCCTTCTCAAACCATTGGTCTTCAGTCTCTTGATTCCAATTCAACAAGTTATCATCGAACTTGACCATAGCTACCAGCTCGCCATTTTTCTCCAACACCAGCGATTCATCCACACCAGCCATATTGTTAATCACCATCTCAATCTCCTCAGGATAAATATTCTCACCCGAAGGACCCAAAATCGTGTTGTTCAAACGACCTTTGATGTAATAATAACCATCTTTATCCACGGTTGCTATGTCGTTGGTGCGGAACCAGCCCTCCTCGTCCAGTACCTGTACAGTACGCTCAGGGTCTTTGTAATAGCCCAGCATCACATTATCGCCGCGGCACACAATCTCTCCCTCACCCGTTTTCGGATCCATATTGTCGAGACGAATATCCACTTTGTACGAAGCCACACCGATAGAACCCAATCGTTTCCGCTTATTAACCAACACATTGCAAACCAGCGGGGCGGTTTCTGTAAGACCATATCCCACAGCGTACGGGAAACGGCATTTGATCAGGAACTCTTCCACCTTGAGATCCATTTTGGAACCGCCAACTCCGAAAAAGCGCAGTTTGCCACCAAAAGTTTTCACCAATTTCTTGCCGATGAGCCAGTACAAAACTCTGGGCAAATGCTGGTCCATCCACTTGAGCACACGGCTCTTCTCAATGGTAGGAACGATGCTGTTGTGATATACTTTCTCGATAATCAGCGGCACAGACAACATGACGGTGGGTTTCACCTTTTGCATGGCCGGCAACAAAACGGAAGGTGTGGGAGGTTTGGAAATGTAGTAGCAGCAGGCACCCACATACATAGAATAAAAGCTGGACACGCACATTTCGTAAGCATGCGACATCGGCAGGATAGACAGGAAACGATCGTTCTTGAAGCAGGGCTGTGCCTTGAACGAAGCCACCAGATTGTGGCAGATATTCCTGTGGCTCAGCATTACGCCCTTGGCTTTCCCGGTAGTTCCTGAAGTATAGATAATCGTGGCCAAATCGTCGGGTTGCGGGTCTTTGATCCAGCCGTCGCAACGGAAATCCTCTTTTCGACACTTGATAAACTCCAGGGTTTCAATATCCACCACCAACGTCAGCTTGTCGATGCACTCCTGACTGAGTTTATACAACAATCGCTTGGAGATAAAAATCACCTTGCTTTCCGAATGGGACAGAATATTGGTCACCTCTTTTTCAGAGCTGTCGGGCAGAATTGGCACTGAAACACGCCCGTAGGCCGTGGTGGCAAAGAATGCCAGTGTCCAGTTGGGCATGTTCTGCGACAGGATGGCCACACGGTCACCTGCCGAGATACCGAAGCGTGACAATCTGGTTGACAGCATATTACACTTCTCTTTAAAGCTACTATAGGTGTATTTCTGTCCACCATCTACAAACTGTGCCATGGTACGGTCCCAATAGACCGTGGTCGTGTATTTGAAGACTTTGTTAAGGGTGGTGCAATAAGTTTCTCTGTGACTATTCCTAACTTTATAAGGACTCTTCGTTTTCTTACTCATATATAATCATCAATGGGTTATATAATTTTCTTTATGTCTGCCCTGAAGGCCTAAAGTCTCATAATATTCCTGAATACGTTTCATGTCGGCATTGGCATCATCTGTCAGTTCCCACTTTTTTCCCACCGTAATTTCCTTGCGGCCCCAGTCGTAATAACCGACATACACGCTGGCACCGGTCTCACGGGCAATCAGGTGGAAGCCTGTTTTCCATCTTTTCACCGCTTTGCGGGTCCCTTCGGGAGCGATGGCCAGATGGAAAAACTCATTCTCATTGAAAGTCTTGATGATGCTTTTCACCGTAGCGGCGGGATTACGCCGATCGACAGGCACACCGCCAAAGGCCCGCAAAATGGGTCCTAGCGGCCAGAAGAAAAACTCTTTCTTGATCATGATATGTGCCAGCACACCAAATTGGGCATAGAACAAGTAACAGATAGGGAAATCCATCATGGACGTATGCGGAACACCCAACACAATAGCCTTATCACCTTCCATGATACCTCCGACACTGGTCCAGCCGAGTTTCCGTAGCAGAAAACCGCAGAATATAGCCCATTTTTCCCCAACAGTATTCTTTATTTTTGCCATACTTTTTCGTGTCTTTTTTGGCTTCAAAAATCCTATATTATATTGTATATCAAATATTTACAAGAAACACACATCCCTTTCACCACCATCCCGTCTCCTCATAAATTTTGAAGCCGCAAAGGTACTATTTTTTTTGAAATATAGAAGGGGAAGGAGGATAGGGCGATAAAATTTGATACCATGACGCGTCTCTATAAGAAAAATCTTCCTTCAATTAGAATTGACAAATGAGCGAGTACAGATAACATTTCTGAACGAAAAGCCGTCGGCTATGTTCCTACAACTTCCAAAATTTTGAATTTTAAATTCCTAAACCTACTACCTGACACCTGGAAGCTGTACCCTGTTCCCTATTTACCTTCCGTCAGCAGCTGATAACGAAGCAGTGCGGTTTGGTAGGAGATTTTGGCATCAATAAGTTGGTCTTGGGCTTGGCGGTGAATGGTTTGCGCTTCCAGCAGGTCAGAAATCGGAATCAATCCCGCCCGATAGTTGGTGGCTGATGTCTCCAAATTCACCTCGGCATCGTGCACCGTGGCTTTCATCAGCTCTGTCTGACTATAGGCCTCCGACACGTTGTTCCAAGCCTGCCGCACCTCCAACTCCATCTTGCGGGTCAGGTCGTCACGGTTGTTTTCCGCTTTTTGTATCTGTAACTGCTGCTGCTTGATTTTGGTGGAAGCCTCCCACCAGTTGGTCAGCGGCACTTGCAACAACGCGAATGCCAGACCATTGAATTTCGAACGGTCGAAAACTAACTGACCATACGATCCTCCCAGCCCCACTGTCAGATGGGGCAAGGTCTCCCCTATCAACACCTTCTTTTTCAACTGCTCGGCCTTCACACTCAGATTCAACAGCTGGTACTCCTTACGGCCGACCACGGCAGCAGCGGCATCTTTCTGCGGATAGACCGAAGTTACGTCAGCAATGCTGTCGCTCAACCATAATTGCTCCGAATACTCCGTGCCCACCAATTGGCACAATGCCATGGTAGCCAGCGTAATACCATTGTTCACTTTCAGCATATTGGATTGCAACTCATGTTGTTTCAGGCTTACTTTCAACTTGTCATTCTGGGTCACCAAACCAGCATTGAAAGCAGCGGTCACATCACGGTCAAGGGTATCCAAAAAGACCATGGCCTGCTCTATAGTCTGCTTTTTGTCTTGCAGCGACACCACCAGCCAATAAGTCTCCTCCACCTGCTGCAACAATTTGTCACAGGTCAACTCCTGCTGCAAAGTGGCGGCCTCCTCTCCCAGTTTCGCCAGACGACTGCCATTCACAATCTGTCCACCCATAAAGACCGGCTGCACGGCGGTTACCCCCACCGTATAGCCTTTTTCGCACATTGACAAGGAGTTAGGAAGACCTAAAGCGGCTCCATATTCGGCATACATGTTATGCAACCACTGGCGTGCCTCGGCATTGCCAATATCATCAATACCGAACTCCACCAAGGGATTCAAGGCATAATAGCCTCCCGCCAAAGCGCTTACATTGGGAAAATACTTGGTAAGCACCTGCTGCCGCACCTGTCGGGCCACCAACACATCCAAGGTGGCGTTTTTCACCATGGCGTTGTTGCGGAGGGCCATCGACTTGCAGCTGTCCAAGGACAATGGCTGTGCGTGCATTGCAACGGCTATCAAGAGCATTGTCCATGTGATGATCAGTGTTTTTATTTTCATTTTTTCTTGTATTACATTTACTAGGAATCAGGGGCTAGGGGTCAGGTTTCAGCAAAAAACACTGTAACCTGAAACCTGTAACCTGTATCCTACGATATCATGTGTTTTTTCAGATGTTTTACCAATTTGAGATTCATTTTACGATCGTGGCTTTCGAAGAGCTGCCAGTAGGAAACGGGCAGTAGAGTGACCACGAAGGGGAAGGAGAAGATGGTGCCGAAGCAAATCACCACACCCATCGGCATCCAGAGGGAGGTATGGGCAATAATCATCGGCACCACACCCAAAGCAGCGGCAGCAGACGTGAGGAAAATAGGACGCAAACGCCGCTTGCCAGCCTCAAAGCCAGCCTCCTTTGCCGACAAGTGATTGTCGTGACGAAGGCTTTCCGCATACTCGAACATAATGATACCGTTTCTGACAATAATTCCTATCAGGCTCACCAAACCCAAAACCGCCGTTATACTGAAGTCCAATCCAAACAGGGTCAAACCCAAGGTGGAACCGAAAATGCAGATGAAAGAAGCCGACATGTTCAGCATCACCAGCTTGATATGATGGAAGTGGTACAGCAAGAAGGCGAACATCACCAGCAAAGCCGCAAAAATAGAAACCACAATCTGCGGAATCACATCGCGGTTTGCCCCATCCAGACCACCGTACTCCATCGTCACATTTTCAGGTTTATAATCCAGAAAATCAGAATTTAAATAGGCCTTGATTTTCTTGGTAACAGACGGTTCGCTGATACCGTATTTGAGATCGGCAGCCACGGTGACCGTACGCACACTGTTACGCCTGTTGATTGAAGCGTCGTGCCAGTCGGGAATGATGGTAGCCACCTGTCGCAGCGGCACCCATGTGCCCGGAATGGAAGTCGGTATCATCAATTTGCCCAAATCCTGATACGACATGTCCCCGCTCTCCTGCAAAGAATACAACATTACCGGCACCTTGTAGTCGCCTTCCCACACAGTGGTCAGCGACTGGCCGCCCAGTACCGACGACAGATAAATGGACAAAATACTCTGCGTAACGCCCAGTCGAGTGGCCTCGTCGGTATTCAGCACCACCTTCACATTCTGGCTGGTCTCGTCCAAATCAGAATGTATCCAGGTCAGCTCCGACAAGGTGCTCAGATAAGATTTCAAAGAATCGGCCACCAACTTCAGTGAATCTAGGTCATCACCCGAAAGACGGACTTCGATAGGATTGCCCACCGCCTGATAGTCCATCTGCTTGAAGCGGGCATACGCATTCGGGAAGTAATGCTCATATTTGGGCCCGTATTCCTTCAACAAAGCCCTGGTATCATCCTCTCCGGTAGTATTGACAATGAACTGGGCATAGTTTTTCTTTGCCATCTGAGGAGCGTAAGTAGCATGAAAACGAGGAGAGGAGCAGCCCACAAACGAGGTAATACCCGTTATCCTGGGGTCTTTCCGCAAAATACTGCTCAAACTGTCGGCCAGCTCCGCAGTTTGGGCCAATGAGCTGCCTTCGGCCAAATGGATTTCCACCGCAAAACTGTTTCGGTCGGCCTTGGGCAACATCTGGACATCCAAATGCAAAAACAGGAAAACTCCCAAAAAAACAGCACCGACAGAAGCCAAGATGGTCAACGCTGGATGTCTGAAACAACGTCGAAGTATCTTATTATAAGTTCCTTGTAACAAATCGAAGAACTTATTCTGCATTTTCTCAAACTTTCCGATTTGCTGATCGGGAAGACGACGTTTAATAAACTGTGTGGACAAAAACGGAATCACCCAGACCGCATAAAAGATAGAAGCCACCAAGGCAAAAGTGATGGTCCAGGGGAAAAGCTGCACAAAATCGCCCAGCGGGCCCGTAATAATCTTGGTCATGGGGAAAAACATGCCTGAAATGGCCAAAGTAGCCAGCGACATAGGCACAAAAAGCTGCATGGAGCTGGTGACCGCCGAATACCAACGGGAATGGCCCTCGTTCAGGAAATCAACATAACCATCGATGATAATTACCGAATCGTCCACAATCAGACCCAGCACCACAATCAATGCCGCCAAGGTAACCGTATTTAATTCTATACCAAATAAATACATAAAACCAAGTGTCACAGCGGTACAAACGGGAACACTGGTACTGGCCACCAATGCCGTGCGCAGCGGGAACATCATGATCATCACAAAGATAATCACCAAAATGGAAATCAGCAAGTCGCGCAAAAACGACAACACCGAATCGTTGACCACCTTGGGCTGATTGGTGATTTTATGGATTTTCACATCGGCAGGCAGCTTTTTCTGAACAGCTTGCAGCCGTTTCTCCACCTCCTTGCCGAAAGCCACAATATTGTTGCCTGGGGCCATTTCCATGGAAATAATCACCGTTCGCTCATCATCGTATTTCACGTAGCTGTCGGGTTTAGCGTAACGCCTTTCAATTTTGGCAATATCGCGCAAACGGATGACATTACCCGTGGGATCAGCGTAGATGATCTGTTCTCCAATTTCATATTCAGACTGATAAGGAATAGACAAGTGCACCATCGCCTCGCCCGCCTCATTTTTGATGGTGCCGCCAATGGTTCGGAAACCCTGGGTGGACAATTCCACCAACAACGAACGCTGGCTGATGCCGTAGGCAGCCAATTTTTCCTGGTCAATCAGCACCGCGATCTCCTCATTCTGCTGTCCCAGGATTTTCAGATTTCCCATGGAAGGGATGGTACGCAACTGCTCGTTGATTTGGTCGGCATACGACTCCAGCTCACGGGGAGTACGTTCGGACGATTCCACTGCCAGCAGCATGGAAGATGTGTTACCGAAATCATCCACCACCACAATTTCCAACACACCAGCTGGCAGGGATACCTTCTTGAACAAAGTGAGGCCATGCTTGATTTTCGACCACACCTCATCCTTGTCCTGCACACTGGTTCGCAATTCCGCAAAGATATAGACGATGCCGTTTTCGGACACCGAGCGGGTTTTCTCCTTGTCGATTTCCTCGTAAGTGAAAAGGAAATTCTCCAAAGGCTTGGTCACCTGTTCCTCCACCTCCTTGGCGGAAGCGCCAGGATACACGGCGGCCACCACACCCTGACGAATGGTGAACTGCGGGAACTCGTCCTTGTTCATCTTCGTCATACTGTAAAAGCCCAGCACCACCAGACAAGACACGATGAGGAACACGATCTTGTGGTAGCGCATGGCCGATTGGATATGATTAGTCTTTCTTGCCACAGTATTTTATTTAAGAACTACGAGTTAATAATGATAATTAGCACATTAACTAATTAACTAATTTGCTAATTATAAATGATTTCTGCCCCAGTAAAAAGTTTCTGTTGGCCTTCCACAATCAACGTGTCATCCTGGTGCAGGCCATCAAGCACCAACACCCCGTTCACCACATATTCGGCAGTAGTGATAATGCGCCGCTCAGGCTTGCCATTGCATACCACCCATACACTCAACCCTTCGGGACGGGTTTGCACGCAGTTGGCGGGGATGACAAACCCCTCCTCATTCGGCTGGTTCACCTCCACCTTGCACACCATGCCTGGCAGCAATTTCCGATTGCTGTTAGGCAGAGCAATTTTCACCTGATAGCTATGGGCCACAGGGTTAGAAGTGATGCTTTTTTCGCTCACTTTTCCCTGCAGCGCCATATCATTCAAAGCAGGAATGATGATGCTGGTCTCTCGGCCCAAAGGCAAAGAAGAAATCTCACTTTCAGGCACGGCAAAAGTAACGGAGACCTCGCTCACATCCAGCAAAGTGACGGCTGGTTCTCCTGGCAATAGGCTTACGCCCGCACGGGCATTACACTTGCCAATCACCCCCGAAGCAGGCGCGTACAGTTCACAATCCGACAACTGTTTTTTGGCGATTTGCTCCAGCGAGCGGGCTTTCTCCAGATTGGTCAGCATCTCCACCCATTTCACCTCGGCCAGACTGCCCTGGTCATATACGATCTTCAGGCGGCGATAAGCATCCTCAGCCTGCTCCAATTGCGCTTTGGCGGAATTATAGGCGTTGCGGGCATTGGTCGTGTTAACCGTCACCAAGAGCTGACCCTCACGCACATAGTCCCCCTCGTGCACCAGCACCTTCTCCACCTTGCCACCCGCCGAAAAACACAGCGACAGCGACAATTTCTCCTCAATCTCGCCCACATAAGTACGCACCATGCCGCTTCGCACGGTGTCAATGGTGATGACACTCACCTTGATGGGCTCAGACTTGTCCGCTTTTTCATCATGCTTGCATGAAGACAGCGACAATAACATCATCCCACCGATGATTAGCAGCGGCAATTTTTTAATCCAAGATATACAATTCATAATCTTCATTATCAAATAGTTATCATTAGTTCTCCTCTGCCAGCAAAGTAATTTTATCGGCTTTCATGCGGATCATGTCGCCATTTTCCGGTCTGCCCATCCATTGCTCTTCCATCAGGATGATATTGTCATGAATCTGACCTTCGCCCCGCGATTGAATGGTATAGACATGTCCTATCTGAATAAGATCCACCACTGAATCGGCGGAAGTGAAACGAGTACTGAACTCGTAAGGATTAAAGACTATGGTATTGCCTTCTACCTTGCCGGTGCATGAGTAGGCACCGCCATTCATCTCGTTGAAAGTGACAATAATAGCGCCCTTCCCCTCTTTTTTATCCGCCACAATATTCATCTGCCCTCTTTTTGTGGCCAGAATACTGGTTTGGTTACCATCGGCATCCTCAAAATTCACCACACCGGAAAGTTTGTAACTATAGTCACCGGTGATTTTTTTCACGTCCTTGTTACAAGCTGTCAGCAATACTGCTATCAGCAGGACACAAGCATACAAAAAGATTTTTTTCATAGATATTTATTTTTTTAATTTAGATTCAAGATTTTTGATTTTATATTCTATTTCCATGCCCAGTACGGCAAGTAATTTCCTGATGGTTTGTAGCGAAGGGTTGCCTTTACCTCTTTCAATATCCTTGACAGTGGCCAGACTCACCTCCGCCTTTTCTGCCAAATCGACCTGAGAAATATTCAGGGTCATTCTACGTTTCTTTAAAATATCTCTAAAATCCATACAGTCTATTATATTAAACTTTTGGGGCGGCAAAAATACACTATTTTCTCATACAAAATAAGAGAAAGTTTATTTTATTATACTTTTTTATGAGAACTACTTGTTAAGCTATTACATATCTGATCAATTCATCTTTTTTGCTAAAACAATCTAGTATCTGTAAAAACTAAAAATAATATATTTTTAATATCTATAGATACTAATTTTTATTTTTATTGAAAATATTTTCATATTTAATATTTGAAAACACTAAAAATTTATAATTTTTAATATTTGAAAATACTTTTTTGTTTGAATAATCTTGCATAATTGAAAAAAATTTTATACCTTTGCATTCTAAAAAAATTTTGTTATGGAACAAGATGATTTACAGCCTATTATAAAAAGCTTCCACAATTTTCTGTCAACGGTTAATTTTAATCACATTCGACCCTTGATGAAACAAATTGATTGGGAAGACCGGCTGATTGAGATAAAAGGATCAAAAGGTGTTG
>Ga0310786_10012311_pt1 | contig 10592 bp, 11 predicted proteins | sample AusTroGonzalo_MG_FD_203881 | JGI IMG/M metagenome (GOLD analysis project Ga0310786, IMG submission 203881) | Bovine rumen microbial communities from tropical cattle in Woodstock, Queensland, Australia - Gonzalo_03 (v2) (version 2) | ecosystem: Host-associated > Mammals > Digestive system >...
GGTTAGGAGGTGAACCCAATGGACGATAAGCAGCAACAGATTGATGATCTTGTGAAAATGCTGGACGAAGGCTTTGCCAAAGGCGTTGGCCACGTGAACGTGGACACCGACGAAACGCAGGCTGATCAGTCTAAAACCGTTCAAACCATGGGATGCACGGATTGTTCCAGAACTCCCCTGGCATGTAGCGTTCCTACTCTCCACCAAGGATTAGACGATTACAAATAACCAAAATCCCCGTAACTTCGCGTTACGGGGAGCATAAAAAGAAAATAGGAGGAAATCATCATGGCAGCATCTGCAGCACAGGTTGACAACCTGGTTAACTTACTGGATGGTTACGCAACTAAGGGCGGCCATCACCTGAACGTAAACGTTCTGAATAGAGAGACTCTTCTTGACGCTCAGAAGAATCCTGAGAAGTATCCTCAGCTTACCATCCGCGTTTCCGGATACGCTGTAAACTTCATCAAGCTGACTCCCGAGCAGCAGGCAGACGTTATCTCCCGTACCTTCCACGAGTCCATCTAAGACTCAAGTGATCTAGGAGTCCCAAAGAGGAATTCAGACTCGATCTGAATTCCTCTTTTTCAAATCAGTTCCTATTTATTTAGGAACCTTGCGTTTTACGCGAGAGAAAGGAGCTACTAAGTGTTTTGTCCAAACTGTGGAGAAAAAGTTGAGGAATCCGGCAATGCCTTTTGCCCTTTCTGCGGCACAAAATTTGAAGCAGAAGACGTAAAGAGCGGAAACGAGAGCGTTTCAGTAACGCCCGCACAGCCTGCCGCTTCTTACGTGACTGCACCTGCGCAGTCTACTGCCCCCAAGGGTGATTCAAAATTTTCAAAGATCTTTGTGGATCCCGATGAGATCTGCTTAGAATGCGTTGGCGAGAAAAATCGCGTCATCGATCTGTTTCTTTCAGGCCATTCTTCCAAAGGATGGGCTGCGATCCTTTCCGACAAGCGTCTCTATCTGCGCGGCAACGTAATGGAACTCGCTTTCGGCAAATTGAGCAACTTTAACGTTCAAAAGACGATTGACCTCGAAGACGTAACCGGGACGGGCTTTGCCTTTACGAATCGCAATCTCTTTGCACTGATCATGGCCATCCTAAACTTTGCGGTATCACTGAAGTTTTTGCCTAGCTTCTATTATGCCATTGCAGAATTTGATGACATATCTATTGCTCCCGTGCAGAGCTTTATCTTTCCCTTGATCTTTATCTTGCTGATCATCTTTGGCATTGCATGGCTCATCTCCTATATCAAGGGCAGGCACACCCTGTTCTTTATAGAATACGCAGGCGGAAACATTCGGTTTGATGCCTCTGCCATCGGCCTTCAGGAGTCCCGTTCCTTTGAAAAAAACATTCGCATCGCGAAGAACCGGCTAAAGAAAACAATGGCAAAACAGTAGAAGTTAATCAAGTCCCGCCCTATGTATGGCGGGCGGAAATGAGGAAAACATGCTCGGAAGAATTCATTCACTGGAAAGCTTTGGAACCGTAGATGGCCCCGGCACCCGTTTCGTGGTGTTTTTTCAGGGCTGCCCCATGAGATGCGCCTACTGTCATAATCCCGATACCTGGGAGATGAACGCCGGCACCCCCATGGAAGCTTCCTATATCATTGAGCAATATGAGCGCAACGCTCCTTTTTATCAGAACGGCGGCGGCATCACCTGCACCGGAGGAGAACCCCTCATGCAGATTGATTTCCTGATCGAGCTTTTCACGCTTGCAAAGCAGAAGGGAATTCATACCTGCCTTGATACGTCTGGCATCGCTTTTAACCCGAACAACGCTCCTCTCATGGAGAAATTCGATAAGCTGATGCCCCTGACAAACCTTGTCATGCTGGACATTAAGCACATTGATCCCGAAAAGCACAAGGAGCTCTGCCTGCAGCCCAACGAGAACATCCTGAAATTCGCTGCATACTTAAACGAGAAGGGCGTGGACATGTGGATCCGCCACGTGGTTGTTCCCGGACTGACGGACGATGAGGTATATCTGGAGCAGCTTGGCTATTTCATCGGGCAGTTCCATAACCTGAAGGCCTTGGACATACTCCCCTACCACACCATGGGGGAAACTAAGTATGAAAAGCTGGGCATGGAATACCGCTTAAAGGGCGTTCCCGCCATGGACAAGAATAAGTTGCTTGATAAGAAGGCAGCCATCCTCCGCGGCATTAAAAAACGCCGTGAGGAGCTGGGAATCCACTAAGCAAGGCTCATGGCCCTGCGTAAGTTCCCGTGTCTTCGACGTCTTTTCACGTTTTTTATCATTTCCCTATTGAAAAACCTTATCAGTTATAATAAAATGTCCTTAGAACGAGCATAAGCTTGTGTCATGAGTATAAAGGAGGAACGTAAAATGGCATTTGTAATTGGTGATAGCTGCGTAGCTTGTGGTGCTTGCGAAGCTCAGTGCCCCGTTGGTGCGATCAGCATGGGCGACGGTAAGTTTGAGATCGATCCCGATAAGTGCATTAGCTGCGGCGCATGTGCAGGTCAGTGCCCCGTTGGCGCGATCGAAGAGGAATAATTAAAAAATCTATTCCAAAGCAAAGTAAAAGGAGGTCACGATTCGTGACCCCCTTTTTTATTTACTCTTACACTATTCCTGATGATCCGTTCTCTTCCGATCCAGATTTGCAAACTTCGTGTACTCAGGCAGCCATACCAACTCCACCGTTCCGATGGGGCCGTTTCTCTGTTTTGCCACGATGATCTCCGAAATACCCTTCTTCTCCGTGTCAGGATGATAATAATCATCACGATAAATAAACATTACCACGTCGGCGTCCTGCTCGATGGCTCCGGAATCACGCAGATCCGAAAGCATGGGCCTGTGGTCCGGACGACCTTCCACGCCTCGGGACAGCTGGGACAGCGCCAGCACGGGAACGCTCAGCTCCCTGGCCACCGCCTTCAGTGATCTCGAGATCTCCGCGATCTCCAACTGGTGGGACTCGTTCTTTCCGCTTCCTGACATCAGCTGAAGGTAGTCAATGATGATCATGGAGAGATCCTGATCCATCTTGAACTTACGACATTTGGAGCGAAGCTCCGCCACGGAAATGCTGGGGGTGTCATCGATGATCAGCTTCGACTTTCCGATCTCCGCCGCGCTCTCGATCAGCCTCTCCCACTCATTATCCGCAAGCTGACCCGTACGAAGCTTCTGGGCGTCCACGTTGGACTCCAGGGAGAACATACGGTTTACCAGCTGCTCCTTACTCATTTCCAGACTGAAGATCGCCACGCACTTCTTCTGACGGAAAGCCACGTTTTGGGCGATATTCAGGGCAAACGCCGTCTTTCCCATGGAAGGACGGGCTGCGATCAGCACAAGGTCGGAGGGCTGCATGCCTGCCGTCCGGTAGTCCAGGTCGATGAAGCCCGTGGCGATGCCCGTCACGTAACCGTTCATCTTGGACGCCTTGTCGATCTTATCCATGGCATTGCTCACCACCTGACGGATGGGAACAAATTCACCCGTATTCCTCTGCTGTGCCAGCTGGAACACGCGCTTCTCCGCATCCTCAAGGATGGATTCCATGTTGTCCTTTCCCGCATAGCAGGAATTCTCGATTTCCTGATTGATCTTGATCATCTTGCGCAGAACGGACTTCTCGTGCACGATGGTCGCATAATGCTTTGTATTGACGGGAGTCAGGGCGTCATCCCTCATGTCGATCAGAAACTCTAAGCTGCTGATCTCAGGCGGCACGTCCTTCTCCTTCAGCTTTGCCTGTAGCGTTACGGGATCCACCGGCGAGCCGGAATTTCTCATCTCCAGCATCGTCTCAAAGATCGTCCCATAGTTCCTGTCGTAAAAGTCATCCCCCGTCAGAATATCCGCCGCGACGGTGATGGCATTGGCATCCATGATCATGGCACCGATCACGCTCTGCTCCGCCACGAGATCACTGGGCATTGTTCTCTTTATTACGTTCTCGTCAGCACCCGGCATCTCTCCTACCCCCTAATGCTTTTATTCCTCAACTACCTTCACGGTGAGCTTTGCAGCCACAACGGGATGAAGCTTTAACGTCACCTCATAGGTTCCAAAATTCTTCAGGTTCTCCGCAAGCTGGATCTTCTTCTTGTCGATCTCGATGCCGTGCTGCTCCTTTACGGCTGCCGCGATCTCCTTCGTGGAGATGGATCCGAAGGTCTTTCCGCCCTCGCCTGCCTTGATCTTTACGACCACGTATTTCTGCTCGAGGTCTGCCGCAAGTGCCTTCGCATTGTCCAAAAGCTCCTTTGCCTTCTTCTCCTCATTTGCCTTCTGAAGCTTTAGGTCATTCATGTTCTTGGGAGTTGCCTCGATGCCGATCTTCTTAGGCAAAATGTAGTTGCGGGCATAGCCCTCGCTTGCCTCGATCACGTCGCCCTTCTTCCCAAGTTTTTTCTCGTCCTGTAATAAAATGATCTTCATGAAAATCTATCCTTCCCTTTCCAGTCTAGTCTATTCTGCGTAAAGTCTAAATCTCTCCATTATCCAGCATCTCGTCCAGCGTTCCCTTTAAGATGCCAATGGCCTCCACAAGTCCAACGCCCTCGATCTGACATGCCGCGACGTTCATGTGTCCGCCGCCGCCCATGCGCTCCATGATGATCTGCACGTTCACCTCATCAATGGATCTGGCGCTGACGTAGATCTTACCCTGATAATCCGTGAGCACGAAGCTGGCCTTGATGCCTCGAATGTTAAGCAGTTCATTCGCAGCCTGCGCGCCAATTACGGTAGGGCTCGGCAGATCCTCTGCCGTACATACGGAGATCGCAAATGCCTGACGATAGATCTCCGCCTGGCTCACTGCGTCCGCGCGTGCCTTATACTCCAGCGCGTCCTCCCTAAAGAGCTTGCGCACTCTCGTCACGTCCGCGCCACTTCTTCTCAGGTAAGCCGCCGCCTCAAAGGTACGTACGCCCGTCTTCGTCACAAATCCGTTCGTGTCTACCATAATGCCGGAATACATGCTGTCTGCCTCTTCCGGCCGGATCTTGATGCCGTCCGCAATGTACTGCAATACCTCGGATACCATCTCACAGGCTGAGGAAGCATACGGCTCCACGTAGGACAGGGTCGCGTTTTCGATGGTCTCCGTGCCCGCACGGTGATGATCCAGCACCACCACGGACTTACAATACCGAAGCAACTCCGGGCACTCCGTGATGGAGGGCTTGTTTACGTCCACGACCACCAACACCGTATTATTCTCCGCAAGCTCCAGCGCCTGCGCGCCCGTGATGATCATGTCTTCGTCATATTCCGGATTGTTCTTAAACAGGTCAACCAGGGGCTGGATCGCGCTGGTGGATTCCGTGAGAACGATGTTCGCCTTACGGTCAAGCGCCTTGGCAATGCGGTAAATGCCCACTGCCGATCCAAAGCTGTCCACGTCGGGCATGCGATGTCCCATGACCAAAACGCGGTCCTTCGCCGTGATGATCTCGCGAAGGGCATGCGCCTTCACCCTCGCCTTCACGCGGGTATTCTTCTCCACCTGCTGGCTCTTGCCGCCGTAGTAGGTGATGCTGTCGGGCGTCTTGATCACGGCCTGGTCGCCGCCGCGGCCCAGTGCCAGGTCAATGGCGTTTCTGCTAAATTCATAATTCTGGGCATAGGACAGACCGTTGAGTCCAATGCCGATGCTGATGGTCACTGCCATCTCGTTACCGATGTTGACGTTCTTCACCTCTTCGAGGATGTCAAACCTGGATTCCTGTAGCTGCGTAACGGCCTTTTTGCGCAGGATGATCAGGTACTTGTCCTTCTCCAGCTTCTTGCTGATGCCATCCAGGGAAGATACGTACTTGTTGATCTTTCGGTCGATCAATGCGGTGAGCAGGGATCTGCGCACCTCCTCCACGCTTTCAAGGGCTTCCTCGTAGTTGTCCAGATAGATCATGCCGGCTGCAAGACTCTGGTCATCCAACTCCTGCAGCGCAATGTGGAGCGCCGTCTCATCAAAGAGATACACGGCGATCAAAAATCCGTCATAGCCCTCAAGGTCAATGATGTCGCTGTGCTGTGCCATCTCCTGAAGGGTGACCTTGCGGAACTTTGCGAGATACTCACATTCCTCGAAATTCAGCTCATACTGAGCCTCGTCCAATCCGGAATCATCCGGCAGCTTGTCCCTGGTGATGGTGGGAAACAAGGAGGTGATGGACTTGTTATACCCCTTCGGCTGATGCACCACGTTCTCAAACGCCGCGTTCGTCCAGATGACTCGTCCCCCGTCGTCCAAGAGGGCGTAGGGGATGTCCAGCTCCCGCAAGAGGCGCTTCTGGATCTGCCCGTACTCCGTGGCAAAGCTGACCAGCTCGTTCATGATGACGGGCTTATTGTAGAGATACAGCGTGATGGTGACGCCAAAGTAGAACACGGTAAATCCCAAAAGCAACAATCCCGCCCTCACGTCCATCATAAAGATGGCCAGATCTACCGCCGCCAAAAGGGCGCCAAGATAAAAACTAAATTTTGTGAAAAATTGAATTCTGCCTTTTAATTTTATGCGTTTCTTCATAGGATTCCTCCCAGATACATTTCATGGAACGTTCCCCCAAGAACTGCTCCATTACCGTCCTGACGAGGGTTTCACCCACCAGGTGCGATTGACGCCAATAATGCCCTGACCCTTAAGCTGGGTAAGCATCGTGTATCTTGCCTCATCCCTGCCCTCAGGAGTACACATGTAATTCACGTAGTTATCTACGACGGAGAAGATATTTCCGGTGCGGCCCTCGATCTTAAAGTTCGTAAAGCCCATGGGAACGTACTTCTCCCACACGTCCTCGGCGGGAATGTAGTTCAAATTCTTGCGAATGCTGTAGGGCGTGTTGTAATCGCCATATTCACAGTGCCATTCAGGCAGCGGCAGATAGGAACGGCCCTTGGGATCCTTGGGGAATTTTCCCTCCTTCGCATCCTTCGGCAGGCGCTCCTTCACGTAATCAGGCAGCGCGTCCATAACCTGCTTCAGATCCTTGCCCTGGCCGATGATCTCACGGTTCGCAAAAACCACCCTCTGCTGGGCGGAGATCACGCGATAATGCTCGGCTCTCCTTGCACAGTTCGGACCGCAGCAGGAGTTCACCAGAAGCTCGATCCTGCCCTTGTCCTCGATCTTGTCGATAAAGTCCATGTTGCGGTTCAGGTTCTGATCCAAAACCACAAGATAATAATCCTTCTTCAGCTCTTCGTTTAGCTTGTCAATGTCCTTGATCTCCTTACAGGTCGAGCTGTTGTGCTTATAGCTGGGATATTTCTCCCTGATGTATTTCTCCAAAATGGGGGACAGGATCATGACTTCGTTCATGCCGTTGTCGCCCACCTGCATGCAGAAATTACAGTAGGGATCCGCCAGATCCTCCTCGAAGATGATGGGATTGGTAAACGTATATCTCACGGGAATGCCGAGATCGTTGATGCTCTTTACCGCATAGCGCACCATGTCCTGAGGGCACTGCACGCCATAGCTAAAGCGACCTCCGTTCCAAAGGGAAGTGGGGAACTCGCCAAAGAAGGATCCAATCTCCACGCCCTCCCTAAAAAACTCCGGCTTGGTCTTCAAAAGATCCACGAACAGCATGTTCAGAGGAAAGTTAAAGCTCAGTCCGGGTAAGTGAAATTTGATCTTCTTGTCAGCCATAATAACGCTCCTTTACGAAAACTATACCACCTTCTACTTTAACACGAAGGGTATCTTTCGTCAATCAAAACCCTTCGCGCGCGGTTGAAACAAAACGTCCTTTTGGCAGGTATCCCCTTCCTTTCCCCGCAACAAAAAAAGACGGATGAAAGTTTCATCTTTCACCCGTCTTTCGGATCCGCCATTCCGCGAAGTCTTTGTTTTATTCCGTAACGATTTCAACCTTCTCGAATAAGGTCTCGCCGGTCACGCCGTCAACGTCACTGTTTGCGCTTCTCCAGCCAAGCTTGCCGTCCTCTTCAAACCAGAACTCACCGGCGCCGTCCTCATACTTTACGTCATCCTCGTAAGTCTCTTCGTCAGAATAGGTGCGAACAAAATACTTTGCACCGGTATACTCCAAAAGAGTGGTGGAATCATAATAGGTTGCGTTCATCTCCCAGTTTGCGCTCTCAAATGCGCTGCTGCTCCAAAGAATGCTAACCTTGTAATTGTTATCCCCGAGGGACTCGATGGTGATGGCGCATCTGCCGGACATGGGCTCGGTATAAGTACCGGAAAAATCAGGGGCCGTTACTGCCTCATCAGATGCTGCGTCGGATGCCTCGTCAGTGGAAACGCTTGCTTCCTGGGAAACAGACTCTCCCGTAGCGTTGGAAGCCTTTTCGTTCTTCTCATTCTCTGCTTTGCCGCATGCCACTAAAATTACTGCGATCGTTCCGATCAATACTGCCTTAAAAAGCTTACTCAATTTTCATTTCCTCCTCGTGCCCCAGCATGTCTTGAGACACTATCTTTATTTTTTGCACAAGTGATAGTATACCTCGAGGCATCCCCCAAAACAATAGGCTTTTTGGATGAATTATCTAAAAAAGCAAGCTGTTTTCTGTTAAATATGCTCAGTTTTTGATCATTTTCGACCCTAATATTCGTCTGGGAACCTATATCCCGCTGGTAAATGGAAGCCAACCGAGACCTCCTGCGGCACGGGACCGGGCGTCAGGCAAAAGGCCGTTTTGTTCCTCCGAAACCCCTTCCTGTTATAAAAGCCAACCGCGCCGGGATGGGTATTTAGAAAGATAAAGTAGTCCGGAAGCTGCGCTGCCAGTTTTGCCACCACGTTCCAGCCCACGTGCCAGCCCTGATATGCGGGATCCACCGCAACGTTTAAGATCAAGGCTTCAGACTTTCCGTCGGTAACCGCCCTTGCCATGCCGATGATCTTGTCTCCGTCATAGGCAATCTCCACGTTCTGTGATTCTGAAAATACCTTCTCCGTTTTACGCTCGTCCCGCTCCCTTCCTCCGAAAGCCTGCCCCAGAACCTCATTGATCTCCGTGAGGTTTGCGCCTTCCAGAGTGTCTACGTAGCGGATCTCTCCCACGCTGCTCTTTTTCACGACGTTATGATAATCAAAAGATTTGCGCGGATAAAATTCCGTCTCAAAACGATATCCTTCCGGAAGAAACAAGCCTTTCTTTTCCATGGCGTCAAGCACTTCCTCCGTGAAGCCATTTACGTACGTAAAGGAGGTCTTGGACCGAAGATACCCTAGCTCCTCATACAGGGAAAAATCCTCCGGATCCGCCAGGGCAAAAACGTGTTGCCCTGCCAGTACCTTCCCAATACGTTCCAACAATTCCCTTTTTAAGCCCTTATGCCCGGGATCGGCGGAGACCTTCGTGATCCTTGCCCACTCCTGGCCGTCAGATATCGCCTCCGCCGTACCTACAATTTTTCCGTCAATCCTTGCGGTCACCTGCCGCAAAGAATCCTTCCTGCTTTCTTCAAATACAATGCTCATACTCTCTCCTCAACCATGAAGCTTTCCCTTTAGCGGATTAATGGCCGCGTCAACGGACAGCGTGAATTTTTTGTCGGCCCTAACCTCCTGGGAGGGATCATTCCACTTTGTGGTGGAGATCACGGACTGATAATCCTGGGCCGTTTCCCCTTCAGGATGCTTTAAGAAAACATTCTCGGGATCGCTGGAAAGTGCCTTTCTTGCATGATCAGTCTTAAGAAATTCATCCAAGTTCAGCTTGCTCACCACTCTGTAAATATAGGAGCCAAAGTCACCCCGCGTATCATTCTCAGCATTGTCATGCCTGTTAATATATCTGGCAAATGCGGGGATGGAATAGAGTTCCTTTACGTATTCCCAAACGTTTTTATACTCGGAGATTCTCTTCTTTTGAGGACCTGCCGCAAGATAAAAATCGGTTTCCCACTTGATCAGCGACACGTACGCTCGAATGTCGGAATCCGTGATATAATTGCCAAAAAGGAACCTGTTGGTCGCAAGTCTCTCATCCAGTTTTTCCAACGCCGCGTGGAATGCGTCATGTCCGTCATTGTATGCTTCCGGAGACTGCGCAAAGGCCTGTCTGTAATGACCGTCATTGACGTTGGGGAACAGCCAGTCGTTAAACTCGTCGATCTCCTTTCTGAATTTCACGGGATACAGGTCAGGAGCATCCACGGGCTGGAATTCCCTGAACTGAACCTCCAGATAGTTTGTCAGTCTGTGATAGTCGTTGTTGACTGCCTTCTTTTCCTGATAATCCGCAAGCGTGGGAGTGGTCGCCCTCCCCGTATAATCAGGATCTGCATTTGTATAAAGGTCTGACAGGAAGTGAACTCCCGTGGTCGCATCCTTAAAATTCTCCTGATCAGGGAATCCCCAGCCATACTTATTGCTCTCCCCAGTGCGGCTTACCTTCTGGGCCTTTATCACGTCCTGAAGCCCAAGGAGCTCTCTTGTGATCATGGGGCGCTGACTCCAGTTGCATCCGGGATTCCAATAAATAATATACCGATCCTTCTCTGCCTTGAGGTTACCCTCCTCTTTGCCAAAGGGAGTGATAAGAGAATTCTTTTGTCTTACCCAATAACCCTTTTCATCGATCTCCCCCTGCT
>Ga0310786_10012314_pt1 | contig 10591 bp, 6 predicted proteins | sample AusTroGonzalo_MG_FD_203881 | JGI IMG/M metagenome (GOLD analysis project Ga0310786, IMG submission 203881) | Bovine rumen microbial communities from tropical cattle in Woodstock, Queensland, Australia - Gonzalo_03 (v2) (version 2) | ecosystem: Host-associated > Mammals > Digestive system >...
TGATGAGGTTCAGGAAGATGGTGCCGAAGGGCTTGATGTAGCTCACGGCGACGGCGGGGTTCCCGGTCAGCGCCATGCCCACGCCGATGGCCAGCACCAGCGCGATGAAGATCTGCGTCGCCAGGGACAGCTTTTTCTTTTTCTGTTCCATATGTATGCCTCCTGTTTTATTTCTTCCGTCCCCCCCCGGGAACGGAATGGATGTACAAAAAATTTCGTCAGTACAGGCCCAGCAGCCGCAGCAGCAACAGCAGCAGTACCAGCAGGATGATGGGCCGGGTGATCCGGCTGCCGACGCGGATGGCCATGCCCGCCCCCAGCCAGTTGCCCAGCATGTTGCAGGCCGCCGCCGCCAGGCCCAGCGCAAGCAGCACCTGCCCGCCGCGCAGGTAGACCAGCAGACTTGTGACGTTGGTGGTCAGGTTCACGGCCTTGCACTGGCCGTTGGCGCTGCGCACGTCCATGCCCGCCAGCAGGGAATAGGCCAGGATCAGAAAGGTGCCGGTCCCCGGCCCGTAAAAGCCGTCGTAGACGCCGATAAGCAGGGAGGCCCCGGCGGCGATCAGCGCTGTACGCCGCCCGCTGTCCTCCCGCCTGGGCGCCTCGTCCCGCAGCGCGTCCTTTCGCAGCACCAGCAGCGCCGTCAGCGGGAGGACCAGATAGAGCACCCGCTCCAGCACGGCGGAGTCCACCAGCATGGACAGATGCGCCCCGCACCAGGACCCCGCCAGCCCCGCCGCCATGGAGGGCCAGGCCATGCGCCAGTGCATCAGGCCCCGCCGGGCAAAGCGGACCGTCGCCAGCGCCGTGCCGCAGGTGGAGGACAGCTTGTTCGTGGCGATGGCCGTGTGGGCGGGCAGCCCGGCCAGCAGATAGGCGGGCAGGGAGATCAGGCCCCCGCCCCCGCCGATGGCGTCCACAAACCCGGCCAGCAGCACCAGCGGACACACGATCAAAAAAGTCTGGATGTCCGGCACGGCAGATCTCCCCCCGAAACAGCTCTTGTTCGCTTACTGAAACCTGCCGTACCTTGCGACGGCCTCGTCCACGCTGATCTCCCCTTTCCCGACCTGGAAGGCCGCGATGCGGAGCTGGACCGTCAGCGGGTCCTGAATGCCCAGCACCTCCGGGGAAATGATCCGTTCAGACGGCACCTGACCGAAGGGCGCGTAGACCGTATCGAAGGACAGGTCCGAGGTCGGCGTGACCAGCCTCTTCACGGAGGCCATTTCGTTCAGCTCGTTCTTTGTGATCAGGAAGCGCATGAACTCGTTGGTCATGTCCAGATCTTCGCAGGTCCGGTTGACGGAGAACTCCACGGAAGGGCTGTCGATGAAATACCCGCCCGCGTCCGTCAGGGGGATCGGGGAGAAGGTGTACCGGAAGGGCGCGGCGGCGAAGGCTTCGGACTGGCTCTCCCGTTTCCGGGTCCCGGACACGGTGTCCCCGGTACAGATCATCATCGGCACGTCGCCCTCAAAAAAGCGCAGGATCACCTGGGTGTAGTTGTCCCCGATCGCGTCGCACGCGGCAAGGTCGACGCAGCCGGCCTGGATCAGCCGCAGCATCGTCTCCAGGGCCGGGCGCATGGACTCCCCCGCCGCCGGGTCCAGGGCGTTGGCCAGCGCCAGCGCTTCCGGGCTTTCGGCGAGGCTGGCCGCGAACAGGGGATAGGCGAGCGTGTTCATGAAACAGCTCGACGAGGTCTGACTGTAGCCCATCATCGGACTGGCGTACCCGCGGCTGCGAAAGGCTTCGCACACGGCGAGCAATTCGCTCCAGGTGGTCGGGACACTGAGCCCTTCTTTTGCAAAGAGGTCGTTGTTCACCAGCATCCCGTAGGTCCTGGAGAAGATCGGCACCATCCGCACCCGGCCGTCCGCGTCATGGTTGATGAGACTGGGGCGGATGCAGCCCAGGTCCAGGCCCAGAGCGGGGTCAGAAAGATCCTCCGCCAGCGCGAAGACCGGCGCATAGCGTTCGTTCCCGCTCATCCAGGAATAGGAGAAAAAGATGTTCGGCTTGTCGTTCCCCTCCAGCACCGTGCCCAGCGTGTTGTTGTAGTCGTCCAGCTTCACATAGCTGAGCTGCACATTCGGATAGAACCGGTTGAAGCGGTCAAACTCCGCCTCCAGAGCCTCAAAGTTGTCATAGCTCCCGGCCACCGTGATCTGGCAGCCGGTCTCCGGGTCGAGGGCCGGCTGGAATCCGGCGGCGGGCTCCTCCGGGGCGCTCCCGCCGCAGGCTGTCAGCGCTACCAGCGCGCACAGGGCCAATACAAGGCAGATCCACTGTTTCATGCTCTTCGCTCCTCCTTGATTCTGCGTATCTCTTTGATGACACGCTTGATGTCCACGGGTTTTGCGATGTGTCCGTTCATTCCGGCGTTCAGGCATTCGGTGATGTTTTCGGAAAAGGCGTCCGCGGTCATGGCGATGATCGGAATGGAGGCCGCCCAGGGATTGTCCAGCGCGCGGATCGCCCGCGTGGCGTCCAGCCCGTTCATCACCGGCATCTGGATATCCATGAAGATCAGATCATAGCTTCCCTCTGCCGCCGCCTGCATTTTTTCCACGCAGACGCGCCCGTTCTCGGCGCGCTCCGCGATGATCCCGTACATGCCGAGGATCCTGGAGATCACCATCCAGTTCACGTCGTGGTCCTCCGCGATGAGGATGCGCATGCCCCGGAGGTCGGAATAGTCGTGCTCCGGCTCGACGGACTTTTTCTCCTTGCCGAACAGCTCGTTGATCTTGTCGTACAGTCTGGAGCGGAACAGAGGCTTGCTGACAAAGCCGTTGGCCCCGGCTTCCTTCGCCGTATCCTCGATGTCCGAGCAGTCGTAGGCGGAGATCAGCAGAATGGGCGGCTTCAGGCCCACTTCCTTCCGGATCCGGCGGATCATCTCAAGCCCGTCGATCTCCGGCATCTTCCAGTCCAGGATCACAAGGCCGTAGTCCCGCCCGCTGGCGTGGCGGCTGGAGACCAGGCCGAGCGCCTCCGCTCCGCTGCTGGCGCGGTCTGCCCTCAGGCCGAGGGATTCCAGCGTGTCCGCCGCGGTCTCCAGCAGGACCTCGTCGTCGTCCACGATCAGAACATCCATCGGCTCCAGCTTCATGTCTTCCCGCTGCCGGTCCGCGAGGGGGAGGTCCAGCACGACGGTAAAGGTCGTGCCTTTGCCCTGTTCGCTCTGGCAGTCGATGACGCCGCCCATCAGATCCACCATCTGCTTCGTGATCGCCAATCCAAGCCCGGTGCCCTGAATGCTGTTCACCCGGCTGTCCGTCTGGCGTGAAAAGGGCTGGTACATGTTCTCCATGAATTCCGGGCTCATGCCGATGCCGGAATCGGATACGACATAGGTCAGACGCACGCTGCCCGGCTTCTGGCTCTCCTCCGCGCGCAGGTCCACGCTGACGCGGCCGCCCGGCTCCGTATATTTGATGGCGTTGGACAGGATGTTGATATAGATCTGATTCAGCCGAAGCTGGTCGGCGTAGAGATATTCCTTGTCCATCCGGCTGATGCGGAAATCAAAGGCGATGTTCTTCTCCCGGATCATCGGCTGGGAGAGGTTCATCAGGTTTTCCACCGTCTCCACGATGGAAAAGGACTGGGGACTCAGGCTCAGCTTTCCGCTCTCGACCTTGGAGATATCCAGAATGTCGTTGATCAGCGTGAGCAGATGATTGTTGGCCAGCGAGATCTTCCGCAGATTCTCCCGCACGGCCTCCGTGTCGTCAAGATTCTTTTCCGTGAGCGTCGTCAGACCGATGATCGCGTTCATCGGCGTGCGGATATCGTGGGACATCGTGGAGAGGAAGTCGGTCTTCGCCTTGCTGGCGGAGGCCGCTTCCCTGGCCGCGGCCTGGAGCTTCTGATTGAAGGAGAGCATGACCGCCAGATCGAAGACGAAGAGGATCAGGAGCCCCGCGGAGACGAAGCCGATCAGCATCCAGTTTTCGGTGTTGACGAGCAGATCCTTCATCGGCATGAAGCCGAGCAGCGTCCAGCCCTCCGTTTCGGCGACCGGCGTATAGGCGACGATGCACTCCTCGCCACGGGAGTTGCGCATCGGAAACGAGCCGGTCTCGGAGGTGACTTTGGCAAAAAGCTCCTGCGCGGTGGCGGGATCGACCACGTTGTAAGAGCGGTAAAACTCAAAGAAGCTGGAATTTTTGAAGGAGTGGCCCTTGATGATATAATCGCCGTCGGAATCGATCATGGAAAGCTCGGCGTTTCTGTACTCCTCCTCCGGAAAGATCCATTTCTGCTCCAACTCCGAGCGCGGCAGCACCCGCAGCAAAACCGCCTCCCGCGGCGCGTCGGTCTCCGGGTCGTGCAGGGTGATGAGATTGCAGAAGGCGATGGACTGCTCGCCGTTGACCGGGTTCGTGTACTCGCGGGAGATGTTGATGGATGTGCCGATGCCGTTGATCCAGCTCACATCGTTCAGCAGGTCCATCCGCGCATAGGAGACGGAAGTGTCGTCCGGGGTGTTGCGCCGCGCTTTCGTGGACAGACCGGACAGCGTGTCGAGATACACGATGTGCGCGGAGGCGTTGGGCAGAACGTGGGAGATGCGAATGAAGGAGGCGGCCTCGTCGATGCTCATGTACCGGCTGTTGATGTAGCGCGCCCACACGTCGCAGATGCGCTGCTCGCCCTCCAGATAGTTCTCGGTGACCTGCTGCATGGCGACCGTGGTGTTTTCAAAATGCTCGATCTGCCGTTGCGCTGTGTTTCTGCTCTCCGCGCTGGAATAAAGAACCACAAAGGTCAGCATGGCAAGCATGATGAACACGTTGACAACAATGACCCAAAGTTTTTTCATAGCGCTTTTCCACTCCCGTGCGATGTTGTTCCGGCGCGAATGATTCCGCGGGCCGTTCCGGGCGCGTCAGAGGCGCAGCGCCGTCTCCCGCGCCCGCAGGACCTGTTCCAGCAGCGCGTCGCCGCCCGCGGCCAGGCTATCCCGGCCGCGCAGCAGTTCCGTCAGCGCGCAGAGCGGCTCGGCAATGGGCGTCAGCGCCATGTTGCCGACCACGCCTTTCAGCGCGTGGGCGGCCGTGAATGCGGCGTGGGCGTCTCCGACCTCCATGGCGGCCTTCAGCGCGTCAAAGTTCCCGTCCGCCAGCGTCATGGCGACCATGTCCAGATAAAACGGCACGTCGTACAGACAGCGTTCCAGGCCTTCGTCCGTGTTCGCGCCAAAGGCGCGCAAAGCTTCCAGTGTCATGTCCCTTCCTCCTGTCAATGATTCGTTTCGGCAAGCGCTTTCCGATCCTGGGCCAGCTGGATCAGGAAGCGGTGGAAGTCCTCCGGCGGCACCGGCCTGGAGAAGTAATAGCCCTGCACCAGATCGCAGCCCATGGCCTTGAGTTCCAGATACTGCTCCTCGGTCTCCACCCCCTCGGCCACGACGGGCACCCGCAGATAGGCCGCGATGTCGAGGATCAGTTCGATCATCCGCACGTCCCTGGTGGCCCCAAAGGCGCTGCGCACAAAGCTCATGTCCAGTTTCAGCGCGTCAATGGGCAGGTTCGACAGCATGCCCAGGGACGAATAGCCGGTGCCGAAGTCGTCCATCTCGATGCGGAAGCCCATGTCGCGCAGCTTTTTGGCCGTGGAGAGGACCTTGTCGGCGTCCCCGGTATAGGCCGACTCCGTGATCTCCAGCAAGAAGTCGCTCGGCTGCAGATGATATTCCTCCAGCAGCTCGGTGAACACGGCGTCCAGATCCGGCGTCAGCATGTCGATGCGGGAGACGTTCACCGACACCGGAACGGAGAAGCCGAAGCGGTCCTTCCAGTCCCGGATCAGCGCCGCCGTCCTGCGCCAGACAAACTGGTCCAGGGCCAGGATCAGGCCGTTGTCCTCCAGCAGGGGGATGAACAGCGCCGGAGAGATCATGCCCAGTTCCGGATGATTCCAGCGCACCAGCGACTCGGCGCTGGCCAGGATGGGCGTCTCGTGGCGGATGTCGAACTTGGGCTGGAAATAGGCCAGGAAATGGCCGCTCTCCAGCGAGGGCTTGAAATCCTCCAGCAGACGCTCCCGGAACAGCTCCGCCTCGTGCATCTGGGTATCGTAGATGCCGATCGCTTTCAGGCAGCCGCTCTTGACCGAGTTCGCGGCGATCCGGGCGTAATCGAAGCGCCGCTCGATCTGGAGCGACTTGTCCACCTGGGCGTATACGCCGAGGCGCAGCCGGACCCGGTTCTCCGATACGTCTTCGTCCACCAGACCCTCCGAGGCCTGGTCCAGAATGCGGGTGTAATCGTCCTGGTGCGGGCAGTAGATATATAAGGTGTCCGCGACCCGGCGGCAGCCCAGACCGCCAAGCTGCCGCGAGATCTGACGGACGCGGCTGCCGAGCCGCGCAAGCACGCTGTCGCCATACTGCTTGCCGTAGCGCTCGTTGAGGATGTGGAAGTGATTGACATCCAGCACAATGGCGTCCATCGGCAGATCCATGTAGTGCTGGTCGAACATCCGGACGAAGCGGAGGAAGTAGTCCAGATTGAACAGATTCGTCAGGCTGTCGCGCTCCGTGGACTGGATGATGCTCCGTTTTTCGGAAAGCTCGATGCAGCGGTTGACGCGGGCGCGGATGATCTCGGCCTTGGGATAGGGCTTGGGGATGAAGTCGATGGCGCCGAGTTTCAGGCAGTCCACCTCCGCGCTCTGATCCGCGGTCATCACGATCACCGGGATATCGCTGAGCTCCCGTTCCTCCTTCATCACCTGCAACACTTCCATGCCGCTCATCTGCGGCATTTGCAGATCCAGCAGCACAATGGCCAGATCGTCCATGGTTTTCCGGATCTGCTCCAGGGCCTCGACGCCGTTGGAAGCGTACAGCAGCCGGAAGCCGTCCCCCAGCATCCGGCCGAGGATCTTCTGGTTGACCGGCTCGTCCTCCACGATGAGGACGCAGCGCTTGAGCCGCAGGATGTCTTCCGCCCCGTCCGCCAGGAAGGGGGGCTGCCGGATCGCCACGGCGTTCTCGTGCGTGATCAGGCCCATGCCCTTCAGAAGTTTCTTCTCCTCCTGCATCAGCGCGTCCGCCCGCTCATACACCGCCTGGAAGCTGCTGTCCGCGCCGGGCCGATATTCGGACAGGCCGCCGGAGATGACGACTTCCCCGGAGCTGATGTGCGCCACGCTGCGGTCGTGCAGCACCAGCAGCAGTTCCTTGCGGATGAGATAGTCGCGCCCCGTCAGGATCACCGCGAACTCGTCGCCCCCGGTGCGGAAGACCGGGCTGTGCTGGAAAACGTCGCAGATCATCTCGCTGGCCCGGACGAGGTGCGCGTCGCCCGCCTCGTAGCCGAGGCTGTCGTTGATGCGCTTCAGGCCGTTCACGTCACAGACCAGCACGGCGAATTCGTCCGCCGCCTCTTCCTCAATGGCGGCGTCCAGCTGCTTCTGGTTCAGCAGGAAGGCGTGTCTGCTTTTTACGCCGGTCAGGGGGTCGGTGAAGGCGAGGGTCTGGACCTCATCGCCCGCTTCGAGCGCCTTCTGCTCCCGCTTGTTGCCTCTGGCGGAGTGGATGAGCATCACCAGAAGGGAGATGCCGAACAATCCGGCCATGACGAACACGCCGGTGTTGTCCGCGGCCTGCAGGCTGCGAAGCTGTTCGCCGAGGTAGTCCTCCGGCTGCGCGCCTGGGGCCGCCCCGTCCGTCGCGTCGGCAAGATAGTCCGAGATCTCCGAGAGGACGACGGCCTCTCTCTCCTCCCGCCGGCTTTCGGCCCAGGCCACAGTCATCAGGCCGATGAAGACCAGCAGGCTCATCCAGACGACGAGGTCCTTGCCGAAGGGCCTGGCGTGGCTCTTCCGGGTGACAAAGCGGAAGAAGACCAGGCCGATGACGGCCCAGACGACCAGGAGCAGATAGGTCTCCGACGCCAGGATGGGGCCGGAAAAGGCGCCGGGGAACAGCAGGAAGACCAGGAGGGCGGCGAAGAGGATCAGACTGATGCCGCTGAGCATGCGCCGTGTTTTTGCGCCCTCCTGTCCGGAAAGCTTGAATACGGCCACCGACGCGATGCCATAGAGCATGGTGGCTCCGATCGCCGTGGTATCCTCGATCCATCCGATCGCCGTTCTGCCCAGGAACGGGATCGGCAGAGAGACAAAGAGCAGCAGCAGGCCCGCGTTCACGGGGATCTGCTTTTCGCTGAGTCTGGAAAAGCGTGCGGGGAGCATCCCATCCTGCGCGACGGAATAGGCCAGGCGGCTGAGCGCGCGCAGCATGCCGATCATGCTGGTCAACACCAGCGACAGCAGGGAGAGCATCAGGATCGCAACGCCGGCATCGCCCAGATAGTGCTGCGCCGCGTAAAAGGCGGGCAGGGCGGAGATGCCTTCGAACTCGTTCAGGCGGCTGATGTAGTCGAGCCAGCTGGAGCAGCCCTCCGGATAGGCGGAGACGCTCAGCAAAATGACAAAGATGTACAGCGCGGTCGTGACGGCCACGGCGATGACAAGAATGCGGAACAGGTTGCTGTGCCTGAAGCGAAAGCCCGCGGCGGAATGGGTCACGCTTTCAAATCCGATAAAAACCCAGGGAGAGAGAAAGGCGATCCGGACGATCTGCCGGAAGGCGTTTGGATCGGGCAGGAAGGCGGGGGCCATGCTCAGTCCGGAAGCCGGGTGGCCCAACAGCGCGGCGGCAAAGCAGACCGGGATGCCGACGGTGAACAGCAGCACCATGACCACCATGGCGCGGGCCGTCGCCTGTTTGCTCTTCATGCACAGCAGCCCGACCAGCCACATCGCGGCCAGCGTCAGCAGCGCCTCGCCGAGATAGACCTCGCTGTTGCACACCTGGAAGAGATACCAGCGCTGGAACACGTCCCCCAGAAAATAGCGCGCGAACAGCGGGATGCTTGTGGCGTTGGCCCAGAAGATCGAGAGATAGATCAGGAACATGAACCAGGCGGTCAGAAATGCGCGGCCATACCCGAAAATGGATCTTACATAGTGATAAAGCCCCCCCGCGCCCGGAAAGCGGTTGGCCAGAAGGCTGTAATGGCTGGACACCATCAGCATCACGGCAAAGCCGATCAGCAGCCCGACGATGGAGCCGAGCGGCCCCGCCTGGGTGAGAAAAGACCGGTTGCTGACAACAAGAGCGCCCCAGCCAATGGCGGAACCCGCCGAAAAAGCCCAGACCGCCAGAGGCGAAAGATAGGGCCGCAGTTTCCCGGTATGATTGGCGGCAGATGCTTGTTCCTTCATATCGCTCACTCCTTGCACTTGCGATGTGCGCGCATGTAATATCCGTGTTCATCCATTCAGGTCTGAATGTCCGGCACGGCAGTTTTTCCCAAAAAACACAGCCTTTGCGGCGGAATCGAACAAATAATACTCTGGATTTTACTCTAGCATAGACGCTTCCGACTGTCAAGAAAGAGCGGGGCCCTTCGCACCGGAAAGGACCGGGACGGCGGAGGGAGACGCTTTGCAGGCAAGCGTCCACCGCGGTTGATGCAAGCAGAGGCATCCGCACAGAACGGACGGAAGTTGCTAACGTGCATCTTATTTGAAAATTTGCGAGTTCGCCTTTGACTGGTTCTCCTTTCGGTGTTATTCTTTCTGATAGAAAGGTGAAGAGAGACGCTTTGGAAATGGAAGTCTGGTTTTTTGACATGACGTGTAAAGTGCTACTGAGAAAGGAGGTTCGGAACAATGTCTCGACTGGGATGCAAATGCGGAGAGGGCATGTATCGATCGGATGACCCGTCTCCGTACATTGTGTATATTTATTACAAAGAAGAAGCCGACAATGCGATGAAGGATAATCCGGAGATTACGCTTAACGATTTCTTGACTGGATGGGACGAGAAGCATGATTGCGACCGCGATTACATGGTTCGACCGGAACCCGTAGATTATTGGTTCTGTCCCGTATGCAAAAGGGTGTATGAAGTACAATACATCCCCGGTGGACGCTGGTTGCGGATTTACCACCGTTCAGATGTTGCTGCACCCGAAAGCCTTGAAGATTGGAAGCAGATATACTTCATGACAGATACAGAAGTATATGATGCAACAGAGGAAGACTGGGAAATCCGTCTATCCGACTATTTGCAGCGGCATGACAATGTCCAGTACTATCTGTCGCCGGATGAGAAAACCGTCCATGCCCTGGACAAGGCAACAGAGAAGGTGTTATTCTCATATGAGTTGGAGGAATCATGGTCTCCATCCTCTGAAGAATAAGCAAAAAAACCCGCCGAGCGCTACCAACACCCGGCGGGTTCATTCTGAGGGATACGAGTATCCTCCAAATAAGCAAGAAAATGATAGCATATATTTTTCTGGTTGTCAATTAATAATCCCAGGACAGCACCGCTTTCAAAAAAACCATGCACGGTAGCTGTCCCGGGGTTCCCCTTCCCGGCTTCCGCTTTGCGGAGGCCGGGATCTTATATCATGATAATGGCAGATGCGCGTCTCAGTCCCGCAGACCCAGGCGCTCGCGCTCGCGGATGGCCTCCTTGCGGCTCAGGTTGACGCGGCCCCGGTCGTCGATCTCCGTGACCTTGACCCAGGTCATGTCGCCGATGTTCAGCACGTC
>Ga0310786_10012315_pt1 | contig 10590 bp, 3 predicted proteins | sample AusTroGonzalo_MG_FD_203881 | JGI IMG/M metagenome (GOLD analysis project Ga0310786, IMG submission 203881) | Bovine rumen microbial communities from tropical cattle in Woodstock, Queensland, Australia - Gonzalo_03 (v2) (version 2) | ecosystem: Host-associated > Mammals > Digestive system >...
GCAAGGCCTTCTGTGCGCCAGAGCCTCGTCCTTATCGTGTTTGCTTGAGCACGGGCGATGTGAGCAGGGATTTAAGTCGTGTGGTAAAGCTGCAAGGCGAGTACGGGCGCGACATTCCGGGAGGTGCCGCCCAGATGCTTACGATGCCGCTCAACCCCGGTAAACGGCTCAGAAGTCTAACGCTTAAAACCCTTTCGAACGATGTGGTGATAGGTTTGATGGCTGTTACCTTACAACAATAAAAAAAGAAAACCCCCGCCGATTGGCGAGGGTTAACTTTTTTATTCAGATGATTAATAACCTGGGTTCTGCCACATGGTTTCCTGTGTAGCGCTGTACTGCAGTACACCACCTGCATCCTGTGTAACCGATACGTCGCCACGGTTGGTAACCGACTCCAGCTCGGTGAGAGGAATGGGGCGGTAGTAGTGCTTCAGGGCAATGTTGCCCGAGGCCTGTGCATTGTACTTCTTCACATGGTCGATGAGGGTATGTGTGCGTTTCAGGTCGAACCAGCGCTGATACTCACCGCAAAGCTCAATAGCACGCTCCTTCAAGATAGTCTCGATGTCAACGGTACCGCTCAGTGAGTTGTCCTTACCGGCGATAGCACGTGCGGCACGCAGCTTGTTGATAGTAGCGAGAGCGTCGCCACCGGTAGCCAGCTCAGCCTCGGCCTTGATGAGGTACATCTCGGCTAAGCGGAGCACCATGATGTCGCGATATGAGATATCGAATGTAGGATACTCCTCCTTATACTGATCGTCCAGGAACTTCTTGATGCCAGGGAACGAACGGCGACCTTCAATCTTCTCGCTCTTGTAGCGGGCGTCGCCATATACATCGCTCTTAGCTTTTCCACCCTCGGTAGGCAGAGCTGTTGCGGGGTCGCCCGAGGTGTAAACGGGGATGTCGCCACCGTATGCGAACTGCAGGCGATACTTGTCCTTAGCCTCGGCCTGCAGAGCCTGACCTTCGGCTGAGTTACCATCCATCAGGGCGTATTGGATACCAATCACACCACCGTTGAAGTAGTTGCCGTCCTCGGCATAAGCCTCGTCGTAGGTCTTGTAAGTCTGGTCGGCCATCTTAGGATAGTTGGCAGCGTTGCCAGCCAGGTCGGGATGTACGCGATAGGCAGTGAGCAGTGTACCGTTGTAACGCTGGTCGGTGCCCTTAATCTCGTCAAGAATCTGCCACAGGTAGAGCGAAGGCAGGTAACGTGTAAATCCACGTCCGTAAGGAGAGTAGTACTTAGCAACCTCTACGTCCTTACCGGTAGTCTTACTCTTAATTGTAGTCTTACCAGCAGCCATACGGAAGAAGATAGAGTTGTTCTTCTGTCCGTTAGGACCTATATCGTCGCAACCGTTGTTCCACAGCGATACGAACATGAGCAGCGATGCGCTACCACCGTTACGACCGTAACCGGTACGGGTGATGAGTGAGTTGAACTGACCGGTACCACCGCTTGAGAAACGATAAGGCACGCAGTTGTCGCGACCAGCGTTCAAATCGTTCGAGTAGTGAACGGCAAACAGGTTCTCTGTGTTGTCGGTAGCCTCCTCGTTGTTCATGTTCCAAGTGTCGCTGTAGCGGCTGTAGAACTTAGCACCCGAGTTGTTAATCACGTCGTTGGCGGCGTTCAGGGCCTCGGTATAGAGGTTGCTGTAACCGCTTACGGCGTTAGCGCCCAGCCATGAAGCAGCGTAGAGAGCTACGCGGGCATACAGGGCCTCGGCCGAGTAGTAGTAGGCACGACCGGTATCGGTAGCCGACTTGGCATCCATCACGTTGGCCTTCTTGAAGTTCTCCATCGAGAGCTTCAGGTCGTTCAGAATATTGGCGTAAACCTCGGCCTCGGGCACACGAACTGGCTTGTTGTTAATCGAGTTGATTGGCTCGGCGTTGTAGGGTATTGGACCCCACATAGCCACCATCTGCGAGTAGTAGAGTGCACGCAAGAAGTAGGCGTCGCCCAGGTAGGCAGCCTTCTCGTATTCGTTAATCACGCTACATGTGGGCACGTACTTCAAGGCGTTGTTACATACGTCGATTCCGGCGTAGAACATTTCCCAGTACTCGTCCAGGCAAGGGTTATCGGCTACGTTGCTACCCAGCGCCTCGGCCGAGATGTCGTACTTCAGCATTGATTTCTGCTTGTTGTCGTAGCCAAAGTAGAACAGGTCCGATCCCATTTCTGCGAGTCCCAACGACGGCTCCTTACCCCACCATCCGTGTGTGTAGGTGTAGGCCGACTGGATCAGTCCGTCGATACCCGATACGGTGTTGTATGCCAGGTCGGCAGTCTCACCGGTCTTGTTGTCCTCCTCCAGGAAGTCTGAGCAGGAGGTTGCGCCGAAGCCTATCACTGCGGCAGCAAATAACATACTATATATCTTTTTCATATCGATATTCATTATATTGGTTTAGAAAGTAACGTTAAGACCTACAACAACCTGTTTCATCAATGGGAAGTTTACAGCACCGCCACGCTCTGGGTCGTAGTTCTTGAAGTGACTGAATGTGAAGTAGTTCTTCAGCGAGCAGTACACGCGTGCGTTGCTCATGTAGGCCTTCTTGATGAGGCTCTTTGGCAGACTGTACGACAGGGTAATGTCCTTAATCTTGAAGTAGTCGGCCTTCTGAATCTGGATGGCGCTCTTGTAGAAGGTAGGTGTAGCACCTGTAGCACCTGGCGATGGGATGTCGGCACCCTGGTTCTCAGGTGTCCAGTAGCTCAGGTCTCCCCAGTTCGAGTTGTCGTAAGTATAGAGTCCGTAGCCGCTGTAGCTCAGGTAGCCACCCAAGCGGGCCATGGTCTGAATGCTCAGCGAGAAGTCTTTGTAGCTGAACGATGTACCCAGACCGAGGATAGCCTTTGGCGAGCGGTTGTAGATAATCTTATCGTCGTCGTCAATCTCGTTGTCGCCATTTACGTCAATCACCTTTGGTGTACCTGGATCGCCGTAGTCGGCCTGTGGCTTCTGGAAGTCGGGGTGAGCAGCCATGTACTGTTCGAACTCGCCAATGCCCCAGCATCCGTCCATCTTATAAGTGTAGTAAGCCGATACGGGCTCACCCACTTTCAGGATAGAGGTACCGTCAACCACCTGCTGTATACCGTCGGCCAGTTCTTCAACCTCGTCGCGTGCGAAGGTTGCCGATGCATTCACGTCCCAAGTAAAGTCGCTGGTCTTTACGGGTACAGCACCCAGCGAGATTTCCAGTCCGTGGCCCTTGGTCTTACCAACGTTCGAGATGGTGCTGGTGAATACCGATGAGGCAGGAGCGGTCTTGTAGTACAACAGGTCGTAGGTCTTGCTGTTGTAGTAGTCAACGCTACCATAGATGCGACCGTTGAGGAACGAGAAGTCGAGACCGAAGTCGAGTGCAGCAGTCTTTTCCCAAGAGAGCTCGGGGTTAGCCATAGTCATAGGTGCTTTCTCGGTTGAGTTTGGTACGATTGAAGATATGGTAGCGAGTGTTTGATAAGCTGAGATAGCTGAGTTACCCGAGAGACCCCAAGATACGCGGAACTTCAAGTTATCCAACCACGACTTGGTGCCCTGCATGAATTTCTCTTCCGAGATACGCCATCCGGCGCTTACCGATGGGAAGTAGCCCCACTTATGTCCCTCGGCCAGTACCGATGAACCATCGGCACGTACCGAAGCCTGCAGCAGGTACTTACCATCGTAAGAGTAGTTGGCACGTGCAAAGAACGATACCATTGAGTTCTTGGTGTAGCCTGTGCTTACGTCGGGCGAGCTAATCTTGCTTACATCGTAGAATGAGCTCTTCTTGTAGCTCTCCGAACCAGCCACACCCGAGATGTTGCTCGACTCGGATACGTACTGCGACATTTCGTGACCCAGCAGGAAAGTCATATCGTGCTTGGCGATAGTCTTGTTGTAGTTAGCTGTATTCTGCCAAACGTACTTGGTGCTGGTGCTACGTGCGTTGCTAATGTAAGTGGTATGAGGCGACTGATAGCGAACCTGGCTCTCGAAGTCCTGATACTCGCCGGTGCGCGATGTGCTGCGGTCCAGTGTGAACTGCGACTTCATGGTAAGACCCTTGATGGGGTTCAGCTGCAGGTAGGCGCTGCCAAAGAAGCGGCTGCTCTCAATGTTACGCTGGTAGGCGCCGTTCTCGTTAAGCAGTGGCGAACAGTGTGCGCTGTACCATGGGTTTGGTGTAGCGTTTATTTCGCCATCGTCCAGGTAAGCGTGAGTAATGGTAGTCATCTTCTGTGCCTGGTTAAATACACCACCGGCACGCTTGTCGTTGCTCTTGTAAGCGTACGAGAGGCTGGTACCAATCTTCACGATACGGTTAATCTGGTGGTCGATGTTTGCGCGACCGGTGTAACGGTTAAACTCGTCGCCCTTCATCAATCCCTTATCGTCCATAGCGGCCATAGAGACGTTGAAGTTGGTTTTCTCGTTACCACCCTGTACCGATACCTCGTAGTTCTGCGATACGCTGTTATCCAGAATCATGTCGAGCCAGTCGGTATATGTCTTGTTGTTATAGATGTCGAGCGTTGGTGTGCCATCGTCGAGGTTGAAGGTGAGCACATCGGCAGCCGTTGCTGTGTTGCTAAAGCTCCAGCCGTTGGCAGCAGCAGTCTCGTAGTTCTTCTTGTCAATCAGGCGCTGTACCTCCTTGTCGCCGTACATTGGCTTTACAATGCCTGTAGCACCGTTGAACGAGAGGTAGCCGTTAAAGCTAACCTTGGTCTTACCAGCCGAGCCGCGCTTGGTGGTAATAAGGATAACACCGTTAGCACCCTTGGTACCGTAGATAGCTGTAGAGGCAGCATCCTTCAGGATATCCATCGATTCGATGTCGCTGGCAGGAATATCGAGTGTAGAACCATACTCTACACCGTCGACGATTACCAGTGGGCCATTACCGGCCAGCAGCGAGCGGTTACCACGTAGGGTCATGCTCACACCGGCACCGGCCTCACCACCGCCACTCTGCTGGAGGTCAACTCCAGGAATCTTAGCCTGCATGGCCGAGAGTGCGTTGGCACCGGCCACCTTAGCCAGGTCGTCGGTCTTAACCGAGGCAACCGAACCTGTCAGGTCCTTCTTCTTCATTGTACCATAACCTACTACTACCACTTCGTCGAGTGCAGCAGCATCTTCCTGCATGGTAACGTTAAAACTGTTCTTACCGGCCACTGCAATCTTCTGCTCCTTGAAACCGATGTAAGAAATCTTCAGGACGGCCTTTTCTGGAACGTTTTGAATGGTAAACTTACCGTCGAAGTCGGTTACACCACCAACAGTGGTACCGTCGACGAGTACGCTTACACCAATCATTGGTTCACCCGATGCATCCTTTACTGTACCTGTGATAGTCTTCTGGGCATAGGCCACGAAGCAGAACACAGACAAAAGCAAAGCCATAGAGGCTCTTTTGATTTGATGATTCATACGAACGTTAGTTTTAGTTGTACTTAATTTTTAAATTTATAGAGTTAAATATTTAGCGTTTTTAGTCCTTTGCAAGAACTTTTCGGGTGCAAAAGTATTATTAATTGTGAAACTTTGTATACATTTATATAAAAAATCCCCTGCAAACGTTTACGTGTTGCGGGGGTGTTATCGCACACAGCGCGAAAGTGCCTCAAAATTACGCAATTATTGCATTTTCTGTAGTCCTTCCCAACGCACGTTCCATTTTCCGTTTTGGGGGAATCCCGGGGTCAGCGGTTGGGGGCATCCGTCCCAGCCGGCACACATCATAGCCACGGCTGTGAGCAGGGCACCGTTTCCGGGCAGATAAATGCGTAGGCGGTCGGCCGTTTGGTAGTTATGGCCGCTGGGCAGATAGGTGTTCTTCTGCGTATCAATGAGTAGCGCTTTCAGGGCTGTTTCGGGCTCGCCTAAGCGGGCGGCGGTCATGGCTATCATGCCATAGTCCCAGCCCCAGGTGGTAGCCCAGTTCCAGTTTTGCATAACCCATTGCAGGGTGCGCTGCATTTTCTCTTTGTTATATAATGTACCCGCGGGAAGCATGCCGCACGCACCCAGCACGGCGGGATGATCGTTGCGGCACTTGTCGGCAAAGGTCTCTACTTTTTTCGAGGTGGCATCAAAGGGGTCGAAGGCCTCGTGCGTGCTCTCGCTGCCTATCTGCAGGCCAGCGGTATAGATGCCATTAGCCTCGGGTAGGGGCGAAAGGTGCTGGATAATGTCGTCCCACTGGGCGTTGCGGGTCTTGCCTTGGCGCTCACGCCACTGCTGGGCCACCTTCAGGCCGTACTGCCAGTAAGCCAACTCAAACGGCTGGTTGAAGGATATGTCCTTGGTCATGCACTCCTGCATGGCGGTGGCACCTTTCAGCAGGTAACGCTGCTGCTGGGCGTCGTAGGTCACATAATCGGCCATAAACTCGGCTGTTGCCTCTACCTGCTCGCCGTAGGTCTGCAACGTTTGGGCTGTGGGGGTGGCGCGGTACATCTCTTCGGCCAGATAGATGTAGTGGGGCTGCTGCCAAATCAGGAACGAGCCCGTATTCGATGGCGCCTCGCCCGCCCAAGGGTCGGTCATCTTCATCCAACGCACCCCCTTAAAACCCTGTCGCTGGGCTATCTGGCGGGCAACGGGGTAGGCTGTTCGGTTGTACCATTGCAGCATTTGTTCTACCACCTCGGGGCGGTTCCACAGCGTAAAGTCAACGGCATGCCACCACGTCATTTCCAAGTGTGGCCTGCCAAACCAGCTGTTGTAGGTTAAGCCTGTTTCCTGCGGTGGCATCTGGTTGGCGCAGTTTATTTGTGTAAGGTATTGCGAGAGTACTACGCGGCGCTCTAACTCTTTGGCGCGTGGGTCGGTACAAGCCCCAAAATCGACGATGGCGCCCGCTTGCCACCAGCGGTTCCAGTGGCGCAGGGTGGCCTTGTGGTACTGGTCGTACTCGTAGGCTATGTCCTTTTGCTGGGGTAGAGCGTTTAGGTACTCGGCTGCTATGGTAAGCACGTCGTCCTTTGCGGTAAGCTCAAACTCGTGGGCGCTGCATCGGGCCAGTGTGGCGTTGCCTTCCCATTGCAGCAGCACGTAGTAGGTGGTAGCATCCAGTGTGCGCTTAATAAGTGCACGGTGCGGGGCCTGCTCTACTAACTCCGATAGGTGGCGTTCGGGCTGGCTCCAGTCGCTGGCATCGTCGGCATGTTTTCCGGTAGGGTAGGGAAAGCTCAGGCGCAGGGTGGCGCGGCCATCGGCCAGCAGGGGGCTAACGATGCGGGCGTACACGGCATCCTTGGTGGGGTGCACGCCTGTGGTAACCTCAACCTGCTTACCTTGCGCGGTAAACACCGACTCTATCTCGCCGTCAAGCAGCTTCTGTTCCTGACGAATGTTTGTGAGTTCGTTCAGGGCTATGCGGTGGCCGTTGGCATCGGTCAGGTGCAGGCCTAGGGCGCCTAAGTTAAGGCGGTGCGGGTTTACGCGAAAATACTCCGTGGCCTGCTTGTGGCGGCCGTCGGCAGCCTTCTTGTACTCTATGGCATACACCTCGTCGTGACCGTGACCAAAGTCGTAGGCCTTCTCCGACTCCTGCGGTGTTAGCCCCTGCGTGTTGGGAAAGCGGTGCCAACCCCAGTCGCTCATGGCGCACAGGGGCACGCCAGCCTGGTACTCGTTGGTGTACGACTGCAGACCTGTTACATCCACCGTGGTGGCAAAGTGGCCGTTGCCCACCGAGAGCGATGCGAGTGCGTCGGCTTTTGTAATCACGGGGTTATTGCGATTAACAACAGCGTGACGGTCTATAGAGGCCGTCACGTTGTTAATGTTGTATCCTAATTTCTCTATTTCGAGCGATGCCCATATAAACGGGCCTACCCCTTTGGCGTCGTTGTCGCGTATGGGTTCCGACAGGTAGTACTGGAAGCTGCCATCGCGCCTGGTGTTCTCTTTGAGGGTGGCCTTGGGGTTAATTTTCTTGAGTGCCGCCTGCACCTCGGGTGTGGCTGCGGGGCCGAGTCCAGCTACCGAGCAACACTGGGTTAGCGAAATTGTCTCGTCGTCGTTCACGCGTATAAAGTTGTTCACAATGCCCTTGTAGGCCTTGATGCCTGCATCGCGGTATTTGGTGCCCAGGTAGCCCTTGTTGTAAGCCTTTAGCAGCACGTAGGCAAACATCGACGAGCAGGTGCTCTCCAAGTAGTTACCCTCGCGTGCGGGTTGGTCCATCACCTGGTACCACACGCCTGTTTTCTTGTCCTGCCATTTCAGTACGGCGTCCAGGTCTTTCTTCAGCAGGTCAATCACCTCTTGTCGGCGGGTGTAGTTCTCGGGTAGTGCATCCAGCACCTCTATGAGTGCCATCGAGTACCAGCCCTGCGCGCGGCCCCAGCAATGCTGCGAGAGGCCAGTGGTCTTGTCGGCCCAGAAGGTGTTGCGCGTCTCGTCGTAGGCGTGGCGGTTCAGGCCTGTCTTGGGGTCGAGTGTGCGCTCGTAGGTCACCTTCAGCTGGTTCACGGCGTCGTCGTATATCTTTTGGGTGTTAGCCCCTTGGTGTTGGGTGATGGGAGCGGTCAGGGTGCGGAAAGGCAGACCCATGAAAATACCGTCGAGCCATACCTGATAGGCGTATATGGCCTTGTGCCAGAATACCTTGTCGGCCTTGGTGCGAGGCTGGTTCTGCAGCTGTTTCATCATGGTTTGCATGGCCTTCAGGTTCTTGGCCTCGGGCCACTGCTGGTACATGCGTGTTACGAAATGTCCTGTACGCACGTTGTCGAGGTTATATTCCAGATAGTCGTAGTTGCGAATGTCGCCCTTGGCGTTAATCATCGTGTCGGTGTATTCCTGGCAGTATTTACGAATGGCATCGCCACCGTAGGTCAGATACGTGTCGAGCATGCTCTCCAGCTCAATACCCATCACGTAGCTCCACTTGGGGCGCTGCGAAAAGTCGAGCAGGTAGCTGCGTGGATTGCGCTTCATCTCGCTGTAGGTAAGCCACTCGCTGTAGTGCTGGTAGGGTGCCTTGGTAAGAGCCAGCGAGCCGTTAATATACAGGTGGTCAAAATTCACGTTGCGTGTCTTGCCACTCATGTAGTTACCCTGCTTCACACCGTTAAATCGGCAGTTCTTTACGTTAATGTCGTACACGAAGGTGTCCTCGTCAAGTCCTATAATCTGCACGCCGTACTGCGACTGCTGGCTGGTTACGTTCTCCATGTATATGTTACGCACGGTGGGGTAGTAGCCGCGGCAGCAAATCTCGTTGTGCTCGTAGTCCAGGTTAATCTTCAGCACGCTCTCCTTACACTTACCCACGGTAATGTTGCGCATGTTAATGTTCTCGATAATGCCACCTCGGCAGCTGTTGGTTTTTATACGCAGCACGCGTTCCAACTCGGGCGAGTCCATCACGCAGTCGTGTGCAAACACATTCTGGCATCCGCCCGAAATCTCCGAGCCAACCACCACGCCGCCGTGTCCGTTCTTCATCTCGCATCGGCGAATAATAATGTTCTTCGATGGCATGGCGCGCTCACGTCCGTCGCGGTTACGGCCACTCTTAATGGCAATGCAGTCGTCGCCGGTGTTAAAGAAGCAGTCCTCTATCAGCACGCGGTCGCAGCACTCAGGGTCGCATCCGTCGCCGTTAGGTCCGTCGTTAATCATTTTTACGCGACGCACGGTAATATCGGTAGAGTGCAGGGGGTGAATCACCCAGAATGGCGATCGCAGCAGCGTTACATCCTGCAGCAGTATGCCCTCGCACTTGTTAAAGCTCACCAGCTGTGGGCGCAAGCCGTCTTTGGCTGTAAACACGCGCTCGGGCGTGCGTTCACCTTTCTCATTATACATAGGCACGCCGTCCTCGCCGTTCTTCAGCAGTCGGGCGCGCGATCCGCCACGCTGACTTACGGTACCCTCTTTCCAGCCGAATCGGGGGTTGCCGTTCCAGGGCCACCAGGTGTCGTTGCTGCCGCCACCATCAATGGTTCCCTTACCTGTTATGGCTATATCCTTAGCTTTAAAGGCATACACGCAAGGCGACAGGTTAAAGCACTCCAGTCCCTCCCACGATGTCTCTACGATGGGGTAGAGCTCGGGCTCGAAGGCAAACTCCAGCACGGCGCCCTCCTGCACCTCCAGGTTCACACCGCTCTTCAGCTGTATGGCTCCGGTTAGGAATTTCTGTCCGGCAGGAATCACCACGCGTCCGCCGCCCTGTTTCGAGCACAGGTCGATGGCCTTCTGTATCGCCTTTTGGTTTTTGGCAGCCGTGTTGGTTGTCTTGGCGCCATACTTGGTAATCAGGTAAGCCTTATCGGCAAACTTAGGTTCGCGAATGCTCTGTTCAATCTGGCGGTATTGCGCCTCATTCCACTGCTGAGCAGCCGCCATGAGCGGCATCAGCATGCAGAGCATCATCATCGTTAAAATTTTCTTCATCGTTAGTATTTGTTTTCGATTTTGCTGCAAAAATACAAATTAATTACGAACTACCTACGCTCTTTTTACGAAAACATTACGTAAACGTTTAACTTGGCTTGATGCTTGCGGCCAGCGTGTTTTGCCTGTGTTACTGGCTGATGGTGATGACCATATT
>Ga0310786_10012317_pt1 | contig 10589 bp, 3 predicted proteins | sample AusTroGonzalo_MG_FD_203881 | JGI IMG/M metagenome (GOLD analysis project Ga0310786, IMG submission 203881) | Bovine rumen microbial communities from tropical cattle in Woodstock, Queensland, Australia - Gonzalo_03 (v2) (version 2) | ecosystem: Host-associated > Mammals > Digestive system >...
ACGAACACCACGTATCCGTGCTGTGCCATATACATCTCCCATGTACGCAGATAGGCGTGGAACGAATTGTTCACCATCTGGCTGTGAGGGCCGCCGTATACGTAGAGTATCACGGGATATTTCTTTGCGGGGTCAAAGTCGATAGGCTTGATCAGGCGGTAGTGGTTGTCATACTTGCCGTCTGCACTCTTGATGGATCCCAGTTCAATGGGGCAGTAGTTGAACTTGGCGGTGGGGTCATCGGCCCGGAATATCTCACGCGGTTTCTTGCCGTCGGTCTGGACGATGCTGACCACGCGGGGTGTGTTCAGCTCGGACCAACTGTCTATGAAATACTTTCCGTCCGGGCTTATCTGGCAGGTGTGCCAGCCGGATTCCTTGGTCAGACGCTGAGCCTTTCCACTTTTGATATCAGCACGGAACAGATGCTGCTCGGCAGGTGATACTTCAAATGAGTAATAGTAGATGTATTTGCCCTTTATCTCCACTAGTTCCATATCGGCATCGGTCTTGACTATACGCTTGGGCTCGCCACCCTTGACGCTGCCCAGATAGAGGTTCCAGTAGCCGTCACGGACATTGGTCTGATAGATGAAATGCTCAGGGTCATCGGGCATGAATGTGAGCGGATACAGAGGCTCCACGTATCGGTCATCATGTTCGGTGAACAGTGTACCAAGACACTTGCCGTCAGTTGCATCGTACATGTTCAGATGCATGTTCTTCTGGTCGCGGTCCAGTACCTGAATGAATATGCGGTCGCTTGCCGGACTCCAGGTTATATTGGTCAGATAACGCTCCTTATCAAAGTCGGTCACATCCATCCAAACGGTCGTACCCTTGTCAATGTCAAAGACGCCAAGAGTGATTATTTCCGATTCCATTCCGTTCATGGGGTAACGGATCTCCTTGAGTGTGCCTGTGCGGGTGGTTATGTCAAGCAGAGGGAAAAGGGTTACGCGGCTCTCGTCCTTCTTGTAGAATGCGATCTTGCGGCGGTCGGGCGAAACGAATATGCCGCCGTCAATGCCGAACTCATTGCGGCTTACGGTCTCGCCGCAAACAATACCTTTCTGATTGAAAGCGGTCACCTGATGCTCAACACTGTCCTTGTCCAGATACCAGACCTCACCATCACGTGTGAATGCCTTGAAATGGTCCTTCTTGGCCGATACCGACTTGGCCGTGGGCTCGCCCATATCCTTTCCGGTGCGGGCATCGACATGGTGCCAGGCGCTGTCCTTATAGAATGAATAGACCGAACCGCCCTCATCCCATGAGCAGAATATGTTGTCCACACGTGTTCCGATGCCAAGAACGGCCTCCTCCATAGTGAGCAGCCTGCGCTCCTCCTGAGCCTGCACTCCCAGTGCCATCAGCACTGCTGCAAATAATATAATCTTCTTCATATCAATTTATTCGTTCTACCTCGCGTACCCCCTTGATCTGCTTAAGTTTCTTGACCAGGCGGTCCAACGAAGACAAATCACTCACCAGCACCGTCAGGTGTCCTTGGAACAGTCCGCCGTTAGAGTCAATACTGATGGAGCGTAGCAGGGTATCGGGCTCCTTGTTTATGATTGATGAAATGTTTGACACAATACCTATGTCATCCTGGCCCACCACGTTCAGAGTGATGCTGTACTGGCTACCGCTCTTGCCACTCCAGCGGGCACGGACTATGCGGTAGGGATAACGCTCTTTCATGCGCAGCAGGTTGGGACAGCCGCTGCGGTGAATCCTTATGCCACCGTTGATGCTCACGAATCCGGTTACATCATCACCGTAAATGGGGTGACAGCAGCCTGCCATCTTGAAATCTATGCCTGTCAGATTTTCGCCGATGACCAGAACGTCAGTATCCTGGGCTGCCTTCTTCTCGGTCTCGGCAAAGGTCTTCTCTATATCAAAATCCTGCGCGCTGTGAACCTCCTGGCTGGCCTGTGCAGCGGCCTGCATCTCCTCGTAGACCTTGAGCACCTCATCGACCGTAATCTCCTCTTCCATCAGTGCATGGAAGAACGGAGCCTGTCCCTTATAGCCCATGCGGACAATGAGACGTGACATATCGCTCTCCTCAATGTCAATCTTGCGGTTCTTGAAACGGCGTTGCAGCAGCTCGCGTCCGGCCTGAGCCTCGCGGTTTCGTATTTCGTTGATGCCCTGGCGTATGCGCATGCGGGCACGTGATGTCACAGCTATGTTCAACCAGTCCTGCTTGGGCACCTGAGTGGCCGATGTCAATACCTCGACCGTATCGCCGCTCTGCAGTTTGTGACTTATTCGCACGTTGCGTCCACCCACGCGTGCTCCCACGCAGGTAAGGCCTAATCGGCTGTGAATGGAGAATGCAAAGTCCAACACTGTCGCGCCTTTGGGCAACTGACGGACTTCACCGTTCGGAGTGAATACGAATATCTCCTCCTGGTACATATCCAGCGCAAAGTCCTTGCGCAGTTCGTCAGGATTGGTGTTGTGCTCCAGTATCTCGCGAATGCCGGCCATGATGCTGTCGGCTGCACCCTCGCTCTTGATTCCCTTGTATGACCAGTGGGCGGCCAGACCACGCTCAGCGATGTCGTCCATGCGTCGGGTACGTATCTGAATCTCTACCCAGCGGTTCTCGGGTCCGTTAACCGTAATGTGCAGTGACTCGTATCCGTTGCTCTTGGGAACGCTCAGCCAGTCGCGCAGACGCTTGGGGTTGGGCTGGTACATATCGGTCACGATACTGTACACCTGCCAGCACTGTGCTTTCTCCTTATCGGCCGGAGAGTCCAGTATTATACGTATGGCAAAGAGGTCGTAGATGTGGTCAAGCGTGGTATTCTGGGCCTTCATCTTGTTCCATATGCTGGATATGGATTTGGTGCGTCCCTTGATTGTAAACTTCAATCCTGCCTCCTCCAACTTGGCTTTGACAGGGCCGATGAACGACTTGATGTAAGCCTCGCGTGCGCTCTTGGTCTCGTTAAGCTGGCGGGCGATGTCATCGTAGACATCGCGGTGCTCATACTTGACCACCATATCCTCCATCTCGCTCTTGATGGCGTACAGACCCAGGCGGTGGGCCATGGGGATATAGAGCAGACGGCACTCCTCGGTTACATGCAGACGATAGTCATTGTCATCGGTTCCGGCCAGCATCTTCATTAGCACATAGCGGTCGGCTATAAGGCATATGATTACGCGGACATCCTCGGCAAAAGATACAAGCAGTTTGCGGAAGTTCTCATCAGCTATGGAATCATGCTTGGAGTAGAGGTCCTTGACGCGGCACATGCCCTGGATGAGCTGGGCTGCATCCTCACCGAACTTCTCCTTGAACTGTTCCGGAGCTATCAGCCCCTGCTGTACCATGGGATCGAACAGGGCTGTCAGAAGAGAAGCCTTTTTAAGTCCCGTCTTCTCCACAATCACGATACCAGTACGAATGCACTTTTCAAGCATGGGAATCCCGTGAGCGTCAGTGCCGTACGCCCCTTTGGCAATACCATCACGGAGCAAACCCTTAAGTCTGCTCCAGTCCTCAGCCTCAAACAGCGGTTTCGCTGCCGTCACCAACTCCCTGTATAACCTGAAATCCATAGACTGCAAATATACACAAATTCGCTATTCCCTATCATTAAAAGTAGCCGCCGGTATATTCCTACTGATGTACCGGCGGTTACCTGTTGTGATTCTTAAGATTATCTCTTAAGATATTTCTTTCCGTCAATGATGTAAAGGCCAGGTTGCAGTTTTTCAAAATCCTGAATCAAAACCTTACGTCCTGTCATATCATATATGATGGAATTGGCCGATACCCTTGCGGTTCCTGTCATGATGGGTTTGACACCGGTGTCAATCGCAATGTTCTTGAACAGTTTCCAGCCTTCGGCATTACGGTATGTACCGATAGCCTCCTCCTGCACATATAATGTCGCGTTGTTGAACACGTTCTCCGTGAACGGTCCGCAGTAGGATTCCAGGGCAATGTCGTCCAATGGCTCAATGAAGACCCTGTCAATAATAATAGCTGATGAGTATTGATCATAATTAAAGTCCGAAACTTCAGATTCTAATAATATCTCTAATTTGGTGCAACCTTCCGGAATGATCAGTGCGTCAGATATTACCAAGGAGTCATATGCCATTCCTTTGCTAATCAGTTGTTGGGGGATATCGCATGGTATGGTCAATCCGGGAAGAAGTTCTATCTCTTCTACTACTATAGAATCAAGTAAAACAGTCTTTGTATCACCAATATATGCATTAACAATAGGGTGGAAGTTATTTGGTAAACCATCCGGACTTGGAAGAATGCCTATGCTGATATGATAACTACCAGCAGGGATTAGATCACTACTGATTTTTATTTGTTTATTATTACTGAAGGATGTTATTTTTGAGACAAATCTATCCAGATCATTGTTGTAAATAGCACTTACTCCCATTTGCTTGTTTCGGTTGTTTCTCAATACGTCCTTGCAATCACCTGCAATAAAAGGATTGTTGAGGCTAATCGAACCGGGAATCATATTCTTGGAGATAATCCTTTCAATAATGGGGCAATCAACAAATACATTCTTTTTTATGATCGGACTGCCTTCAAATATGACATCACTCAGGGCATGACACTGTGTGAATGATCCCTCCTCAATCTCTGTAACGGTAGCCGGGATGGTAACTGAAGTAAGTTTATCACACTCGCTGAAAGCTTCACGAGCAATGCCGGTCACCTCATATTCTAAACCGTCAATTATAACGGTTGACGGAATGATGACAGCACCTTGATAATTGTGGTGTACTACAGAGACTGTCTTTTCAATATCTGAGGTTATCTCGTAACAGATACCATCTATGTTCAGTCCGCATTCATCAAGTAATCTGATATTCTTGAACTTTGACCAAGGGGAATATCCACGATATATCTCCTTGCTTCCGGCAGGAACATACAGGATGCAATTATCAAAGTCGATATTATAACTACCGTAGTAGCGAATGGGATTGCTTGAATGGAACGAGATGGATTCAACATTTGAACTGTCTACCCTGAACAGTCCCCAAAGATCATCAGTCTCAAATCCACCCATAGATTCAGGGAAAGAAATGCTTTTAATGCCTGTGCAACCTTCAAATGCCCTGTATCCAACGTATGTAATATCTTCAGGTATTGAAACTGAAGTAATATTATGGCAATAACTAAAAGCCTCAGCTCCAATATATGTCAAACCATCAGGAATCTTGGTTAGGCCAGAACAACCATAAAAAGCACGTTGACCAATTGTTTTTACACTCTTAGGGATATTTATGTCAATAAGATTATAACAGTTTCTAAATGCAAAGCTCTCGATAGATGTTACACTTTCGGGTATGTTAATGGAGGTTAGATTGTGGCATTCATCAAACATATTTGCTGGTATACTCGTAATTTCATCAGGCCAATCTATTGATATGGAAGATAATGAAGTGCAGAAAAGAAACACTCCCCATCCAAAGCTGGTGACACTTTTTGGAATTATAATGGATTGAAGCTTCTTGCAATTGAAGAATGCTTCATTACCTATGGCCTGCAATCCCTCAGGTAGAATGATTGTTTCCAACTCCTCACACAATCTAAATGCATTGCTACTAATATATGTCACACCTTCTGGAATGGTAATTGAAGTGAGATTTGAAGCTTGGAAAGCATATTCTCCAATGGTCGTTACGCTTGCTGGGATTATTGTATTTGAACAACCCTGAATAAGGGTGTTGGATACAGTCTCTATTATTGCATTGCAATTGTTCCGGCTGTCATATACTCTGTTATCGGGATCAACAATAATAGTTGTCAATAGCGGGCATGAATTGAAAGGAGCATATCCTATCGTGGTTACATTCTTGGGTATGGTAATGGATGTTATTCCAGAACCACAGAACGCATTACCTTCAATAGTTGTAACGCTTTCCGGAATAATAACAGATGTTATAAGACCATTATCCTCATTGTCTTCGGTAGGGGCAAATGCATTTGTCGCAATACCTATAGTACCCTCCTTTATCTCAATCTGTGTATTGTCCGGAATAACTCCCTTGTATCCTACAAACCAATTGTCCAGATAAACGGGTCCGTCAGGTAGACTTTCATACCATTCAGAGCCTCTGGCATTAGATAATCCGCGATGTTTTATATAATTAAGACCATATATCCTAACTGCATTATAAAAATTTTTCCCCATGACCCATTCGTCCAGGTAAATGGATGGATTATCCAAATACAAAGTGTCTAATCTGTTACTATTCAATGCCCAGTTTCCTATTATTTCTACACTTTCAGGGATAGATATAGATCTTACAGATGAATTATAAAATGCGTCGTCTCCTATGGTTTCCACACCATTCGGTATGACAACAGAGGTGAGATAACCACAACCGCCAAATGCCTTATTGCCAATAGTTGTTACGCTACCGGGGATAGTAACTGATTTAAGATAGTAACATCCTGCGAATGCACCATCTCCTATGCTCGTTACTCCATCAGGGATAGTAATTGATGTAAGACCATCGCAATTGGCAAAAGCACCATTTGCAATACTCTTTGTGCCGTCTTTTACTGTAATAGATGTGTTTTCTGGCATCTGACCGATATAGCAGTACAGCATGTCATTTATATACATGACTCCCTGGGGTAATGAGTTGCATCCACTGAATACATTTTCTCCTATGCTAGTCAAGCTTTTGGGGAAATTTATGGCTTTAAGTGCCCAACATTGGGAAAAGGCGTTTTTCCCAATTTCTTTCACTCCTTCTGATATGAACACGGAATCGAGTTTAGAGCATCCGGAGAATGCGTTGTCTCCGATTTGAACAACCTTGTTGCCGATATAAGCGAATTTTATGGAATCGGAATAGTAACTCTTTATAACAGACGGTGAAATATTCGGGCTATTCCAAATCAAAGTATCTATGTAACAAGCGTAATCAAAGGCCCTTCTGTCTATATAACTCATGCTTTCAGGGATAGAAATGGTTTTAATACTGCGGCATCCCTCAAAAGCCGAATAATCAATACTGGTTACACCATCCTGAATGTAAACGGTGGTGAGTCCTGAACAACCTTCAAACACACATTGTTCAATGTTTTCAACACTTCCTGGTATCGTAATGGATTTCAGACTTGTACAACCACTGAAAGCGTACATATCTATGTTTGTCACACTTTCAGGTATAACTATCGAACTGAGGCCTGTACAATCACCGAATGCTTTATATCCGATACTGGTTACACTTTCCGGTATTGTTATTGAGGTCAAACCTGTACAGCCGGAGAAAGCGGAACTTGCAATCCTTTTTGTCCCGTCTCTTACAACAATCTGGGTACCTTGGGGCATGTTTCCTTTATAACCGTACAATAAATCATTTATGTACAGAACACCGTCGGGCTCATCTTTTCCCCAGTCTATTCCTTTAAATGTCCACTCATTTGTTACTGTAACTGATTCCGGAACGGTAGTTGTTTTACAAGCCAGGATTAGTGTATTGGATTTGGTCTCAATTAAGGCATTGCAATTATCTCTGCTATCATAAACAGTATTATTTGGATCTACCACTATTGAAGAAAGCGAAGATAATCCGGACAAAGCGCCAGTCTCAATCTTGGTAATTTTCTCAGGAATTACGAGAGAGGTAAGGTCTTTACATCCGGAAAAAGCTCCATTCTCAATAGCAGTAACGCTCTCAGGTATAGTAAAAGAGGTGTTGTTGGAACAAGCCAAAAGGGTGTTTGATGCTGTTTCAATTATTGCATTACAGTTATTCCTGCTATCGTATCTCTTATTATTTGGGTCAATAGTGATACTTCTGAGATTACTGCACCCGATGAAGGGATTAATAATGTAGAACTGATCGTCAAAATAGTAGAATTGATCGTTATAATAAAAAACGCCTATACTGTCTACATGAGCAGGTATAACAATGTTTGTCAATCCGCAATAAGCAAATGCATTAGCGCCAATAAACGACAGATTATCGGGCAAAACAACTAAAGACAGGTCGGAACAATATTCAAAAGCATTTGCTTCAATTCTGGTTATGCTCTCCGGTATTGCAATAGAGGTAAGACTGCTGCAGTCACTGAATGTTCCGTTCTCTATGGTCTTGATTCCGGCGGGAATGATAAATGATTTAAGATTGGAACAATTTTTAAAAGCGGAGTTTCCTATAGCCTTAACTCCATCAGGAATATCGATTGATGTAAGTCCCGTGCAGCTCCAAAAAGCGCCATCTCCGATTGATCTTACGCTCTCAGGTATGGATATGTCCTTTAAACCGGAACATCCTCCAAACAAATAATCTTGTATACTGGTTGTTCCATCCAGAATTGTTGCTGATGTCAGGTTCTCACAATATTCAAACGGGTTGGTCTCAGTTATGATATTACCCAAAGTTACGTGCTTGAGGTTAGGGAGAAAAGCAAACAAGCTGGATGAAAAGGTTACTTTGTCATTGTCCCAAATAAGGGTATCAATATTCTCGCAATCGAATGCGTACTGATCTATAAATGATACACTTTCCGGAATGTTGACACTGGAAAGTGACGTGCAACCGTAAAAGGCATATCTTTCAATCTTTGTAATGCTGTTGGGTATAGTAACGGAAGTTATTTCACTACAGTTGTTAAAGGCATTCGTTCCTATTGCAGTGACCTTATAATCATTGTCGCCAAACCTGATTGAACTTGGAATGGTTATCCTTCCGGAACAGTATCCTCTGTATGGAATATTGGGATTATTCATTACATGGACAACAGTCATCGTTTTGTCGTCAAAATCAATGTCATAATAAAATCCCTGATATTCCAAATCATAAGCGTATGTGCAGACAAAGGATAACAATACAATTAGCGCAGAATAAATCTTTTTCATATGTCAGAATGTAGGTTAGAGGTTTAAAGTTGATGTGCAGGTTACCTGATAATGGTTTCTCTGCCATTAATTCTTCATAAGCGACAATGTTATTGGATTAATAAACACAAACATATGAAAAATAATTGACTATTAAGGAGTATAATGTAAATAAATTAAATCTGCCAAAATTTCCGTATAAGAGCTAAAGTGTGTATTTTTGTCAGTCTATTATAGATAGGTATGAATATAGAAGAGATACAGAGAATGAAGCAGAGGTTCCGTATCATCGGAAACTCGCCTGAAATGAACCGCGCCATAGATGTAGCCATACAGGTTGCACCTACGGACCTGACGGTTCTGATTACAGGTGAGAGCGGTGCCGGAAAGGATGTCTTCCCCAGAATAATACACGAGAACAGCCTGCGCAAGACCAAGAAGTTCCTGGCCGTGAACTGCGGCGCAATACCCGAGGGCACAATTGACTCGGAACTGTTCGGTCATATAAAGGGTGCATTTACCAACGCCATCAGCGACCGCAAGGGTTATTTCGGTGAAGCCGACGGCGGAACCATTTTCCTGGACGAGGTGGCCGAGTTGCCGCTTGCAACCCAGGCCCGCCTGCTCCGTGTCCTGGAATCGGGCGAATTCATCCGCGTGGGCTCAAGCACGGTCGAAAAGACCGATGTCCGCATCGTTGCCGCCACCAACGTGGATCTTCTCAAGGCAATAGAGCAGGGGCGTTTCCGCGAGGACTTGTTCTACCGTCTCAGTACCATCCCTATCAAGGTGCCGCCATTGCGTGAGCGCGGGGCCGATGTCCAGCTGCTGTTCCGCAAGTTCGCAGCCGACTGCGCCGAGAAGTATCGCATGCCTGCCATCCAACTTTCTGAGGATGCCAAGCAGATGCTCATGACTTACCACTGGCCGGGTAACGTACGTCAGCTCAAGAATATAACCGAGCAGATTTCCATCATGGCAACCCAGCGTGTGATAACCGCTGATATGCTCCAGGAATATCTGCCCGACCGTCGTACCTCCATGCTGCCCATGCTTGCAGGAGGCCAACGTCAGGAGAACTCATTCGAGAACGAACGCGAGATACTCTACAAGGTGCTGTTCGATATGCGACGTGACATTACCGACCTCAAGGCCCAGGTAAACAGCATGTCGCAGAACCAGCAGCCTGTACAGCAGCCCGTATCCATCATCACTCCTGATGAGGGTACCACCGTCCAGAACGTGGCACCTCGCAAGAGTGCATCGGTCGATGATGACATTCAGGATACCGAGGTATATGTCGAGGAGACCCTCTCGCTCGATGAGGTTGAGAAAGATATGATAAAGCGCGCCCTGGCCAAACACGGAGGCAAGCGTCGCGGTGCAGCTGCCGATCTGAACATCTCGGAGCGTACACTCTATCGTAAAATCAAGGAGTACAATCTGGAATGAAGAACGGAATACTTAAAACCGTGGTAGCGTTGTTTGTATCGGCCCTTCTGTTGCAGGGCTGCAAGGTCTCGTATAAGCTTAACCAGGCTTCGATTGACTATACTACCACCAAGACATTCTCAATAGAGACCTTTGCCAATCGCGCTGCATACCAATGGGCACCCATGGCCCCCATGTTCAACACATCGCTGAGTGACAGATACAACGATCAGACAAAGCTCCGTCAGGTAAGACGTGACGGTGATCTGGCTTTGTCCGGTGAGATAACAT
>Ga0310786_10012318_pt1 | contig 10589 bp, 10 predicted proteins | sample AusTroGonzalo_MG_FD_203881 | JGI IMG/M metagenome (GOLD analysis project Ga0310786, IMG submission 203881) | Bovine rumen microbial communities from tropical cattle in Woodstock, Queensland, Australia - Gonzalo_03 (v2) (version 2) | ecosystem: Host-associated > Mammals > Digestive system >...
TTCTCATATGTTGCTGAAAAATCTTGAGTTAAATTTGGGAAAACTTTATCAAAATGTTTTGATAATTCTGAAAATTCAGATGAGGAAACTTCTTGACCAAGGCTAAATTTAGCTTGAGCTTTTGTAAACCACTCTGTAATAGCATCCCAATCATCTCTGAATTTATAATTAGAATAATAATAATCCGGCACATTGTTATTTGCAGAATTTCGGGAAGTCATTACTTGCGCTAATGTAAGAGATCATAAACCTCATAATAATGCTATTCATAAGGCTATAAAAGCTCTGTGTAAATTTTTCATGGATTTTATAGGTACATAATAAATATAATTTACATCTAATTATATTCAAAAATACAAAAAAAGTCAAAAAAATAGGGAGAAATTTCTGGTTTCCCTTGTATTTTTACTTGTCTTTTTACAATATTTTCAAATTATATAATTCCTTAAGTTTTCCTTGCATAAAAAGCCATAAATCCTATATTCTAAATCAGATTTATATAAAATATTTTGAAGATGTGAAAAAGTGAAAAGAAATTTTACGTAGTACGAAAATGAAAAAAAATCTGAATTTTTGATTCACGAGATGAGTGTAAAGATAGCGTGAACGGATTTTCAGATGCAAAGTATAAATGATTTTCTAGTAAAGAAAATGCTGAAATTGCATTACAGGAATGATGGGAAAAATATTATGAAGTAAAGAAGATTACCAAGAAAGTAAAAGTGAAAAATGAAGATATTCCATTTTTTACTGAAAGTATAGCCGTAGATGCTGCATGTTCTGGGAATCCATGAGAAATGGAATATAGAGGAATTGATTTGCAAACATGAGATGAAATTTTTCATGAGAAATTTAAGATTTGAACGAATAATATCTGAGAATTTCTCGCTATCGTACATTGATTAAATTATCTGTGAAATGATAATAGAGTGATTTATAGTGATTCTAGAATTGCTATATCTCGAGTGAATCAGTGAAAATGTAAAACTCAGATAAACTCAAATGAAAATTCTGATTTTTCAAAAACTTTGGATGCAGTTGAAAGAGCTGAAAAATGGTTAAAAGAAAACTGAATTAATAATAAAATTCTGAAATGGAATACGGAAGAATGGTGAGAGATTCCAGCTGACTTTTGAAGAAAATAAATTTATATTTAAAATAACGAATGCCAAAGCTAACATATCGTACCATAGAAAATAATTTTGAATACGAAATACCCAAAATTAAGGGATCAAGATTTTTGACGTATCTTTTTCCATGTGAAGATAAAGGAAATGCCGAAAGTTTATTGGAATGAATTAGAAAACAACATTTTTCAGCTACTCATCACTGCTCTGCCTGGAGATTGTGAATTCAAGTTCATGAAGATTTATTTGGAAATGTACTTATAGATCCAAAAGTTTCAAAAGCTAATGATGACTGAGAGCCAACGAATACTGCTGGAAAACCAATTCTCAATATATTAGAATGAGAGAAACTTTTAAATGTTTTAGCAATCATTGTCAGATATTTTGGTGGAACTTTACTTTGAGTGTGAGGATTAATTCAGGCCTATACTCAAGCCACAAAAGATGCTATTGCAAATTGTAGTATTGTTGAAAAAGAGATTTTAAAGAAATTTGAATTAGTTCACGAATACAGTCAAACTTCTCTAGTTGCTCATTTAATGGAGAAGTATGATATAAAGCTGATTAATGAGGTTTGTGATGAAAAATCAAAAAAAATACTGAGCATAAATCAAGGATTATTCTCTGACTTTGAAAAAGAACTTTTTGAGACTAGTAATTGACAATTAAATATTCAAAAATAATAATTCGTAACAAAAAAAAGCATCCTTGAAAGGATGCCTTTTATTTTTGAATATTTAGGATTATTGACCTAATTGTCTTAATTGATCACGGATATTAGCAGCATCTTCATATCTTTCTTCTGCGACAGCATTATTAAGATCTATTTGTAATGATTCTATTATTGACTCTATTGATTGAGTTTCTCAACCATCCTCATATGCTACATTATTTACTCAATCTATTTTTGCATTAAGAGACGTAAATGATGCCATCATTTCATTATACATTGTTTCTTGATTTGCAAGTACAGTACTTAATGCTTCCTGCATCCAAGCTGTATCTTCTGGTAAATTTTCTGCATCTCCTGTCTCTATTACTGTAGTAGTACAGTTGTAATCTTGTGCTGCTGCACATCGATCGATAGATTCTAACGTAGATGCAACAACTCAGTCATAATCACAGATTTTAGATTGGAGATTTTTTGGCATAATACCAGCTAGCCAATCATTATCTAGAACTTGTGTTCATAGATTTCCAAATCCTAAACATAACAATCCAGCAATAGCTACGATAATCCAGAATAAAGTCGTCCAAAGAAAAGTTTTCATGTTTGTTTTTGTAAAAAGTAAAAGTTTTTATTATTGGTTGTCCAATAGAGCAGAAATCTGTTTTAACTGTGGTCCAACTACCAATTGAAAATCCTCTGGTAACGGAGCACAAACAGTAATCAGCTTTTCATTTCTATCAGAGAAACTATATCTATAACAGTGTAGTAATTGTCTTTGAATATGCAAGACTTTATTACATTTCCTATTCACTGCTGGATTTCAATAAATTAGATCTCAAACAACTGGGAATCATTCACTTGCGAGATGAACACGAATCTGGTGCATTCTACCTGTATAAAGTTTCACACGAAGTAGAGAAATCTGACCTAAATCGTGATGGTAAAATGTTTTCACGGTAAAGATTTCTGTCTTGGATTCTAGTCATCAGAATTTGGCGATGTTCATCTGGGCACGATCAAAATGTGCGTTATAACTCTTTTCGAGTGGCTTATCTATAATTAAATGGTCAGGTGTATTTCAAACTACGATTGTGAGATATTCTTTATTTATTTCACGGTCACGAATAATTTGGTTAAAATATTGTAGAGCCTCATATGTTTTAGCTGCAATAAGTACTCACGAAGTATCTTTATCTAATCTATATCCAAATGCTGGCTTGAAAGTTCAGCTTTCATATTCTTTGGTATAACAAGCGAGATAGTCGTTCATCGACAAATCCTTTCGGTGCTTATTACTCTCATGTGCAACTACTCATGTTGGTTTATTAAAAGCTACTCGCTCTGCATCTTCATATAAAATTCGTGGAAGAATCTCCTCTTTCGTCAGCTTTTTCATCTGCTTTTGTTTAAATGAGATTCACTGAACGTGTTCTTTTTTTCAGAACAAATCAGCAGGGAAAGAAATCTGATCTCAAATCTGTAAACGATAGTCTTCTTTGGATTTCTTGGAATTTATTGTAATCTCTCACTTACGAATCGCAGAGTAAATGTCAGTCAACTTTACGGTTGGATAATTTTTACAATATTTACGTAAAAAACGATCAAAACGTTGGTTTGAACTATTTTCATCAATTGTAATTGTTGTTTGACTTTCTGACATCAATTTTTAGCTAGTAAACACTTGATAAATTAAAAAAACGTCCTCAAAATTCAAGGACGATTTAAACAAACTTGTTATATCACATAAATTATCTAATTTAAATGTCTATTCACATGATATTTATACGTTCATTCACAACATACTTTTCAATCATGACCAATAGGAACATGTGGCATCATTGGTCCTATTCTTATAATTTCACATTTACAATCGACACACTCATCTTTAATAATCTTCTCATTTCATATACAATTAATTTCAAAATAATCAGGGAGCACGAACCCTTTGGTTAAAACAACTCGTATTATACAAAAAAACAAGGTCGATATTATTAATACAGTTCTCAAATATTTTTTAGACTTTCAACAAATTATAATATAAATCGCTAGAGATTCTAAATATAATGGTATTAGAATCAAAGCAGGGAGTAACCGTATAATATCAACTCATCAGTCAGGCTTAATCTTAAAAAAGATTTGTAGTGTTAATCCTGCCAACAATAAGAATACAACAATTAATCATAATATAATTAAAATTCATTTAACTCGTTTTTTTCAATTACTTATTTTTTTATGTTCTAATTTTTCTAAATTTTCTGTATATTTTTTATTCTCTAAGTTTTCTTCCATCTTAATTACAATTGTAATATAAACTACTCGACAAAGTTAAAAAAGTACCCTAAAAACTCAAGGACAATTAAAATTAATAATGTAATTTTATACCTCTGTTCTTTTCCTTGTCTTGCAAGTAACTCAATTTAACTACTTTTTCATCAATATATAAACTAGACATAAGTCATGCGACTTCTCATGTAAGAATACACACGGGGATAACTCTTGTTGCTTCTCGTGCATCACCATATGAAGATATATTTCTTCATGCAAAGAGTAAATTTTTAATTTTTTTATTATACAAACATCTAATTGGTATTTCATATCGTTGTCATGGTTTATTGAATACTCATATAACACCAATAGAATCATCAAAATGTTTTTTCAAATCTTTAGATGAAAGAACGTGATCTCATTTCAACATTGAGATTTTTCTAAGCTGAATCATATTTGGCAAAATTGATAAATCTTTTTTTATTCATTTTTCATATTCTTCAAGAACTAATTTCTGACCTATTAACAAATAGTCATTTACATCTTCTTGAGAAGCTTTATTAAATATTCTTGCTCATTTTGGTTGATCTTCTCAATTTAATCAAGCTCATGTACGTTCAAATATAGGTTTATTTAATCATCTTCTATAACTTGTGGTTGTATATGTTAAAAAATTCTTTCCATTTTTGTATGGAATTCATGCCATTTTTCATACATATCAACTTCATGTTGCATCAATGAACACTTTACCTTTAATATTTACCTTTCATTCAATTGTATAGATATCCACTGAAGTTATTTTTGAATTTTTAAACTGAATTTCAGCAACCTGACTTTCAAAAAATATTTTTACTCACTCAGTATCTAATAATCTAACCAAAGATAGGGCGAACAAATTTGGATTAAACATAGTTGCATATCTCCTACGACCTTCTCCTTTTGTTAATCGATTTTCATCAAGAGTTTTATATCAATATTTTATAGATAATTTTAATAATTCTTCCGCTTGAGAATAAATAATCTGTTTTCATCTACCATCACACAATGGTTCATATCGATGAATCAGTCAACATGTAGCCAGTCCTCCCAATAAAGAATTTCTTTCTATTATAACTACTGATTTTCATTCTCTACTTGCAGAAATTGCTGCAGATATACCTGCAACTCATCCTCATAAAACTACTACATCAAATTCTGTTTCCATTTTTTGTTCGCAAATATGGAAGATTAAACTCCCACCCTAAAATAAATTTCTTTATCTACAATTTCTCTTTTACTTCACCATCTGAGAGATGAAATTTCTTTAATAATTTGAACTTTTTCTGGAGAATTACGATATTCCAATCAATGAGGAAATCATGGATAAAGAACCTTTGACTTAAATGTGAATGGTCTAGTTTGTTGATTATTTATTGAAATTTTACAAGCTCCCATGAATGCTTCTGTAGCTGTTAAATCTGTTTGATTAAATTCGGGTTCAAACTCCTTTTGTAAGAACTCTGCATCTGGAGCTCAGACTTTATATACAAACATATTTCCAATATTACCGAAAATTGTTTTGGACATATCCATACTTCATCATAATCACTCCTGTTTAAGCTGGTCTATATACTGATGAGCTACTACTAGTCAAACTTTATATTTTCTGGCTTCTGATAAAATAGATTCAAAAGATTTGGAAACATAGTTTTGGAATTCGTCAACATATAAATAATGTGGAACTCTCTCTGATTCTGGGATCTTTTCTCTTTTTAATGCTGCAAGTTTTACCTGCATTGCTATAATTCTTCAGACTAATTTTGAGGTTTCCTCTCATGCTATTCATTTTGCAAGGTTCATCAAAATAATCTTCTTTTCTTGCATCGCATCATAAACATTGAATGCAGATTTTGGCTGTCAAATAATATTTCTGACATAAACTCATGTAGTAAATGGTCAGAATTTTGCTTGAATAAATGGGATAATCTCAGCTTTTTCTCTATCTCACATTTTTTTATAAGTTTTATTCCACCAAGATGCTACTACAGGATCCTTAATATTTCTAATCTTTGCTTCAGCAAATGCATCATCAGTAAAGAGTCTCATAATATCTACAATTGTTCATCATTCAGGTTGATCCATAAGCAAGAAACAAGCATTACGGAAATAATCCTGAATTCTTGGACCAAATATTTCTGGTCAATACATTTGAATGAACATTTCCACTAAATCGTTTGTAACTACATCTTTTTGATCTGCATCGTCTGAATTCACCTCAAGAGGGTTTAGTCAAATTGGATATGCTGTATTTCAAAGGTCAAAATAAATCAGATCATTTATTCTTTCTTTTGGAAACCATTTCAAAAGGTATTCACATGCTTCTCCATGCGGATCGATAAAAGTGAATCATCTTCAATTATCCATATCATCAACTGCCTGAGCATACATAATCGTAGATTTTCAGGTACCTGTTTGTCAAAGAATATAAATATGTCTAAATCTGTCTTTATCTGTAATTCTAATTTCTCTTTCGACTCATCAATAATTATTGTATCAAACTACTATTCCTTCACTTGGAATATCATCTGGAGCTGGTACAATTTTAAATTTTTGTCGAGCAATTCTTGGATTCTGATTAAATCTTCCATGAGGGAAATGAATCAAAGATGAAAGTTCTTTGATATTTAAAACGTTATTTTTAGCTGGATGAAGAATTTTATTAATAAATGTTGCTTGCGTGTAAAAATTTCTTTCCACGAATACTCTTGCAAACAAATTAATATCTTGAGCTTTTACAAATTTCAATGTATTTAATCAAAGATAATTATACTGATTACATAATCTAGCTAGGTCATCTAGCATTTTCTTTGGTCTAGCTTTATCTGGAGATGTTGCAATAGCTTTGATTTTTACTTTAAATAATTCATCATCCATTTTTTTATCAAAATCCGAGAGCTGTTGCTGAGAAAAATCATGTTTATTTTCCTTCTCTTTTTTTTCTTTTTCTTCTTCCTTCTTTTTCTGACTTGTAAACAAATCATGCATAAATTTAGCAAATCAAGTTTTTTCATTCTTTTTGATTCTTTCTCATTCTTTTCTCATATTTTTTAACCATTTTTCTGATAATGGTTCTGCCAAAATTTGAAAACAGAATTTTTCTTGTTTTCATATATGAGAGAAAGCTGAAAGCAAACTGTCCATTGGATCTGCTTCGAAACTTTCATATGTCTTGATTGGGTAAACGCTATCCTTAGTCAAAGTAAACTCCCCTCCTGCCATAAATTTTCCAGCCTCAAGAAGTTTTGGCTGAGATGTTATTTCTACTAGTGCTCATGGATAAAATGATGCAATCATCTTTTGCATTGTAAGAAGATGATCCTCTGGCACTCATACAAAAAACTTGATAACTTCGTTTTCTACCACGATTTCCATAGAAATGTAATTATCTCAGAGTTTTTTCTTGAGTAAATCTGGATCTGAAATCGCATAAAAATTCTTATAAACCTGGTTCATAAGTGCGATATTATCCTTCATTGTACTTACATGATCACTAGCTTCGATATCTGAACTTCTAGCTACTGCATTTTTAGGCACACGAACCTGTAAAAATCTGATTTTTTGACTCTGTGAATATCTATGTTTTTTAATTTTCTCAACGATAAAAAATCTTCGAAAGAATCGGCAGATTCACATCAAAGTTCATGCACACAATAAACTAATTAAGAATATTACTCAATCGCTCATTTCTACGAAGATATAAAACACATCTATTATATTCAAATTTCAAAAAAAAGCAAAAAATCTAAGATTGTTTATAATAAAAAGCTAAAATACTCTTGCGTTTTGTATGAAATATTATGTGATATTATTTTCTAATCCACATTCAATCTCAGAAACTATAAAATTTATATCGATTTTTCTTTGCATGTTCATAAGTAGTCAATGCGTTTTTTCTACCCATTAAAGCCGAAATGAGCATCAAAAGTGATGATTTTGGTAAATGGAAATTGGTAATCATTTCATCAATTATGCGAAACTTCCATCCAGGAAAGATAAAAAGCTGAGTTTCACACACGATACGATTTTGTTGAAGAACTACATCGTGGACATATTTTTCATAGTCGGATGGCTGGACATCGGAAGTAATAGATTCTCGAAAATGGAAAGCTTCAACGTTTGAAAGAATAGATTCTTTTTCACTGGAAGATAAAGATGCTCGTAAATATGGTAAAGTTTCTAGGAGTCTAACCATAGTCGTTCATACTGCTATCAGATTTTTCTTTCCATTTTTTCGCTCATAGATTTGCTGAAAAAGTGAATTTTCAATAATGATTGACTCTCTGTGGATTTTATGTTTTCTAATATCAGATTCATAAACTGGTTTAAAAGTTCCTAATCCAACATGCAAAGTCGTGAAATTTATCTCCACTCACTTCGAGCGAAGATCGGAAAGGAGCTGAGGAGAGAAATGGAGAGATGCTGTAGGAGCGGCTGCTGAACCTAAATCTTGAGCGAAAGTCGTCTGATATCGTTTTTCTTTCTCTTTTTCATAATGAATATATGGAGGAAGTGGCATCTGACCATACATTTCCAAAAAATCAAAAATTCAGATTCATTTCACGGAAAAGATAATTCAATCTTCTGCATATTCATCACTCGTGAGTGAAATTCATTTCTCCTCATCTAAAAAAACTTCTGCTCACGGTTTGAAATTTTTATCGTCGGAGACTAAGCATTCTAATCTACCGTCATGAAGCAATTGATACACAAAAATTTCACCATCAATGTAACGTTCCTGTCAGCTTTTTCTTATTATTTTAGTTTGATGAAGCGGAATTCTAGCCTTGAAAACTTTAGTATTGTTACAAACGAGGACATCGTTATTTGAAAGAAATTGTGGCAAATCATAAAAATGATAATCCTGAATAGAATTATCGCTACGTGACCAGACGAGAAGTTTAGCAGATTCAGCAGGTTGAGCAGGGACCTGGGCTATCATCTCCTCTGGCAAATCGTAATCATAACTATCTAATAAAAAATCTTCCTGCATTTTTATGTATTATTTTAAATTAATGAGCAGTACTTCCAAATCCTCCTGCTCCCCTATCACTAGGAAATTTTTCTGCAAAATTTTCATAGATATCTGGATCTACTATCATTTCAACCTTTGGAGTCTTGGTTGGAAAAGGTTTTCATTCCTGAAAATATGGACAAATTTCCAATTGAGCTATTCTAGTTCATGCTTCTAGTTTTTTTTCTCCATTTAATGAAGTCAATTCTACTTTAATTTCTCAGCGGTAATCTGCATCAATTATTCCCACGCTATTTGCGACAATGAGTCAGAATTTAATAGGTAGAGAACTGCGAGCATAAACCTTAATTCATCGTCATAATGGCAAAGCTGATTTGATTCCTGTCGGAGCGAGTACTACGGCCCCTTGTGGAACTGTGATATCTTCAGCGAGTTTCAAATCTCGCCCGATTGATCACTCGGTAGCTTTATATGGAAGTAAATCCTCGTTATATGAGCAGAATATGATATTTTGCATGAAACGAAAAAATAAGTTAAATTCTGATTTTTAAAATAATGTTTTTAGAATTTGTTTCAAGTGAGTTATAGTCTTCCTGTTTCAAATGTATAGTTGCTAGGATCATCTGGATCTATCAAAATCGTATATTCATCTCAAATATAAAAATCTCATTCACGAGTATGTAGATGATATGGTTCTAAGTCCTTTTTCTTGTTTTCTAATTCTCATATTTTCATCTTTAATTTTATATCTTTGATAAATTTTGCTTTCGGTAATTCTAATTTTAATTCAGAAATTTTATCGTCCAATTGTTTTCTTGTTTTATCCTTATCTTTTAAATCTAATGTAATTCAGTTTTCTTCATAAAATTTATCTTTTTTTATTTCATCTTCTGGTTTTCAAATAATTCTGGCTCATCTATGAAACATTCCATCATAATCATTTTCTCAATCAAATACGACAACATAATATCATTCTGAAGTATCATCATCTCAGCCACCCCCATTTCTTGCAAATTGGAAATCTATAATTTTCACTTTTTTTCTTATAGCTGATCAGCTTTCTACCACTTTTTCCAAACGATAAGCTTTCTTGATTTTTATAACAATATTACAAATAGCTAATAATATGAGACCTAAAATTGTAATTTTCCCTCGAGTTGGTGAATCTTTATACATTTCAATTCATATATTTACAAATGGCATAAAAAGCATAATAACAACTCAGAAAAAACCTACTAAGATTAAGCATCCTATTGGCTTTGGTACTTGTTTTGTATTTGGGTTATTACCATAATTATTATCCATTTTTTATTTTTGTATAAAATCATATGGAAATATTATATTCCATTTTTGAAATTTTGCAAAAAATTAAATTGTATTTTTAGCTATTGGATTAAAATATCAAAAAATGTGATACAATATTTTGAAGACCATTTTTTGACTTATTTTTTATAATAATTATAATTACTCGTTATTTAAATTAATACAAAAAACAAATGAAAAAAAATTTGTAAAA
>Ga0310786_10012319_pt1 | contig 10588 bp, 8 predicted proteins | sample AusTroGonzalo_MG_FD_203881 | JGI IMG/M metagenome (GOLD analysis project Ga0310786, IMG submission 203881) | Bovine rumen microbial communities from tropical cattle in Woodstock, Queensland, Australia - Gonzalo_03 (v2) (version 2) | ecosystem: Host-associated > Mammals > Digestive system >...
TTGTATCTAAGTGAACCTTTTTCACGCAGATAACTGGTACTGGGTTATTTCCACCCCACAGATTATCATAATGTCCAATCTCGCTACAAAGTTCTTCAAAGTAAGTATCTGTTGGCTTTAACTCAAAGTTTATCTCATATGAATTTTCATTAAAGGTAAAGGTAGAACTCTTCTTATTAAACCAATCTACAAAGTCATCAAGATGGTTAGTTTGAATAGCTACGCCATGTGCGCTCGCATGACCAAAAGCCCATTCAACATAAGGACATTCACTATAAAATTCCTTGAGGTCTGAAATAGGACTTCCATTCGGGTTACGAGCACTTCCCTTTGAAAGGCCGTCTGCGCCTGCGCGCAAGAATAAACAAGGCTTATGGAATTCGCCCGAAAGTTTCATAGCGAGAAGTCCATTCAATTCGCTTGTAAAATCGTCTTCATCAGTAAGAGGAATTACGATAATATTATTATCTGCAAGACCATTCTCTAAAATTTTTCCTCTAAAATTAACAAGGTACTTATCAATAAGTCTTTGCTGACGGGCCTTGACATTGGTGAGAACGCGGAGACCTTCTTCAAGAATTGAAACTTGTTCTCCCTTTGCACCGCGCTTATGAGATTCAACTTCTCTTTCGGGGTGAAGGAACATTTTATACATTAAAAGCTTTTCTTCGGGTTCGCCTGTTCTCATACAAGCATTGATGAGCGGCGCAACATAGAAAGCAACTGAGGTATAGTTTACGATATTCTGCATTGAATAAGCCTGCTTGTCGCAGAAAGCTTTGAAAGTAGGATTAGTAACATGACTAAATCCTTCCTCGAATATCATTCTATTTTCATAAGTAAGAGGACTCATTACATCTGCGGCGCATCCAAGAGCTACAAGGTCAATATACTTTGACGCGTGAGAAGTCCCAAGAAGCCTATCCATCATGCGGCAGGCCTGCCAGGTTACGCCACAACCAGCTAATGACTTATTCTCATAATTAAGAGAAGTCTGATTGTCTACATAGATTGCATAGTCGGAGAATCCTCCATTCTCATATTCATGGTGGTCGAGTACAACGGTGTCAATACCGGCTTCACCAAGTTTGTCATGGAACTTTTTGTCATTAATACCAGCATCGGGTTCGATTACCATAGAGACCTTAGCATCAATGAACTTCTCCCAAGAGTCCTCAAGTCCATGCTGCTTGCCATCATGGAAGAAATATGTAATCTCCAAATCGGGCTTTATGTCGTGAAGATAGGAGTAGATAATTGTACTACTTGTAATACCATCTACATCCGAGTCGATTACAAGACCGATATGCTCGTTATCCTCAACGGCCTTCAAAATTCTCTTTGCGGCGGCCTCACAGTTGTCAAGATTACTCGGGTCTGAAATATTCTCCCAAGTCGGATGAAGGAATTCTTCAAGGCGGCCGCCATCGACGCCGCGAGAAACTAAAAGGTTCTTCACCCAATCTGACTTAAAGTTCTCGTTTACTAACTTTGTTTTCATTTTATTTTACTTCAACTCTCCTTTTATAAAGTTTCTTAAATATCTCTTCTCCGCAATCCGTAGGACTTGCTTTCATCGGAGTAATTCCTTCTCTGTCATATATAAAACTCATTTTACAATAGTTTATATATTTCCTACACATATTATATAACTTATTAAAATACTCATTTGAACCCTTTTCTTCTTCCCTATCGTAACAAACTACGATTTCGCGCGGATTACAAGTTCTAATCAATAAATCAATTTGATATTTATTTAAGTTACTTCCGCAAGATGCTACCACGCAGTTCGGAATCGAGAATGATTCAGCCTGCATTACTGATTTTTCAGCCTCGGCGATAAAGGCAACCCCCATTCTTCTAATGTTATCCTTATTTACATTTAATCCATAAAGATTAAACATTAATGGATGGCTATAACACTTTCCTTCAATCCAGACGGGCGCATACTTACCAACTTGTTCTATTTCCTCTGGGTTAAGTGCGCGCCCTCTAATTCCTATCAATCTATCATCTACATCAAAATGAGGAATTATTATTTTATTCTGCGAAATGGAAAACCTAATATCAAATTTATCCATTGTTTCTTTTGTAATTGAATCATTCAGCCATTCAACAGGATAATACTTTGTATAGACATCCAAAAGCCCAAGCGGATGTGCTGGGAGGATGCGACGCACCTTTTGTGGAGCATAGGCATCACGCTGACTCTTATACGCTTGGGGATGGACATTATTTAATATTGAATCATCTGAACAATTTAATACGACTTGAAAGATGTCGGTGTACCAGTTATATTCAATCTGTCTTGTTTCGTAGTAGTTACGCAATAACTTAAAGATAGACATACCGCCACACTCTGTATAGCAGTAGAACATATGACTATCTTTATAGTAGTAGAGCTTATATGACGCCTCGTCTGCATCTACATTATGACAAACAGTTTTACACAAAATATAATCCTGCTTATCGATAGGCTGCGCGCCGAGTCGTTCCATAAGTCTAAATACATCTTCGTCTTTAAGTTGTTCGATTATTTCTTTATAATCTATCACAGTTTATTTCCTTTACTCAAGTCCATTTATAATCTTTAACTGTTCAATCAATTCGCTCATATTTTCTTTTTCCCAACAATCCTGATACTTAAAATCTGTACCAACTGGGACAACCTCTAATCTTGAGTTAGTTGCGAACAAATCAACTTTTCTCAAATTTCCGAGATTTGCATCACTCCAAATTCTTAACTGATTCCATTCACCACTTCTAACCTTATATACATCAGTTACGATTGTTGGCTCAAAAGTTAAGCCTTGTTCATTACGGAAGAAATCAAGTTCCTCTTTGGTCGGGCGCGACATGATAACACCAATATCTGCTTTATTAATGATAGAGCGGCTACCCGCAAGTGAAGCCTCATTCTTAATATTACTATTATCATCACCCTTCGCGTTCAACTGAGTTGAACTCATTACAAATACATTAAGCTCAACCGCCAAATCCTTCAAAGCAGTTGAGAAGTTCAATAATACTTCATCATTTCTAAGATTAAATCCCTTAAACTCATTTAATAATGAAGGACTAATATGAATATAGTCAAAGAATACATACTCAATATCATGCAACATTACATTTTCACGAATGATTGTCTTTGCAAGTTCAATGGTTGGGTTCGGCATACGAACAATGTGCATATTGTCTTGATACTGCTCCATTAACCATAATGCCTGCTTGATAATTCGAGTCTCTTTATCTGTGAAACCGCCATATCTAAACTTTGTTTCGTTAAAACCAGTTAAATATGCAAGTACCATTCTTTGAATTTCTTTAGCTGTCTGCTCTGTTGTGATAACCAAAGTTCTCTTACAGTTTCCTATTTGAACCCACTCTCCCTTTGATTCTTCATATCTAAAAGGAAAAGCAAGATAACAAGCATCACCAACTGCTTGACGCGTCTTACCTGTACCAGAACCAGCAGACCTTAATACAAAAATTCCTTTTCGCGCGCCAGCGCATATCTCATTGAAGATTTCACCCTGAAGTGGTGTACCAATATCTGTTCTTTCATTTGCATCATCGATAATTGACTGAATGTCATCAAAAACGTTTATTGTTTCAGTCGTATCATTCTGAATGAAGTTGCGCTCGATACCGAGAAGTTTCTTTTTAATTCCATCGACAATATCACTTATTTCAAGACTTTCAAACTTCTCATTTATTTCTAATGCTTTCTGACTTAAAGCGTCTTCAACATAGAACTCGCTAACATCAATTCCCTGGTCTTTAAAAGACTGAAGAAGATTAAACTTTTTTAACTTTTTATAATAATAAGGGAAGTTCTCTTCTGCTGTCAAAAAATCTGCATCTTGAAGATACTCGATACCTTTCTGCTGCTTAAAGACGATTGATGCACTTTCATTTGTGCTTAAATAGTTCTCTACATCAATAGGCTGAATACGGGTCGCGCCATTACGATATAAGCTATCAATCGCAACAAAAATATATTTATCGAGTTTATAATAAAAATCATCTGGTGTAAGATTATATTTATCTGTTTCGCTCAAATATTGAGGGTGCTTCATTAACGCACCGAAGATTTGAAGGATTGTATTTCTTTCAACCATTCTTTATTCTCCTTCAATATTTTCCAAAGACCATTTAGTTTTCGGCTTAGTTTGTTTTGTTCTCTGTATAAGTTGTACAGGGCGCGCCTCTCTTTGTTTAATTTGTTTAATAATAGCATCAAGAGTACCAGATTTTCTATTTTCTAAATCTATCCAATACTGCGCCGAATCGCTGTATATATTCGGTACTATTCCAATTCCGCCTTGAGCCTTTTTTACATCGCCCTTCAAAACATCATAATAATAGCGGATTGCAAAATAAATTCCTTTCGGAGTCATTTTTCTTTCTGGCTTTGTAAAACTTTTCCATTGATTATCCAACTTGGCAAAGTCTATTGACATTTTTACATCTCGATAAAGATAGTCAATCAAAGACTCTTTCCAAAAGTCTGCATCTGTTACATTTGAAGTTACAGACTGCTTACTTTTAACCCATTCATTATAACAAGAAGAGTGGTAGTAACTACGCTGTCCAATAAGAATCCAATCTTCCTTTGGAAGTTTGTCCCTATCGAATTGTTCTTTACATAAACGACATTTTACAACGTGTGACATTATTTTCCCCTTTCAGATTTTTTCCTACTTATATTATATCAAAAATTTCTGAAAATGTCAAATTATAAATAGAGGAGTACAGATTACTCTATACTCCCCTATCATATATATGAACCGCCGCGACTGACGGAGATTTACATTTCACGCATTTCCGCAACGATTAAAGCTAACAAATCTACCTGGTCTTCAGTGAATTCAGAAAGTTTCATTCTATGACCCATTGTCATTTCAATCTTCTTTCCGATAGCAAGAGCGACCTCTTCGCTAGCATCATCACCAACTCCTACGAGTTTTGTCCAAAGTTCCTGAGCCTCCGCGCGAACCTTCTTGAAATCAAGTTTTTCCTCAATAGAATTGATTTCACCTTTTTCAACAACGGTTACGCCGTCAAGCTTTTCACTCTTTTCGATAGCATCACTAATAGCATCAACCAACTCCTTATATCCGAAAGGAATCTTTGCTGCAAGATACTTAAATCTACTACCAGCAAACAATGTAGGAGTTTCGCGAGTATATAAGTATCTCTTAAATACCTTATTCTCATCATACTCGCCACCAATATAGCCGATAATATCTACGAGACCATTACAAATTTCTGCGGCGCGCTTGGGCATATCGGGAGAGATAATCTCAATCTCACTACCATCCGCAGTCTTTTCTGTGCGTGCAGCGCTATGTGCAATCAATACAATACCATATCCAAGCATTGTAATTTTACGAAGAGCGCTTTCAAACTCCTTCTTACAAGCGGCATATCCACCGCCCCACGGAATATCACCAATCTTCTGCACACCATTCTGGGCACAAATATACTGTTCGCAATAATCCCAAGCAATACTGATAGTATCAATAATAATTGTTTCATAAAGTTTCTGCGCCTCAGGTTTTTCCAACTGACGCAAAACCAATTTGAAATCTGCCCACTTAGTTACATCAGCGGCGCGCACACCACCGATTGCGTTATAACCACGTTCAAAAGCAACAAGCAACGAGTTCGGAAATGAACACGCTGCTGTTGTTTTGCCGGACTTGGGCTTTCCGTACAAGAGTACGTACTTGCCCCTTAAGTCCTTGGAGATAACACTAGGTTGGATATTCAAAATATCTATCATAGCAAGTTATCCCCCTTTATATTAGAAACCGAGGTTCTTCTTATCCTTACTAGGTGCGGGTGTCTTCTTTGCGGTTGATACAGTGCCATTCTTCAAGCTCTCAAGTCTCTCCTTACGAGCAGCCATACCAGCCTTAATATCTTCATAATCGAAAGCGAAATCACCATCGAGAGGAGCCTGAGAACCACCAGTGATTACGAACTCACTTGTAGTGATTGTACGAACTGACTCCTGAGCCTCGCCGAAATCTACTTCCTGCTTAATTGTCTCTGTACGAGATGTGAAGTTCAAACGACCGCTAGCCTTGAAAGACTCACCAGCCTCCCAATACTGTTCGATAGCATTAATAACGCTTTCAGATGTAGCATAAAGTGTAACTACGTCTACGTTCATTACGCTTGCGTTAGGGGCTGTGTACTGAGGAACAATTACCTCAACTGCAAGCTTTGCGGGATCTACTTCAACACCATCCTTATCTACAACACGGTCCAACTTTGAAACCATGAATTCAAGGTTAAATGTTGCCTGAGGCTTAAACTCGCCTACTGCATGAGCGACGAATGAAGCTGAAACACGAGGATAACTTACGATAGTTCCGTTCTGTCCTACGAACTCATTCATCTTAATCTGACCATTTGTGATACGAATCTTATCTGCAACATTCTTATCACCAGTAGCAGCGATTGACTTAAACTCCTTCATAACAGTTTCAATAGACTCGTAAGAAGGGTTAATCTTACCTGCCTTAGTGTACTTGGTAGAGAACATATGAACCGGGATTTCAAGAGTTACATCCTCACCATTGATTACCTGTTCAACGAGTACCTTAATAGTACCACCGATTGTTTCTACTTCAGCGCCATCTCTCTGGAAAGAACCATACTTCAAATCAATTTCTGAAAGGATACCTTCAATCTTTACCTTATTTTCTGCCTGTCTAAACATTTTCTTCTTTCTCCTTAGTTTTTTTCAGATGCTTTTTAGATTTGTTGTAAAAGGGTACTAGTATAGACTAGTACCCACTTTACTATCAAATTGAGTAAAATTACTCAGCGTCGTCCTCGGGCTGAACGAAGTTCTGACCATCTTCAGTAAGATTTACAATAGTAATCTTCTTACCGTCCTCAGTCTTACCACCATCCTCACGAACTGCAAGACCGTTCTTTACGAGAGAGTTAACACAACCTGTAACCTGTGCAATCTTCTCAAGACCAAGACCTTCCTGAATATCAGAAGTCTTTACTGAACCGCCGTTGTCCTTGATGTACTCGAAAACCTTAAGTGTCTTTTCTGCCAACTTTGTTGCCATAAATAATTCTCCTTGTCCGCCGTTTAATTTTATTTTATTTTTTTTGTTTATTCGAGTTAGGCGGCTAACTCTTAAAAGTTATTTCTAACTTTTATACTATAATTATATCAGATTTTTAATAAATCTGCAAATTTTTATTTCCTTAACCCCAGGAAATCATATATAATAAGTTGTAAAAGAATAGCTGCGGCTATAGTAAAAAGTACCTTATAAAGAATAGTCATAATTTTATTCCTTTCAACTTAAACAATTATATTATAACCGAAATTTCAGAAAGTTTCAAATTTTAGATTGCGTTCAATTTTAGAACTTTTGAATTTTCTGAAAGTTTAATAGACTTTACGCCCTGCGTGCCACGACTAAGAAGTGGAATATCAGATAACTTCAAACGGATTTGCGCTTTTGAAGAGTTTACAAGTATATCTTGGTCTTTAGAAAGAGGAAGAATACTACATAAACAACTTGAGTTTTGTATCTTAACTCCTTTGGTCGCGCGCCCTGTGAGCCTAAACTCACTCATTAAAGAACGCTTAATATATCCATCTTCTGTAACAGTTACAAGTTCTTTCGTATCGTTCGGAATAATAGTTGCCTCTACTACTTCGTCGCCTTCATTAAGTTTAATTCCAGCAACACCACGTGCGACACGACCGATTGCACGAATATCAGAAGTTGTAATCATAATAAACTGACCAGCACGGGACATAATTCCAATCTTCTCCTCGTTAATGAAAAGAGCAGATACAATCGTATCACCGCTATCAAGTTTAATCGCGGTTGCACCAACATTTCTCTTTAAGTTATACTCTGAAAGTACTGACTTCTTTAAGATACCACTCTTCGTAATAAAGACGATGTACTTCTTTGTATTCTCTTTAGACATGACTGCGGCCGCTACAATCTTCTCATATGGTTGAATATTGATGTTTGAAAGATACTGCTTTTCATTAATAACAAAGTCACCCATTTTTGCGTGGTAGAAGTTACCATGAGAAGTAAAGAAGAGAATTGTATCAGTATTCTCACCAACTAAGTTATCAATTATGTATTCTCCGTCTTCGAGCTTGAACTTGGCGCCGGCCCCATTACGCTTTTGAGAGTAAAGAGTAGATGTTTCGGATACGAAGACCGAACCATTGTTAGTGAGAGAGATTGAAAGTTGTTTCTTTTCAATAGGTTCACTATCATTTCCTTCTACCAATGCGATAATTTTGGTGCGCCTATCATCTCCAAATCTTTTAGCAACTTCTCTCCATCCATTCTTTAACTCCTGATTAAAAAGAACTTCATCATTTAATATCTCTTTAAGGCGATTCGCTTCTATAAGTAGTTTCTTGCGCTCATCCTCTAACTTTTTGACTTCCAAATGAGCCAAACGGCTTAACTTCATATCGAGAACCGCTTTTGCCTGTACTTCATCAAGTAAGAATTTTTCCTGTAAAGCGGTAGAGGCCGCCGCAGTAGACGCAGATGACTTAATAGTCTGAACGACTTCTTCAATATTAGCAAGACAGACTAAAAGACCATCAATTATATGGATACGATGCTCAATCTTTCTGAGGTCATATTCAAAACCTCTACGATATACAACCTTCTCATGGTCAATATGCGCCTGAAGCATTTCCTTCCAAGTAAACACCTTAGGAAATCTACCTTTATCAAGCATCGTAAAGTTAATACCATAATAGTCTTGAAGTGAAGTATTCTTAAATAAGAACCTTAAAACCTTATCGGGATTTGCTTTCTTTGTAAGGTAAATCTTAATAAGAGGAGTTTCACCAGTGAGGTCATTAAACCTCTCAATTCCGGGATTGTCTTCTCCATTAATGATTTCTTCTAACTGTTTGCAGATAGTGTTTGTATAAACACCATATGGAATTTCGGTTACAACAAAGCATCTTTCTTTTGCATCAAAATCTACTACACTTCTTAACTTACAAGCAAAGCCAGTACCATTCTTCATAGACTGCTTTACTTCATTCTCATTAAATAAGATTGCGCCAGTTGCAAAGTCGGGCGCGCAATAAATCTCTTCAAAGCTACAATCGGGATTATCTATTAAATAGATAAGTGCATTATTAACTTCTCTCAAATTATACTGAGGTACAGAGGCAGCTACACCAACAGCAATACCCTGCGTACCATTTACAATATTATAAAAGCCTTTTGAAGGAAGAACTGATGGATAATTCTCAGTACCATCATAATTCTCTTTCCACTCTTCAATAGTATCATTATCTATATAGTCAAACATAGATTCGCACAACGGACTAAGGCGCGACTCTGTATATCTCTGATGCGCCCAGTTTCCACTTTCCATTAAAGTACCTGCGTTACCATGTACATCAACAAGAGGATAGCGCATACTGAAGCCCTGACCATTACGCATTAATACTCCAACAAGCGAGGAGTCACCATGAATATAAAAACGAGATGCAGAACCAACGGCTTTAAGTGTCTTTTTATATGGTTTTGAAGATAAGAATTTATCTGTATAAAGCGCATAAAAGATTTTGCGCGCTGACGGCTTAATGACATCTCGTACATCTACAAGCGCACGAGACTGGATTACTGCGCCCGCATAGAGTTTCATTGAATCTTCAACTGTTTGTCTGAAATCTGTCATTTATTTTCTCCATTTTTTTATAGAAAAATTATAACTTAATTTTCGAGTTTTGTCGAATTTTCACAAGTTATCTTTACATAATCTTCTAATGTTTTATCAGTATAAATTACTGGATTATATGGATATGTAGGGGTAGGATTGATAGGATTTATAACAATCGGTTCTTGTTTAAGTGCCATAATACCCTTAACCGCAGTTTCAATTATTTCGTCTTTAAAACCTGAAAAGCAACATTGAAGTATTGACCTTACATTTTCTTCGTAACTCATTCCATTACCTCCGAAAAATCAATCTTATTCATTACAAATTCCTTTCTCGGTTCTACGTTTTCGCCCATTAAACCATAAAGCAACTCCATTCCCTCTTCACTCCACTCGAATACATCCAAACGCTGGAATTCCTTAGAGAACATAGAACGGCGCATTGTAGCAGGCTGCATTTCACCAAGACCTTTGTTACGAGTAATATCTCCTTTAACCTTACCTCTTACCTTATTCATTTCTTCATCGGTAAAGTAGTAAGTTTCAGTCTTTCCACTTGTTACAACATATAAAGGCGCGCGCAACCAACAAAGTCTTCCTTCTTTTATGAAGTCGGGCGCAAGGAAAGCAAGAGCTGCCATAATCAAAAGTCCAATATGACCACCATCTGAATCGGCATCCGTCATAATTGCAATCTTTCCATATCTTAACTTGCTTGCGTTGTACTTGCCCGGAATTATATTCATTGCGCTCAAGAGCAACTTAATTTCTTCGTTTTCATAAATCTTTTCTTCAGGATTAGAAAGACAATTTATCATCTTTCCTCTGATTGCCAAGATTCCATATTTAGTATAATCACGTGCCTGAGATACACTACCCATAAC
>Ga0310786_10012320_pt1 | contig 10586 bp, 12 predicted proteins | sample AusTroGonzalo_MG_FD_203881 | JGI IMG/M metagenome (GOLD analysis project Ga0310786, IMG submission 203881) | Bovine rumen microbial communities from tropical cattle in Woodstock, Queensland, Australia - Gonzalo_03 (v2) (version 2) | ecosystem: Host-associated > Mammals > Digestive system >...
CGCCGTGGGCCGCCCCACGCCCCTCCTCGCAATCTTTACCTCCTTCGCATGAAATCCTTTTCGTTTCTTTGTGGCTTCACAACCTTCTTTCACCAAAAAATGCGCCCCCCATCGTCTTGCCGCCAAACGGAAAAACTCCCCTCCCTTTTTCTTTTTTCCCCTTCTCTTTTCGCTCCGCCGGCGGGCGGAGGGCGGAAATAACTTGCAGAGACGGGGCGGAATCTTCTAGACATTCCCGAACGGACTACTCCCATGCAAATCGACAAAACACTCGAAAACGGGAAACTGTCGCTCTCCCTCGCCGGGCGGCTCGACACCACCACCGCGCCCGATCTGGAAGCGGAGATGGCGCTCGACGGCGTCTCCGAAATCGCCTTCGACCTTTCGCGGCTGGAATACATCTCCTCCGCGGGCCTGCGCATCCTCCTGACCGCCCAGAAGGCCATGACCGCCGCCGGGGGGAAAATGACCGTCGCCGATCCCAACGCGACCGTCGCCGGCGTCTTCGCCATCACCGGCCTGGACTCCATTTTCACGATTGTCCGCACGGACGCCCGCCCATGACCGCCGCCCGCAACGCGGACGCACCGGAGGCGGCGTGAAGCATGCTGCGGCTCGCCACCCAGCTGCGGCTCCGTCTCTTCGTCCTCGTCGCCGTTTCCTTCGGCATGGCGACGTGGACGCTCTGGAAGGGCGAATCGATCCGCGCCCGGAATGACGTCGAAACGCTCCTGCGGATCAACTACCGGGACCTCCTGACGGGCTTCACGGACCGGGCCGACTACCAGCTTTCGACCATCGCCCGCGACATCGCCAATCGCCTCGGCACTTCCGGGAAGCTCGCCTCGGAAGACATCGCCGCGATCTGCAGGGAGGAGGAAATCGCCGAAATCTACGACGTGGACGCGCGCGGAACCGTCGTCGGCGGCAGCCGCATCGTCGGCGCCGACATGCACGCCGGCGAGCAGTCGGCCTTCTTCCTGCGCCTGCTGGACCCGGACGGCCCCGAAACCCTCGCCCAGCCGGACATGCCGCGCACGTCCGACGGGAAAGTCTTCAAATACGCCGCCGCGCGCTTCCCGGACGGAAGCGGCTACCTCGAAGTCGGCTGGTCGGAGGAGCGCTTCCTCAAGCACCTCCGCCAGCGCGCCTACGGCTACACCCGCAGCTGGCACATCGACGAACGCGGGTTCATCATCCTCGCCGATTCCTCCGGCACCGTCACCAGCCACGCCGACATGTCCCTCGCCGGGAAATCCCTCGCCGAAACGACCGGCCTGGACCCGGGCGCGATTCCCGTCGGCACGGTCTTCCGCGCGACGATCGCCGGGACGGACATGTTCTGCCTCGCCGGCCCCGTCCGCGACTACCTCGCCATCCTCGCCGACCCGGCCGACGACGTCTTCGCCTCCCGCGACCGCTTCATGCCGCGCATCGCGGCCGTCCAGCTCGCCGTCTTCGCCGCGCTCTTCTTCCTCGTTTCCCGCATGCTGCGCAAACGCGTGGCGGAAGCCGTCAGCCGCACCGGCGACGCCCTTCGCCGCATCGCGGGCGGCGACCTGGCGGGCCGCGCGGACGTGCGCACGAGCCTCGAATTCGCGGAACTCTCCGACAACATCAACGCCACGGTGGACGCCCTGCGCAACGCCGCCGCGGAACGCGTGCGCCGCATCGAGGCGGAACTGGAACTCGGCCGCACCATCCAGCGCGCGGCCCTCCCCACGGACTTCCCCTCCGGGGAAGGCTTCCGCCTCGACGCCGCCATGCAGGCGGCCCGGGAAGTCGGCGGCGACTTCTACGACTTCTTCCGCATCGACGGCACCCACGTCGCCTTCCTCGTCGCCGACGTCTCCGGAAAAGGCATCACCGCGGCGCTCTACATGATGACCGCGAAGACCCTCCTCAAGGAAACCCTCCTCGCCCTGCACGACCCCGCCGCCGCCCTCGGGAAGGCCAACGCGGAACTCTGCGCGAACAATCCCGCCAACATGTTCCTGACGGCGTGGGTCGGCGTGCTGGACCTCGAAACGGGCGTCGTCGCCTACGCGAACGCCGGCCACAACCCCCCGGTGCTGGTCGGGGTCCGCAAGCCGGACGGCGGAGCGGGGGACGTGCGCTTCCTGAAGGGGAAACCCGACCCCGTGCTCGCCTTCGCGGACGGCATCCCCTACCACCTCCGGACCGTCCCGCTGGCGCCCGGGGACGCCCTTTTCCTCTACACCGACGGCGTGACGGAAGCGCTCGACAGCCGCCAGGCGCTCTTCGGCGAAGACCGCCTCCTGGCCGCGATCCGGGCCGTGGCGGAGCCGGACCCGCACGAACTCTGCACGGTGGTCCGCGCCGCGGTGGCGGCCTTTTCCGAAGGCATCCCGCAGGCGGACGACATCACCGTCCTGGCCATCCGCCACATCGCCCCGCTCCGGACCGTTTCGCGCTCCTTCCCCCCGACGCGGGAAGGCATCTCGGCGGCGGCCGCCCATCTCGACGGGGCGCTCGCGGACCACCCCGCCCTCGCCCCCCTCCTCCCCCGGCTCCACATCATCCTCGACGAAATCGCCTCCAACATCGTCCGCCATTCCGGCGCCTCCGGCTTCGTGGTGGACGTGACCCCCGGCGCCAACGGCGTGCAGCTCGCGTTCATCGACGACGGCACCCCCTACGACCCCCTCGCCTCGGACGAACCGGACACCTCCCTCGGCGCGGCGGAACGCCCCATCGGCGGACTGGGCATCCTGATGGTGAAGAAAATGGCCTCTTCCCTCTCCTACCGCCGCTCCCGCAACCGCAACTGCCTCACCGTCGGGATGGAGGCCCCCCGCCCCCCCGCGGGATGAAAACGGCGGACGGAACCGGGAACGGGCCGGACGGCGCCGCCGCCGCGGACCGCACGGATGGCTTGACACGGGAAAGCCTGGCAACCTATTTTTTCCGTGCATCCCCATGAAGGGCTTCCCATTGACGAGCGAAAGGCCAATCCCGGCTGCCGCAAACCGCGGCACGGCGGCTCCCGCAAGCCGTCCGGCCGTCCCTCGCCCTACGCGCACCCCGGCGGAAAGGAGTTTCCCCCACCATGACTGACGAACGGAACCGGGACCTCGAGTCCTATCTCGCGCGCATCCGCAAGACCATATCGGATTCGGAACGGCTCGTGGAGGCCGCGAAGCTGCGCATGGCCGAAACCGACCGACTGCTGGAAAAACAGGGCCTCACCCGCGAGCAGGTCCTCGCCTTCCGTTTCACCCCCGAACAGCGCGAGGCGGTCAACCGGGAACTCGCCCGCCAGGGTCTCCCCCCCGTCGAGGACGACGCGGAAATCCCCGCCGCCCCCGCCGGCGGCTTCGCCCCGCCGCCCCCCGGCGCGCCCCTCCCCCCTCCCGCGGACGACGAACTGGCCGAGCGCCGGAGAAAATTCGGCATGATGATGAAACCTTTCCAGATTTGACGTGTAGACAGGGCGTCAGGAGAACCCGCCATGAACGACATCCAGAACATCAATCCCAACCTTTCCTCCGCCATCGCCGCCCAAACCGCGCAGGCGGAACAACCCAAAACCGCCGCGCCGCTCGAACCGCTGCTGTCCGGGGCTTCGGTGACCGTCACCCAGGCGCCGTCCAGCGACCTCGAAAAGCTCGTCGCGCGCATCAAGAACGAAAACGACGAGATGAAGGCCGCCCTCGCGAAGCGCCGCCTCGCGTCGGTCCTCGACGCCTACGCCGAGCGCTACGGCGAGATTTCGGAGCAGCAGGCCCTGATCCTCGAAGAAATCACCAACAACAACGATGACATCGCCCAAGCGATGGCCGACCTCAAGGAAGCCCTGGCGGATCTGGACGCCGCGAAAGGGCAGTGGTCGGTGATGCAGGCGAAGATCGAGGCCCTGGAACGCGCCGTGGCCCAGGCCGTGGAGGACGGCAAGATCCACCGCGAAAATGTCGCCAAGCTCAAGGAACAGCTCGCCGAAGACCGGGACAACGAGGAGCTCAAGGCCGAACTCGCGAAGGAGGAAAAGGCCGTCGAAACCGCCGACGCCGCCCTTGCCAGGAACCAGGCCGAACTCGCCATCGCGCAAGTCGAAGCCGGGTCGCTCTCGGCGAAAATCGAATCCTTCGCCGGCAAGGCGGAAACCCTGTCGAAGGAAATCGAGGCCCTGGAAGCCTCCAACGCCTCGCTCGCCGCGCAGCTCGGCTCGCAGACCGTGTCGAACCTCCTCGCGGCGCTCGAAAAAACCGAGCCCGCGACGGCGGCCGTCGAACGCAACGTCTCCGCCGCCGAAGAGGAAAAAGCGGAAAAGAAAGCCATTGCCAACGACCCCGCCAACGTCCTGCGCGAAGCGATGGACCGCATGGACGCCGCCATCCTCCGCACCATCGACGAAAACCGCGACAAGACCGTCTGACCCCCGGCCGGACGCCTTCCCATTTAAACAACGCCAACCCAAACACAGGAAAGGAACCAAACCATGACACAACCCGCCATCTCCCAGGAACAGATCGCCGAAGCCGCCCGCCAGTTCCTCAACGACTACTCCACGCTCGGCGAACTCAAGGGCATCAGCCGCCAGGAACTCGAAGCCGTCTATTCCCTCGGCTTCACCCACTACCGCACCGGCCGCTACGAGGACGCCTCCAAGCTCTTCCAGTTCCTGGTGCTCTTCGACCACCTCAACCCGAAATACTGGCTCGCCCTCGGCGCCGTCCAGCAGGTCGCCAAGGATTACAAGGGCGCCATCGCCAGCTACGGCTACGCCTCCTTCCTCGACCTCGAAAACCCCAAGCCCCAGCTCCACGCCGCCGAATGCTTCCTCGCCCTCGGCGACAAGGAAAACGCCGCCTCGGCCATCCTCGCCCTCGAGGAATACTGCCCCGCGGACACCGAGCGCGGCCGCGAATACCGCGCGAAAGCCGCCGCCCTCCGCAAGCAGATCGGCGAAGACGCCTTTGCCGAAAAATCCGCCTGAGGACCTGTAACCTTCCGAACCCATCCGTGTAAACCGGGCAGAAAAGGTCAAACCGGAAACACCGGAACCCGAAAAAGCCAACCACCGAAAGGAACCCCAACATGTCGAACTTCTCCGTCAATTCCGCGGCGCCCCGCCAGCAGAACATCCCCGAAACCGGCGATGCCGTCACCAAGGGCCTCGGCCTTTCCGCCAAGGCCGCCGAAGTCGTCAACCAGGCCCTCAGCCTCCTCGGCGACGCCGGCGTCAAGGTCACCAACACCGCGACCCGCACCGACTCCACCGGAACCCCCACCGGCGCCACCGGCGCGCCCGTCCTCGACAACCCCGACGACCAGGCCGCCGTCGAAGCCAACCTCGAACGCCTGATCGCCTTCCTGCAGCTCGACAACGACGAACGGCAGGCCCAGCTGGCCCAGGAGCGCATCGAGACCCTCAAGAACTCCCTCAAGAGCGAGCACGAAGGCCGCGCCAAGAAGATCCAGAAGTCCCTCGACGACATGGACAAGGCGGCGGCCTCGCAGAAGCGCAACCGCATCTTCGGCTGGCTGATGACCGCCCTCGCCGTCGTCGCCGCCGTCGTCGCCTGCGTCGCCACCGGCGGTCTCGCCACCGGCGCGGTGGTCGCGGCCGGCATCGCCCTCACCTGCCAGATCCTCAACGAAACCGGCGTCATGGAGAAACTAACCGAGAAGCTCGCCGAGGGCCTTGAAAAACTCGGGTTGTCCAAGGAGGCCTCCAAGCTCGTGGCGCAGATCGCCATCGCGGCGGTCATCATCGCGGCCTGCATCACGTCCGGCTGCATCGGCAGCATCGGCAGCCAGGTTTCCAACACGGTCAAGGCGGTGATGGACGTGGTCCAGCCCATCCTCAAGGTCGCCGCCGGCGTCATGGGCGGCGTCGCGCTCGTCTCCAACACCGTCGGAGCCGTCCAGAACTACCAGTCCAGCATGTCCCAGGCCGAAGTGACGGAAACCGAAAAATACCTGGCCCTGATCCGCCAGAAACTCGAAGAATCCCAGGAAGAGCTCCAGAAGATTCTCGACGCCATCCAGTCCCTCGTCGGGCAACTGTCCGACCTGCTGTCGTCTTCCACGGAAACCAGCGAGGAAATCGTCTCCCAGATCGGCCAGATGGCCTGATCCCGCACCCCGAACCCGAAAGGAACGAAAGCCATGTCCCTCCAAGTCAACGGAAACGCCGGCGGCATCAACTGGGAATCCCTGTTGCAGCAGGTCGGCAACCTCACCAAGACCTCGGCGCCCGGCGAGAAGCCCGTCCTGACCTTCACCTCCACCGCCGCCGACGGCACGCAGTGCGAGATCAAGGTCTCGATTCCCGACGACCTCGACCTTCCCGCCACCGTCGACCAGGCCGCCATCGACTCGCTCTGCGCGAAGCTCGCCGCCGACCCCAAACTGGGCGTCACCGACAAGCAGATCGAAGAGCTGCACGACGCCCTCACCGCCGTGCTCAACGCGACCGGCGTCCCGGATTCGATCAACGCGCTCGCGACCTCCAAGAGCGTCATGTTCGACCTCTACAAGCTGATGGCGCTGCTCGTCGAAGTGGCCCAGAAGCAGCGCGACGCCGCCCGCGACCTGCGCACGGCCACGTCGCAGCAGATCCAGACCTCGATCCAGAACCAGGCCGACAAGCAGCGCAACGCCGCCATGTGGAGCATCGCCGGGTCGATCATCTGCTGCGCCATCCAGGCCGGCGCGATGGCCTTCTCGCTCTACAAGCAGGCCTCCGCGTTCAAGACCCAGATGGCCTCGCTCGAGACCTCCGGCGTCGGCACCGCCCGCGAGAACCTCACCATGCTCCAGGCCGGCGAGTCCGCGCAGGGCGCCCAGCAGCAGCTGGCCTCGGCGCGCGCCCACGTCGACGACGCGACCGCCCAGCGCATCCAGAATTCCTTCGACAACGCCGCCATCTCGAAGGGGCAGATGCAGGCCCGTGAGATTCACATGGGCGAAGCCGCAACCAAGCTGCAGCGCATCCAGAACGTCAACGCGCCGCTCCAGGAAGCCGACATTCCGCAGGGAGCGCACGGGGACGCCCTCCGGACGGCGAACACCCGCATGAACGAGTTCCAGGAGATGCAGCAGCTCCGGAACGGCCCGCAGCCTCTCAACGAACAGCCGGCCGCCCGCCTCGCCACCCTCGAGGCCAAGTTCCAGAACGTCACCGAACAGCAGCTCACCGACGAGCTCAACACCGCCCGCCAGAACGTCGTCGCGGATCTCCAGCAGACCGTCCAGAACGACCAGACCCAGGCGAACGCCCTCAAGGCCCAGGCCAACAACCGGCTGGACTCGACCCTCAAGACCTACGAGGACGCCTACAAGACCGCGGTGCGCCAGCGCGCCGAAGTCGCCCCGAACGCCACCAAGGCGGAGATCAAGGCCCTCGACCAGCGCCTCGAAACCGCCGGCAACGAACTCAAGTACGCCCGCGCCTACGCCATCAACGAGCGCCTCGACGTCACCACGGCAGCCGAGCGCCAGCGCCTGAGCGTGAACGCGGAGGGGCGGCTCACCGAGGCGCAGGCCCTGATGCGGGGCGACACGTCCTACATCAAGGCGGGGCAGCTCATCCAGCGCTACGAGGGCATCAACTCCCTCATCAACGCGGGCGGCGTCTGCATGCAGAACATCGTGCAGAGCATCAACACCATCAAGCAGGCCGAAGCCACCGAGGAAGGCGCCGTCCAGGAGCGCAAGAAGGAAGAGCTCGAGCAGGTGAAGGACCTGTTCGCCCAGGCCGGCGACCTCGTCCAGGCGGTGGTCCAGCTGATGCAGGCCATCAGCAGCGCCGAGACGCAGTCCATGCGCGACGCCATCCAGGTCTGACGCCCCCGCGTCCCCTGCGGCCCGCCCCTTCCCGGGGCGGGCTTTTTTTTTGCCCCGCAGCGTCCTCCCCCCCCTGCAACCCCACCACCCAACCACCAAACTACCAACCCAACCACCAAACTACCAAACCACCCAACCACCCAACCCTTTTTCCCTTGTAACCTTTCCGCCGGTTGCGGGAATACAGGGTGGACGGCGCGGAAGCGAAGCCCCCGGCCCCCGCCGGACGGCAGAAAACGCTGGACTTTTCCTCCCGCATGCGTCCATTATCCCCCACGCGAGGGAGTCGTCCCGTGAGCCACCTCATCCAACCCCGTGAAATCCCCGGCGGTGCCGTCTACGGCGTCGCGCAGTACGAGTACGCCATCGACGGCGTACCCGGCAACGACTACGCCGGCGCCCTCGCTGTCGCTTCCCTGCGCCAGTCCGTCGCCATCGAGCACTCCGCCACCGCCTACGCCGTGGTCGTCCGCCAGCGCGAACGCAAGATTTCCGACCTCGGCGATGTCCTCGCCGCGATCGCCCGGGCCATCGCCACCATGGATCCCAAGAGCCAGGACACCGGCAAGCGGTCCGAGTGGAGCACCCTGCTCTACGACGCCCATGGAACCTGCAGCCGGTACGGCATCTCCCTCCCCCTGGTCGCCGTCCGGTACGAGAACGGCCAATGGGAGGGCCAGGTCACCTACCGCGAGGCCACCAAGTCCCAGAACGACATCCAGTACGCGCTGGACACCGAGGACAACAACCTCCAGCAGGACATGGTCGCCCTCCAGAGCCTCATCACCAAGCGCGACAACGCCTATTCCAACGCCGCGAAAATCGTCCAGAAAGCCATCCGGACCGGATCCGGCATCATCCGCAACATCACCTGAACAGAGGAGTACCGCCATGGCAGGAATTTCCAAAAACGACGTCCCGGTCAGCATGAACTGGGGAGTGGGGTTCTACGACTACCAGATCGGCACCAAGAAGGTCGACTTCCAGGACCTCATGGTGGAAGTGGCGGAAAACCGCGCCGTCAGCGTCGAGGGCGAAGTCACCCCCCTGACCACGCGCATCCGGACCCGCAACAAGGACCTGGAGATCCTCGGCACGGCCCTTTCCGAGCTGACCGCGGCGTCGGCGACGCTGAAAAGCGATGCCGGCGGCAACGACCGGTGTTCCTACGATTTCAGCGATGCGGTCGCCACCCGCGTCAGGCAGCTCACCGGCAACAATCTCGACGACAACGAGCAGAAGAAATGGCTCGAGTACTTCACCCAGCGCGTCAAGAGCAAGATCGACGCCCTGAACAACGAATCCCAGACCGACATGTCGCGCCTGCAGTCGCTGGTGGACCGCCGCGACGAATCGTACTCCACGGCGACCAACCTCATGAGCGCCGTCTCCGACACCCGTTCCAACCTCATCCGCAACCTCTGAGGAGACCGCCATGTCCGCCGTCGACAGCATCCAGATCGCCGTCAACCGCTACGCCCCCGAAGGCAGCAACGCCATCAACCTCTACGCCACCTCCTCCTCCACCCCCCTCACCATCGGGCAGCTCGTCCAGGCCGTCTGCCTGCACTCCGCCGCCGCCTTCGAAGCCCAGAGCGTCCTCAAGATGAACTCGATGAACTCCGGGACGCTGCTGCTCGACGAGGCCGCCACGTGGCTCGAATCCATCGCCAAAGGCACCGCCGACTGGCCCCAGGCCAAGCGGTTCCTCGTCGGGAGCATGGGCATCAAAGCCTCCGTCCTGCCCGAAGACCTCACCACCTACAACCGGCGCATGCAGGCCGTCGAGGCCCTCAAGAACAAGATGGACGCCCTCACCCAGTCCCAGCAGGAAGCCATGGTGGACCTGCAGAGCATCGTCAACCGCCGCGACGTCGCCCACTCCACCGCCTCCAACGTCGTCCGCGCCCTCTCCACCTCCACCAGTGCCAACGCGGTCAATTTCATCTGACCGCCCTGCGCGGGAGGGGCGCTCTAGGGCCATGGGCTTTCCATCCGCCTCCATCGTGTCCGGGGCGGAACAATGGTGCGGTTTCCCCGTGCGTGGGCGGAGGTTTGCAAATTTCCGGGCGGGAATGTAACTTTGGGGGCCGAGACGTGTAATCATGGCAAGGAAGGGCAATCATGACTTTTGAAGATTTGATGGCGGCGTTCGCCGAAAAGCTGGGTATCGAGGGCCTGGTCCGCGAGGATGGGGTCTGCGCCATGGAAATCGACGGCATGGTCGTGTCGATCGTCCACGTCGGGGAAGCGGACGCGGTCGTGCTCCACGGCACGGTCGGCGACGCGCCGCCGGAGGCGGAGGGGCGTTTTGCGGAAATGCTTCTCCGGGCGAACCACCTGTTCGACGGCACGTCGGGCGCGACGTTCTCGCAGGACGCCGTGACGAAGCGGTATGCCCTGCAGCGCTCCCTCCCGCTCGCCCTCCTCGACGCGGATTCCCTCGCCACGGAGCTGGAGAAGTTCGCCAATTCGCTGGAGCGCTGGAAGAAGCTGCTGGAGGATTTCCGCCCCGGGGCCGCGGAGGGGGCGGCGCAGGGCGCCGGCGGCGACGAGCCCGCGCCGCCGTTCGGCAACGGCTATTTGAATGTCTAGACAGAACGCGGCAACATCCATCGACAAACCCCGGAGCAACAAGCCATGGCAATCGACCTTTCGAGAATCAACATCTCCCTCGACCAGTTCCAGAAGATGGCGACCGGCGACTACAACGCCGGCGAGGTGGCGCTCAAGAGCCAATCCAAGCTCACCAAGATCAACAACCACGTCCACCG
>Ga0310786_10012324_pt1 | contig 10586 bp, 9 predicted proteins | sample AusTroGonzalo_MG_FD_203881 | JGI IMG/M metagenome (GOLD analysis project Ga0310786, IMG submission 203881) | Bovine rumen microbial communities from tropical cattle in Woodstock, Queensland, Australia - Gonzalo_03 (v2) (version 2) | ecosystem: Host-associated > Mammals > Digestive system >...
ATAGAACTCTGGATTTATCTTTTATTTCAGTGCCTTGATGAGGAACTGAGCGACGAGGTCGGTCGAGCGGTAGATGTTCTGTGAGAAGCCGTGATCGAAATACTCCTGCATATAATACTCACTGCCTGGCCAGATCTGATGGAAACGCTCACCGTAGGTATAGGGCACCACACGGTCGCCATTGCCGTGAACGATGATAGCCGGTCCCTGATACTTCACAGCCGTCTCGTAAATCGGCAACGTGAAGGCTGTACGGATATAATTACCTCCTAACTTCAGACCACCGAAGAGCTCAATATACTCACCTGGATCGAAGGGGTCGTACATCTTACCCATCGTACTGCCCTTGATGGCATCTTCACGCAGTACGGCAGCAGGCGCCATCAATGCCACAGCCTTGAAAGCGGCCTTGCCTAATGCCTCACTCAGTTCACCGGCAGTCATCGCAGCGACGACACCACCCTGTGAATGACCGGCAATAGCCAGACTGTTCACATAGGGCAGACTGCTCACATATTCCACCACCTTCTTGGCATCCTCAATCTCGTTGGGCACCGTCATATCCTTAAACTCACCCTCGCTCTGTCCGTGACCGTTGAAGTCGAAACGAATACTGGCAATACCATGTACCTGCAACGTGTCGCAGATGAGTTCGAACATCGGACCGTCTTTCGTACCACTGAAGCCATGACAGAATATCACCATCGGGCACTGCTCACCGGCTTTCAACTCTGGTTTCTGGATGAGCGCTGCCAGTTTACCGTGATCGCCATCGATGCTCACACGCTCACCTTTCTGGGCAGGTACATAGGCACCTGTAGTCAACTCCTTCAGATACTTGTCTACCTTATAAGTCAATACGGTAGAGAGCTGGATCTTACCATCGGGGCCTACCACCACCATCGAGGGGATCCACTTCACGCCATACGCCTGGGCGATCTCGGATTCCTTGAACTTCTTCAGCTCGCTCACCTGAGGATAAGTGATACCCAACTGCTCAACAGCCTTCTTCCAAGCCTCCACATCCGTATCCATCGACACACCGACGAACTCGATGCCATACTGCTTGTAGGTCTGTTGCATACGCACCACCTCAGGGGCATCCTTACGACAGTCGGGGCACCACGATGCCCAGAAGTCGAGCACCACCGTCTTGCCCTTCGCGAACTTAGAGAACTGGAATTTCTTGCCGTCGAGGGTCTGCACCTTGAAGTCGGGTGCCACACTACCTGACTGGATCAATTCCGTTGCATACTTCGTGTCCATGTCCTTCTGAGGACCGAACTGCGCTTTTACTTCTGCCGTTGCTCCTACCAGAAGCAGAGCGGCTAAAACTGTTGCTAATCTCATGATATCGTTAAAAATTTCTGCAAATGTACAAAATAATTGGAAATTATCAATGGTGTATTGTGAAATATTTCTTATCTTTGCAGAAAATTTAAACTATAAATCTTATGTACGACAAGGAAAGAGGGCTCTATATCGCCCATTGCGCCAATGGTGCGCTCAGTATTACAGGTAAGATGGCCAACCGTCACGGACTCATTGCGGGTGCCACGGGTACTGGTAAGACCGTCACGTTGCAGGTGATGGCCGAAACATTCTGTCAGGCAGGTGTCCCCTGTTTCATGGCCGACATGAAAGGTGATCTTTCTGGTATCTCCCAGGTTGGTAAGATGAGTGGCTTCATCGAGAAGCGACTACCGGAGTTTGAGATAGCAGATCCGCAGTTCCAGGCTTGTCCTGTGCGCTTTTTCGACGTGTTCGGTGAACAGGGTCATCCCATGCGTGCCACCATCTCACAGATGGGTCCGCAGCTGCTGTCACGTCTGATGCAACTCAACGAGACACAGGACGGTGTGCTGAACATCGTGTTCCGCATCGCCGACGAGCGTGGTCTCTTGCTTGACGATTTGAAGGATCTCAGATCCATGCTCGACTGGGTGTCACAGCATGCGAAAGAATATAGGACCAAGTACGGAACCGTGACCAGCATGTCGATTGGTTCCATCCAGCGTGCTCTTTTACAGTTGGAGAACCAGGGAGCAGAGAAGTTCTTCGGCTTGCCCTCATTTGATATCTATGACCTGCTGCAGACGGATGCCTCTGGAAAAGGCATCATGAATGTCCTGGCTGCAGACAAGCTGATGATGCAGCCCAAGCTCTACTCCACCTTCCTCTTGTGGCTCTTGAGCGAACTCTATTCCACCCTGCCCGAAGTTGGCGATCTGCCACTGCCGAAGCTGGTGTTCTTCTTCGACGAGGCCCACATGCTGTTTACAGATACTTCAAAGGCATTGCTCGAAAAAATTGAGCAGGTGATTCGTCTGATCCGCTCGAAGGGTGTGGGCATCTATTTCATCACACAGAGTCCTACCGATATTCCTGAGAACATCCTGGGTCAGCTCGGCAACCGTGTACAGCATGCCCTGCGCGCCTACACCCCGAAGGACCAGAAGGCTGTGAAGACCGCTGCCGACACCTTCCGTGCCAACCCGGCATTCAAGACCGACGAGGCCATTATGAACTTAGAGACGGGTGAGGCCCTCGTCTCGTTCCTCGACGAGAAGGGTGCCCCAAGCATTGTGGAGCGGGCCAAGATCCTATTCCCCCTGTCACAAATTGGTGCCATCACAGATGGACAGCGTCTTGACATCATCAAACAGAGCCGTATCTATGGTAAGTACGACGAGACCAAGGAGCGCGACAGTGCCTTTGAGATGCTGATTGCCGATGCAGAAAGACAGTTGGCAGAAACAGAACAACAAGAGAATGAGGTGGCAATCCCCAAGCCCACAGCAGAAGTCAAGCCTGAGAAAAAGAAGCCAGGCCTCATCAGTAAGGTCGGCAAGGCCATCCTGACCGCCATCACCTCTACCCTCGCAGCCATCCTCGGCACCTATATCAGTGACAAGGTGACGGGCAAGAAAACGAAGTCGAAGACCTCTGCCACAGGTCGTGTGGTGAAGAATGCCACCAGTGCCGCCACGCGCTCCATCACCAAAGAGCTCACCCGCGACATCCTCGGCAACTTAATAAAATAGTGGAGAGTGGAGGGAGGAGAGTTATGATTACTTTTCACATATGGTGTAAATATACCGCTGTCGTTCGACAGTGGTATATTTGTATTTAGTGGGGGCGAGCACGGTTTTCATGTCGTTGCTGATACCCGTACCGATCAGTTTGGTGGTAGCCTCCTTCATCGTCCATAAGCGGATGAAGGCAGCAGCAGGATTTTCAGCCGACTTGATTTGGGCGATCTCTTTGTCGTTCATCGTATAGTTCACCAACGACTCCCTATACTCACGGATACTTTCCACATCTACACCTACAGCCTGGTCGCTCACCACACAGATAGCCGCCTCCTTGCAATGGCTCAGGTTGAAGAATATCTCTGGATGCCCCACGATCGAAGGTTTGCCGTGCTCATTATATTCGAAGACAGGGTTTTCCGTGATACCATAGCCCTCACGAAGCGCCTGCTTCAGCAACAGATACGCCAGCACGCAGAGCCGTTGCCCCAGTTCGTATTTGAACTTCAACGCTTGCTCCTTCCGCTGCTCAGATATCTCCCCTAACGCCGCAGCCAGATCAAACTCCCAGATATCCTCACGTACAAGAGTAATCATCACTATCAACTCTAAACTATCAACTACTCCAGTCCTACTTCCGGCATGGGGATCTTGCGATTCGGGTTTTCTTTGGCACCAAGATCCACCAGTTCACGACCCTTCTGCGCCACACTCTGACGACCTGTGATGAGCTTGTTGTTGGCATTATCATAAGCCTCCACCGTCTTGTGCAGCTTCTCACCAAGGTCGTTATAGCGCTTCACGAAGTCGCCTAAACGGTCGAGCAACTGCTCTGCCAAGCCGAATACCTTCTCCTGATTCTCCGCCTGCTGGTTCTGTACCCACGCGATATGGATCATGTGAAGGATACCCAACAGATTCTGCTCACCCGTCACAAAAACTTTTTTCTCGAATGCCTCGCGCCAGAGCGTGGGATCATTCGCCAACGCCAACTGCAACGACGACTCGAAGGGCACGAACATAATGACGAAATCCACTGTCTCACGCCCGTTCTTGATATATTTCGAATAGTCCTTACGCGCCAACTCGTTCACATGACTGCGCACGCTACGGATATGCTCCTGCAGATAACGTTCCTTCTCCTCAGGCGTCTGGGCATTCACATACTTCTCATACGCCACAAGCGACACCTTCGAATCCACGATTGCATCCTGTCCCTGCGGATAATGCAGGATCACGTCGGGCTGCATCTCCCGTCCCGTCTCATCATTCTTCAGCGGACGACCCAGCTCGTCGCGCAGGCGTGCCTGTACCTCGTAGTGGATACCCTCCGTCAAACCCTGACTGGCAAGCAGGTCACCCAGGATGATCTCTCCCATGTTACCGCTCACCTTATTATCACGCCGCAGCACGTTGGTCAGACTCTCTGCACGCTCACCTAACTGCTGAGTCTGTTGCATCATCTGCTGGATCTGTTCACGGAAAGAGGCCGAGTGGGCAGCACTCTCCTTCTGGTTCTCCGAGATGGCTTTCTGCATCTTGTCGATGGCCTCTCTCAACGGCTGGGTGATACCCGTCATCGCCTCCGTGTTCTGCATCTTCAGCTTCTGGGCACTGCTCTCCATCAGCTGCTGGGCCATGTTCTTAAACCGCTCCTCGTTGCGCTTTAGTTCCTCGTCCATCTGCTGGCGCACCAGTTCCAGTTCCCTGCCCTGGCTCTCCGCCTTGGCATGAAGCTCCCTGTTTTCAGCTTCCAGATGGTTCACCCTACTGGTGGCGATGTTCAGCTGTTCGCCCCTCATTGAGAGTTCGATATCCTTCTTGCCTGAAGCGATGTTCACCGCATCCATTCGTTTGTCCATCACGAGGTAAGCCACCACAGCTCCCACCGCGATACCTATTATCACATATATTACAATCATCATTTGACTACTATTTTTCTGCAAAAGTAAAAAAAATCCGTGAAATTATACGCTGGTTCCTTATTTTTTTGTAATTTTGCAGCACATAACCATTTATCGATCACTAAAAGCTTTAATTTATGGATTACAAGATTATTGACATTGAAGGTATTGGCGATGTTTATGCAGAGAAACTCATTGCCGCTGGTATTAACAAAGTAAGTGAACTGCTTGAGAAGTGTGCTGGTCCGAAGGGACGTAAGGCCTTGGCAGAAGAAACAGGCATCAGCGAGAAACTTATCCTGCGCTGGACCAACCATGCCGACCTGTTCCGCATCAACGGTGTAGGTCCTCAGTTTGCCGAGTTGCTCGAAGCTGCCGGTGTTGACACCGTGAAGGAATTCCGCCATCGCGTAGCAGAGAACCTGCAGCCGAAGCTGGAGGAGACCAACGCTGCAAAGAACATCTGCAACCGTGTGCCTGCTGTGAGCGAGATTCAGAAGATGATCGACCAGGCCAAGGAGCTGGAGCCGAAAATGACTTACTAATTTAGATTTTAGAATTAAGAATTCAGAGGAATCCCTGGCTGTTGTCAGGGATTCTTTCTATCTGGGTCTTAGGCCAGTTGACGAGATAGAGTTTTTCGGTGGCGCGGGTAAAGGCGGTATAGAGCCAGTGGATATAATCGGGCGTGAGCATGTCGTCGGTCATATACCCCTGATCCAGATAAACATGTGCCCACTGGCCACCCTGTGCCTTGTGGCAGGTCACGGCATAGGCGAACTTCACCTGAAGGGCATTGTAATAACGGTCGCTCTTCAGTTTCTTGATGCGTTCGGCCTTCACTGTGATATCGGCATAATCCTCCATCACCGCATTAAACAACTGCTCCTGCTGCTCGTGTGTCAGGGCTGGTGCCTCACTAGTTAGGGTATCCAGACAGACAGTGACCGTCAACTCATAATCGTCATAGTCGGGCAATGTCATCGTCACCTCCGCGAAACGGAAACCATAGAGTTCATGCACATGTCTCACACGCTGCACCACGGCTCTGTCGCCGTTGGCGAGAAACGACAGTTTAGTAGATTTCTCTGTCCAATAATAATTGTTTTTGACGATCATCAGGAGATCTCCACAGCAGAGCTCTTCGTCACGGTCGAGTACCATGTTACGGATACCTTGGTTATAGATGTTTGCCCGTTTGTTACTACGGGTGATCACAATCGTCTCGTCCATCCCGACATGGTAGTAGCTCGAAGAGAGCGTCTCGACCAGTTCATCACCCGTCACCACCTGGATATCCGTAAACCCCTGGAACCGTATCTTCGGCAAAGCAAATCTCTCTCCACTCCCCTCTCTCTTCTCTCCTCTAATCATCGTGGCGTTCCACAGAATACCTGAGTCTTGACTCATTCCCGTGCTTTGTTCGCCTACCCGAAGCCTTTGACGAAGTACCTGATTCAGATCCGTCTCATACACGCGCATCCCATAGCCACGTAGCACAGAGGCCGACAGAGCCGGGCTCTCCGTCTCACCTACCGGTGGCAACTGCGCACGGTCACCAATCAGCAGGAGTCTGCAGTTCTGTCCCTGATACACAAATTGCATCAGGTCATCGAGCAGACATCCGCTGCCGAAAGCCGAATCGCCGAGACCGAGGTTGGCAATCATTGACGCCTCATCGACGACAAACAGAGTGTCACGGTTCAGGTTATCGTTCAGGTTGAAAGACGAGAGGTCGCCAGCTGTCTTTTGGCGATAGATGCGCCGGTGGATCGTGTAGGCGGCATAACCTGCATTCAGGGAAAAGACTTTCGCCGCACGGCCTGTGGGTGCGAGCAGGATAAGTTTCTGCTTCAGGGCAGCCATCGCCTTGACGATGGCACCCGCCAGCGTGGTCTTACCCGTACCAGCAGAACCGCGCAGAATCATCACCACCTGATCGGAGCGGTCGGTCATGAACTGCGTAAACACGTCGAGTGCCTGCCCCTGCTCTGGTGTCGGAGGCAGTCCCAAGGCCTGAATGATGCGATATTTCAGTTCGTCCTGTATCATTTTGCTTGCAAAATTACTAAAAATTCTCAATTCTTAATTCTAAATTCTCAATTATTTCGTATCTTTGCAGCCGATATGCAAAACAATAACCGACTGATCAATATCATACTGGCTGTTATTGCCGCAGGACTGTTGGCTGTCTGCGTGGCAAGTGTGATGAGTGCAAGATGATGGACAAACGGAAAATCGTGATACGCATCGGGAGAAACAGTCTCTCTTTCACCATGCTCGACGCCACGGACACGGTGAGCCCCATCGTCTTTGAGCCTTACGTCGTGAAGGCAGGTATCTCGATGGCTGCCAATCTGCGCGAGGCCCTCAGGAGTGACTTCCTGACAAACACAGCTATCAACCGTGTCGATGTGCTGTTAGACACCCCCCAGACGCTGGTGCCTATTGAGCAGTTTGAGGAGGAAGACATCAAGACGATCTTCAATCACACCTTCCCCGGAGGACTGGAACAGTGCATCGTCCACTATAACGTGCTGCCTGACCTGAAGGCTGTCTGTCTCTTTGCCATCAACAAAGACCTGCACAACGTGATCAACGATCAGTACGAGCATGTGCAGTATATTCAGTCGATGACACCCGTATGGCACCATCTCCACCAGCGCAGTTTTACGGGGCATCGCAACAAGCTCTACGCGTATTTCCACGGTAAGCGCCTCGACCTCTTTAGTTTCCAGCAGAACCGTTTCAAGTTCTGCAACTCGTTTGAGGCCAGTCATGCCTACGATGCCCTCTATTTCCTGCTCTACGTCTGGAAACAGCTCCATCTGGAGGCTGAACACGACGAGCTTCATATCGTGGGCAACATCCCCGATGAGGCATGGCTTGTCCAGGAACTGAAACGCTATCTCCGCAATGCCTATGTGATTAATCCCGTGGCCGATTTCCAGCAGGCACCAGCCACCGGGATAGCGGGCATGCCATACGATCTGATGACACTTATCGTCAAAGGAAGATGAGGATTATTACAGGGAAATATAAGGGACGGCACTTCGAAATACCGAGGTCATTCAAGGCAAGGCCCACCACCGACTTTGCCAAGGAGAATATCTTCAATGTGCTCAACGCCTACATCGACTTTGAAGATACCACCGCCCTCGACCTCTTCTCCGGTACGGGCAGTATCACCCTCGAACTCGCCTCGCGCGGCTGTGCCCATGTCATCAGTGTGGAGATGGACCGTGATCATCACCGTTTTATTTGCGACTGCCTGAAAAAACTATCCACTAACAACTCTGAACTATCAACTGTTCTGCCCATCCGTGGCGACGTGTTCCGCTTCATCAAGTCATGCAAGCAGCAGTTCGACTTCATCTTCGCCGACCCGCCCTATGCTCTGAAGGAACTGCCCACCATCCCTGGTCTCATCTTCGAGAAAGGACTGTTGAAGCCCGATGGCATCCTAGTGTTCGAGCATGGCAAGGATCATGACTTCTCTGGTGATCCCCACTTCGTGGAACATCGCAGCTATGGTAGCGTGAACTTCTCAATTTTCAGAACAACGGCGAAAGCATCCGAGTAGCGCTTTCCCACAATCTCACGAAGAATCCCCTACTAATCCGCCCAGGCACCTCTTCCAGTGGCACGGCTTGCTGGATGTCTTTCAGAAACAGCTGTTTCACCCTGAGGGCTAGCGCCTCGTCGTAGAAGAAGATATTAGCCTCGAAATTGTTCTCGAAGCTACGGAAGTCGAGGTTCGTTGAGCCACAGGTAGCGATGAAATCGTCGCACACCATCAACTTCGAATGCAGGAAACCTGCTTCGTAAAGACTCACCTTTACACCAGCCTCCGCCACCTCGCGCAGATAACTGCGACTCGCCCACTCCACGAACTTAGCATCGCTGTAACGCGGACAGATCACCCGCACATCGACACCGGCCAGTGCAATCGTCTTCAGGGCAAACAGCACCGACTCGTTGGGCAGGAAATAAGGGGTTTCTAAATAAAGGTATTTACGCGCGCCCATGATGATACGCACGAAGCCCTGCATGATTTCAGGATAGGGCGTCACAGGACCGCTGGTCACCACCTGTGCCAGACAGTTGTTCTCCAATTCAGCACGCGGATAGAACTTCCTGTCGGAGAGCAGTGTACGATCCACAAAATACCAATCCACGAGGAAGGCCCGCTGGAGCGCACTCACGGCACCGCCCGTCACCTTGAGCATCGTGTCGCGCCAGGCATGCCCCTCGGTGCCTTTGACATAGCGCAGGGCGATGTTCATGCCGCCGATGAAACCCACACGACCGTCGATGACGATGATCTTCCGGTGGTTGCGGTAGTTCACCTTACTCGTGAACGACGGGAAGCGCACAGGCATGAACGAGGTCACCTCGATACCCTCTTCACGCATCCGCTCGAAGAAGTGGTGACTCACGTTCCAGCAACCCACATCGTCGTAGATCACCCTGACCTCCACGCCCTCTCTCTTCTTCGCGATCAGGGCATCCGACACGAGGTAGCCTAACGCATCTTCGGCAAAGATATACATATCCACATGGATATGACTCTTCGCCTCGTGGATGGCTGCCAACAAGGCAGGGAAAAACGCATAACCATCGGTATAGATCTCCACCTGATTGTCCTTGAACGGTAAAGCCAGGTTCTGATTCACAAACAAGTCGATCAAGGGTTTTTGCTGTTCGGGCAGATGCAGGTTCTGTTGCTCTGAGAACTCCAGCATCGAGCGTTTCGTCAGGAAGTTCATGCTGCGCTCACTCACATAACGCTCCTTGCGGGTGTTGATGCCGAAGAAGAGATAGAAGATCAGTCCCACCACCGGCACGAACCAGATCACCAGGGCCCACGCCATCGTCTTGGCTGGCTGACGGTTGTCCATGACCACGTGGACGACAGCCAGGATGGCTATCACCTGCCAGATCAGAAATATGACGTTCAGCCAATGCATTTTATCTTACCACTCCTTTTCCCAACTGCCGTGCCAAGGCGTCGCGTATCAGTTGAGTCTTCTTATATTCTTCAAGAAGGGCGCCGGCACGCTCCATATCGTTACCCACCTGTCGGAGTTGCTGCTGCACCTCCTTCATCCGCTGTTCGATGATGTCGAGTCGCAGGTCGAGTACCAGGTGGAGCACGTGGTGTTTCAGACCACCCTCACGCTCTTTCAACTGGAAGCCCTTGCCCAACTGGTGTCGGTCGATAGCAAGTTCCACCGCCAGTGAACTGATGTTCACATCAGGGTGCTGCATGAAGTAGGTCTCAGCCTTGAAGCCCGCCTCACCGCTATGCGCCACCGCCTCTTCTAAGATCTGGTTGTAACGGTCGTCATGGAAGGTCAGGTTGTCTTGTCCCAAGTCGTAGCTAATATACTGTGCCACCGTCAGGTTGATGAGCTCGCCGCTGTCGGTCTCCACATTCTCATAGATAACCTTCTCCCCGTCGCGAATCACCGATTGAATCAGGAGGCGCTCAACTTCTGCTGATGCAGAGGAGAGTGGAGAGTGGAGAGAGGTGAGAGAATTCTCTGCGGCAGACATCTCTCTCTCCACGCTCCCCTCATCTTTCTCCACTCTCCGCTCTCCACAGTCCTCTATCATCTTCCTGATCATCCCGTTCATCGAGTTCAGT
>Ga0310786_10012327_pt1 | contig 10585 bp, 9 predicted proteins | sample AusTroGonzalo_MG_FD_203881 | JGI IMG/M metagenome (GOLD analysis project Ga0310786, IMG submission 203881) | Bovine rumen microbial communities from tropical cattle in Woodstock, Queensland, Australia - Gonzalo_03 (v2) (version 2) | ecosystem: Host-associated > Mammals > Digestive system >...
CTGACAGCGAAAGAACTGACAGACTCAGGCCTGTATGTGCTGCCGACAGATCCGGAAGGATTCCATTTATTCATGCGGATCTATATGCCGGATATGGAAAAAATGGACAACTGGACAGCACCGGTGATCATCAAGCGCTGAAGGATTTGATTCGAAAGGCCCCGTGAAACCGGAAGGAATACAGATCACGGGACAGATTGTCAGGAAGGGAAACACGATGAAGAAAACGGGATATCTTTTGATCATTGCGCTGCTGATTGCCGGCCTGGCTGTTTCATTTGCGGCCGCGGAGGACCGGTCCCCGGAGGATGTCCGGAGGAACCTGGAAAATGCCGGCTTCCTGGTGCAGGACGGCGTTCTGTATGAATTTGACACCCTGCGGCTTGCGTCGGAGGGGAAAGTGCTGACGGTTTTCGGAAACAATGCCGGGTCAGCCTATGTGATCCTCAATCTTCCCCCGGCCCCCGAACAGGACGCGGCCCCGGGTGACACGGAACGCAACTGGGACGGCGAAATGCCCTCCGCCTATGACGATCCGGAGGTGGAAAACTATCCGGAGAACCCGTATTTCGCCCCTGCCGGTATGCACTTCAAGCTCCGCCAGGATGAGGCGGTGGTGGTGATTACCCGATTGCCGGATCCCTGCAAATACTGGTCTTTCATCGTTTATGACATGTTCTCGGCTGTCATGGAAGGAAAAGATTACTCTTCTGCCCAGGGCTTTTTCAAGGTCGGCAACGAGCGGTCCGGGGATTATCATACGATTTTCGCTTCTGTCGGATCTCCCGTCAACCTGCTGAATGCAAAGCATGACGGTGACAGCTCCTTTGGCACGGAAACAGTGATCGTGATCTGCGCGAACAGCACCACAAGGGACGTTGTCCTGGCGCAGCTGGCCGGAGCCGGCTATCCTGAGAGTATGGTGAATGTCATGGAGATCCCCTCCGGCGTCTATCGTATCGGGCTTGAAAAGGGCAAAGATACCTTCAGCCTCTTCGGCCGGATCTCCCAGCCGGAGGACAGGGAAGCCTATGAGAAATATATGAAAAGCCTGGCGGAGACCGCCACCGTCCTGCGGGTGACCCCGAAGGAAGAAACGGAAGCAGCGCCGTTCCCTGCATCTCCGCTGCAGGCCCGGGGCTCAGGGCACCATGAAACCGAAAAGCTGGTTCATGCGGCGGAAAACCTCGATACGATCCGCAGGAACATCATTGACCGGTACAGGGATGAATATGACTATGAAGAGTTTTTCACCACCATCCCTTTCTATGACGGGACCACATCCTACCTGAACGACATGAATGCCCAGGGGGATGTCCATGACGCGGCCTACCTGATCTCAGGAAACTTTGAACTGAAGAGCGATGAAGACTTTGTGGTGGTTTACGGTGTGAACCATGCCTATACCGGGAAAGCGCATTATTTCAACGCTGTGCTTCATGAGCGTCCTATGGTCAACGGGGTTTGCACCATCTTTGATTCCATGCTGTCCGGCACAGCAGAAGAATTTATCGGAGAGAACCGGGATGAGGCTGAAGGATACTATGTTTACAAAATGGCCCGTACGCCCATGGATGAGCATACGGCCGTGATTCCCTATGCCACCGGCAATGAACAGGGCCGATATTACGGCGTTGACAACGGAAAACCTGTTTTTATTCTCTTCCGGATCTACCTGGACGAAACGGGGGTAGGAGCCGATTATTATGAACTGGTTTATGACCGGGTTATTGTTTTCCATAAAAAAACAAAATAATATGAAGCGAATGAAATATATTGCAAAACGGGCCCTGATGATGGCCGCGGCCCTGGTTTGCCTGGTCTCAGGCACCCTGGTTATGGCCGTTCCCGCGGCCTGTGCTGACTACGCGGTCCAGACAGTTTTGGCCTCTGTTGAAAACATTGATATATACGGCGACCCCAAGCTGGAAATGACATCCGGAGAACTGGCCGATCTGGGATATGAATACGCGGACATTGTGACTGTGCATTTCCTGGATCAGACGATCGATATGCCTGTGATTCCGGCCTTCCGGTATGTGGGATCCGGCTGTGTCGGGCTGCTGATGTGGGAAGAAAGGTCGGATCCCCTCTGCATTGCCATTTTCAACGGAAGTTTCACCACCGAATATGGACTGGCAGAGACGCAGATGGGTTCCGACGGAAAACAGATGTATGTTCCCGGCGCGGAATATCCGATTGTCTTTACCATCGACATGAAAGAAAAGAACGGGTACGCCGATACCTATGCCTTGTTTGATTTGTCAAGAACCAACAGCCGCGCTGACTACCCCGGCCTGAGCGATGAGGAATTCGCCAACTTCCGGGAGGTTACAGCAGGCGGAATCGGAGCCGGCAGGCTATACCGGTCCTCCTCGCCGATCAACCCGCAATTCGGCAGGAATCGTTACGCTGACCAGGCCGCAGAAAAGCATGGGATCAAAAGCGTTATTAATCTGGAGGATACGGAAGAAAGCGCGAGGGAGTATTCCGGATATGAAGGAAGCTATTACAGCCGGCAAAACGTGCTGTATCTGAACCTGGGGGTGGATCTGACGCTGGAATACAACCGGGCTAATCTGGTGAAAGCGATGGAACGCATTGCCGAGGCAGAGGCGTCGATCCTGGTGCACTGTATGGAGGGGACTGACCGCGCCGGCGTGTTTGTCGCCCTGCTGGAATGCCTGATGGGAGCTTCGGCGGAGGAGATCCGCCAGGATTATATGATCACTTTTTACAACTATTACGGTCTGACGCCCGGAACAGAACAATATGAGCAGATCTCTCACGGCATTGAAACAAACCTGGAAAACGTCTTTGACGCGGGGGACTTTGAAGGGCTGGATTTACAGAGGGAAGCGGAGGCGTTCTTTTTCAGGTCAGGTGTGGATCAGGAAACGCTGGACGCGGTGAAAAAGAAGTTGGCAGGGGAGTAAAGCGGATAACCAAACAGGCAGGGCCTGACCCGGCATTCCGGTTACTTTTCCCCGGGATCAACGGTGAAGGTGACCATCCGGTATCCGACATAGCTGCCCATACCGTAGATGACAGCTTTGTACTCGCCGGGTTCGGACTGGGCTTCAGCCATGACATTATAGTCGGTTCCCTTTTCCAGAATTTTACCGCCGTAGTTCACGGTGAATTCCGGCATGTGCGGAGTGCCGTCAGCCATGATCGGGGTTGCGGTGATTTCCGCCATCTCGATGCTGGGGATCATATCCCCGGAGGCGTCTGCAGCCTGCAGGACGGGATTGATATTGTGCTCATAGTCGTAGATATCGGTGATGACGGCTTCATAGCTCAGTTCCCTGCCGTTCAGTTCCCGGATACCGGCCAGGGGCGTCAGGGACAGTGACAGGCCGCGATCCTTATCCGCGGTGAGCTCGAAGGGCTCGCACAGCCTGATAAATACCGGAAATTTCATGAATCCGAGATCGACAAACTGACAATAGGCCGTGCACATTTTGCAATTATCCAGGCTCTTGTCGCTCAGCGGAACCTTGCGGTCGCCGTAGAAGAGATCCAGGATCCCCGTGAATTTACCGTCCGAGTAGTACAACAGGGAACGGCGGTGGTCAGGCTCGCCGTATTCATTCAGTTCCGGGCGGATCACGATGACGGGGATTTCCAGCTCCTGATTCGGGGCGTTCAGATCAACTTCGCCGACGGTAATCACATGCCCGTTGCCTTCGCTGTCCCGGAGTTCGTACCATCCGTCCACAGAGGTGGGCAGGTCGTAGTCCGCCGTTTCCTTGTCATAGAGGAAGCCTGCGGCAGCCTGAATGGATTCGTTCAGGTGCATATCTTTCAGGAAACCTTCGGTTGCCGGAAAACCGTGGATTTTCCCAAGAGGAACCCGGTCGCCGAGAATTTCCTGCAGCACTTCCTTTTCATCCTTTCCAAGATCCAGTTCAGCGGAAAGAACAAGGGATACATCCTTGATCAGGCTCATCGGGGAATTGACCGTCACCCGGTAGGCGTCCTTCACACCGTCTCCGTTCTTGTCCTCGCAGACGGCTTTCGCGCGGTCGGCGGAGATGGATTCGATGGCCTGCTGCGCTGCAACAGCCGCAAGCCAGCGCTCTGTATCGGCTGTTTTTTCCGCGCCGAGCGCTTCGATCACATATCCCACATATTCCTTCCACTTGGCGGAGGTCATGCCTGTAATGTTGGCAGTGATGTGCTTCTGCTCCTTGTAGATGTCGATCTCTTCCCCGGTGAGGGCCCGATCTTCCATCCAGCGGTTCCGCACGTCCTTGTAGAAGACGCTCTGATCTCCTTCATCCATCAGTTCAGACACCGTGCGGCCTGATTCATAGATCAGCAGCGCGCGTAGCGCTATCCGCCGGCAGGCATCCAGCATGGCGCGGCATTGCTCGTCCTCGATCGTATCGATGGCTTCAGTCATTGCATGGTCGTATTTCATGGCGGAGCTGATATCCGAAGGACTCCAGAAAAGACTCAGCCCGGAAGGCGAAACGCTGTCAGGATGCACGAGGTCGCCGTCCATGTTGCGGACAAAAAAGAAGGGAAGAGTGTCGCGCTTTACCATGGTCCCGGTGTGGCCGCTGTAAAGCACGTCATCGCCGGAGCCGTCCCGGTCTGCCAGGATCTGTTTGATCTCCTGCGTCGTTTCGGTATAGACGTTTTCCAAGGTGCGCCAGATGTCGTTATTGTCCATTTCATGACGGCAGATGCCCAGCGTGTCTGAAAGGCTGGCCAGGTCCGCGAGGCATTCTTCGTAGAACCTGTATGTCGTGCTGCCGGTGTTAAGTTCATCGTAGTAATTCAGCTTCCAGTTCAGTTCGCCGGGCTCCGTCAGCTCTTTTTCCGCGATTTCCACCAGGCGGGTCAGCGGACCGGCCAGGCGTTCACGGAAATTCTTCGTATCCACCACGGCCAGCGTACCGTCCATACCGTAGCCTTCCTGTTTTTCATCCTCGTAGAAGGCGACAAAGGCGTCCACGATGTGCCGACCCAGTTCAAAACCGTTCATCCGCGGATCTCCGGCAAGCAGGTTGAGCCAGGTGTTGTACTCCTGTCCGAAACCGGGTTCCACCTCCGACGAGATGACCATATAATCCGCAAAACCGCCCAGGGCGGCCACCACTTCGGCATTGCCCATCAGGCAGGCATCGAAATCGAGAATGTCCAGGTGCGCGACCGGGCTCTGTTTCAGGGCGCGGGCGATCGCGCCGACACTCATGTATCCGTCATCGATATAATATTCATCAACACCGAAACCGTTGTGCGGTCCGCCGCCGTGATCCCAGAGGATCAGGTCATAGATCTCCGCGGGATACTGTTCAGCCGCGACTGTAAGAAAGGTCAGCAGCGTTTTTTCGTCGCTCATGGAAGCAGACGCATATGCGGCAGGCCAGGAATCCAGCAGCGTCATTTTCCCGTGGCCGTTCTCAGCGTTCGCCCCGTTCCGGCCGGAGCACAGCCAGAGCTGCACATGCTGGCCTTCTCCGATCGCTTCCGCGCCTTCGAGGTATTCCGCTTCTGTTTCCCATCTTTCCGAGCCGCCGGTCAGTACGACAAAATTGATTTCCGGCGGAAAATCCGCGGTGAGAATCTGCTTGAGATTAAAGGTCAGCATACCGCTGTCCGTCTCAAGGTTCGAGCCGCAGCCGTAGAGCATGATCGTGCGGACCGCCGTTCCGGACGGATTTGCGGACTCCGCCGCAGCACCGCCGAAGCAAACCAACAGCACGATAGCTGAAAGGATGCAGAATAACAACTGAAAACGCTTGCATTTCATAGAAACAACCTCCATATCGTCTGATCCGGGATTTTCTTTTTCGGATTGTATATAATCTTTTGTATTTTACCATATTTCCAAAGAAAGGGAAAGCCCGGAAAAGAATAATCAGAACAAAAGAACCTCAGCTATCGCATCATTCTGTCAAATGTGTATAGCAGCGATACAAAACATTTAGTAACCAGTATACAGGAATGACGGGAGGCAAAAGAAGAAAAGAACGGACCAGATGCTGATTCACCGGGCCCGTGAAGGGAATGGGTAAAAGGAACAAGAATGCCTGATCAGTCGGATACACCTTTGTACAGTGCTGCGTCAAGCTCCACGCTGATCGGCGTCAGAACCCGTTCGGTGTCAGACATTTCATCGGTCTCCGGGTTTATACCCATTTTCATGGTGTTGGAATTCGCACTCATGGCCCAGCGGACTTGGTTCAGAAGCGCTTTTCCGTCCGCAAAGGCTTTCTCCTGCAGTCCCGCGCAGAAAACTGTCATTCGCTTCTGGGCTGCCGCAGGGTCGCTTTTCAGCAATTCTTTGACAGCTTCCACTTCTGCTGCCATTGCGTCGATCATGTATTTTTCTGCGGTGTGCCAGTATTCGCGTACCGGTATGCCGTAAGTTTTGTAGTCTGTCAGGCAAAGAGTGTTCAGTTCCTTGAAAGTGAACCAGGGGTATTTGTCGGACTCGAACTGGTTCAGCTGGCTCTCCGGCTGGTTGGCCGCATAGGAATCCGAGGGCTCACTGCACAGGATGTTCATGGGTACAAACACGCCGTACGGCGCCGGGGCCAGGCAGATCCACGCGGTTCCCGCGACGCTCGGCGGCATGTCGGGATGCATCTGCACAATATGAACGCTGATGGAGGTATCCGAGCCGATGACGCGCATATCCTTGCGGCCGGTCTCATCGGGGCTGTACGGCGTGCCTTCATAGCGGTTGCGCATCAGTTCCATCACCGTCTGCAGGGAAACCCGGTTGTCCGGGGAAAAAGCCAGCGGATAGAGGTCTTCCTTGCTGTAATCCCCGTATGCCGAAGGGGCCAGTTCCTTATGGCCGATCCAGGTGCGCCGGTGGCTGTAGTCCTGTACGATTTCCTTTCCGGCGTATGTGGCCAGCAGGTTCAGCTCATTATCCCTGCCGTATACCGCAAAGCCGTTGTCCACTGCCAGTTTTTCCAGGTTTTCGGAAACGACATGCTCTGAATAATCTGAGAGGTATTCCAGGCTGAACTCGTTGCCGAACACCGCCACCTTGTCATCGGGAAGTTTCACCGCCGCGTACTGGTGCCCGGTGTACATTTCCACGTACCAGGCTTCATCCTGATCGATGATCAGGGCGATGTTCGTTTCCGAGCTGCCGAACTGGTCAATCAGCTGTGCCAGGCGCCGGACGGCTTCCTTCGCGGTCCTGCTGCTGGTGATCACCAGCTGGTTCATGGTGAATTCAGTAATTCCGTCAGGAACCCACGGATCCGCTTCCTTGGCCGCTTTATTGCTGAACGCGGTGACGGACATGGTCATGGCGACGCCGTATTCGTTGACGCAGACCGCGTCGTCTATCCCGTTGCCGAGTTGCAGCATCGTGGAGTCCATAAACGGCGTTCCGATATACTTGCAGGTGGTACTCGGCAGGCTGAAGTATTCCGAGCTTTCAGCGTCTACCGGCATTTGCCGGTCCGGATACTGCTCCACGCGGGGAACGACCATGACCCTGGTCGGATGGTTTCCCTGCGTGTCGTTGGATCGGGCGATCATGATCGTACCGTCTACAGATACTTCTTTTCCGATATATACGCCGGTACATGCCGACGCGCTGGCAGACAGAAGACAGATCATCAGACAGAATGCAATACACAGAACCCTCTTCATCATGGACAATCCTCCTATTATTCAGTTTCCTGTTGTAATTATCTTATTTGATTCCGGCAGGCAAGTCAACTTTACTGATTCGACGGATACCATTCGTCCATCTGCGCGGTGGGGATTTCAAAATGCTGGTAATCCTTCCGGTCTTCCCGGTCTCCGCCCCATTCAAAGCCGTGGGCAGTAAACAGCTTAAAGCACAGGTCGTCATGATCGATCTTGTAAGGGAAATCCGCTTTCCGGTCCAGGTAGGGCTCTCCGGTGACCGGCTCAACAATCCGCTCACCGTCCACGATCTTCGTGTAGGGGTTGTACGGCGGGTTGATATCCACCGCCAGGCCCAGACCGTGCTTGGAAACCATGGTTGTATGGGAAATGAAGCGGAAGTTGAAGGAGGAGGAATTGTTATCCTCCATGGAGGCTTCATCGTCTGCGCCGTATTCGTCCACAAGGCGGATCTTTTCAATGGGATATTTCGCCGCGTATAGTTCCTTCAGGATCTCCAGTATGTCTTCCGCGATATGATAATTGACGATCATTTCCCCCTCATGGGTTTCGCCGTCCAGGTCCGTATGCAGCACATGGAGATAGCGCAGGTCTTCCCGGGGGAGTGTGCAGTCATCCTTGAAGGACTTTCCCCGGATCCGGGCAAAAATCTCGTCCGTGATTTCTGAAATCCAGAAACCTTCCTCTTGCGGCGCTGTTTCCGCGCGGGCACAGCCCGGAAGGCACAGGGCGGCCGTCATTACAGCAAGCAGACTTTTCATCGCTATTTCCTCCCTGTATTTCCAATTTGCGTAAAACATATATATGTATCTTTCGACAACTGCCGGTCAGTATTCCTTCCGGGAAAGAACCGGAAGATGGAAAGGATGAAGGCTTTATTAATTCCGGAGACTGTGGTAAAATGTCAGAAGAAAAAACAGGAACACAAATATAATGAGATCAAAAAGGAGGAACCTGTATGAAACTGGTTTGCAGGATCTGCGGATATACGTTGGAAGGGGACAAAGCGCCGGACAAATGCTCTGTATGCGGCGCGCCTTCCGAAGGCTTTGAGGACTACGATCAGAAAAAGCAGCCTCCGGCGGAAGAACCGGAACCGTCCGGACCGCCGAAGGAGAGGATATGCTCTGTATGCGGTTATACATGTCCTGGACCCTACGCGCCGGAACGCTGTCCAATCTGCAACGCAGGGCCGAACGCTTTCGAAGCGAAGTATTAAACGGAAAATACATGCCCGCAGGAGGAACAGCGGAAAAGCAGATGGTTGTTATCCGCTCCTGGCGCCAACCGCAGCTTGTTACTGCCGCATTGGGGGCAGGTAATTTCTGTGATGGGCTTTTTTCCGTCCGGATTGACGGGCCTGTCAGAATCAAAGGAAGGGATATCGGACAGATCGGGCAGATCCGGCGACGGCCTGTGAGTGATTTCATGTTCGGACAGGTCAATTTCATCGCCATGGCCTTTTTTTGCGTCTGACATGGATTATTTTTCCTTTCGATAATTATCTGTTGCTGATCATTGTTCGACAGCCTGCCGGGGTTTCCCTCCGGCAGGCTGTATTCATTTCACGTCTTTCTGATCTTTGTCATTCTTGTGCGTGCTGCTGTACCAGTAGGAATAACCGCAGGAAAAACCGGCCATCAGGGAGATGGCCCAGTTCCAGAAGCTCTTGATTCCGTCCTGAAACGGGGTTCCCCTGATCAGCGTGCCGCCGCCGACCAGGATCAGCATGGCAAGGGCCAGGCCGCCGATGCCGCAGAGTATGGTTTTCAGTATTTTCATTCTGATGTTTCTCCTTATCCCCGGGGACCACGCGGCAGGCGTTTCAGCAGCCTGTTTTGTTCCCGATCTTCTGTGCACTATGATAGCTTATACGAACGCGGATAATCAAGACATGAAACAAAAGGTCACTTGACAAACTAAATGCAACTTTGTCAGATTAAATGAAACAAAAGAGTGAGATGCTGTGGAAAGGGTGGAAAAATCAAAGATTTTCCCACCCTTTCCACAGCCGAATGACGACGGCGGCGACGAGGAGAGACGGTAACAACAATTATGATGTGAGCCTTGCGAATTCAACGATTGACGTTAGATCCAGATGAAATAATGAAAGGAATCAGGATAATTGAGAGGATTCCATCACTCCCAAAGATGGGTACAAAAAACAAACGGTTCATGCGTTTCATTGGCTTTTGCCAAAGAAAATGCAACCCGCCTTCTGTTCCCTGGCTCCTGACGATATTCCACATCAGTAGCTTCACTGGCTTATCCGAATGAACCAGTTGATAATACTGCAAGAGAAGATATCATCAGGTTCTTTCCCTTTTATTATACCATTGCTGTCAAAGGAAGCTGATTTTGTGATTTGCCAGATTTAATGCGACCAAGGGATTTGCCAAAGTAACTGCAACTGAATGGTTGCATTTAAGTTGTCAAATGAGGCAAAGTAAGTTTTTTTCTCTTTTTTGCTGTCACCCTGCTCCGCTGCTGCGTATATACAGGTGAAAGGAGCAGACAAGCTCCCTTAGAAAGAAGAAGCGAATGAAAATAACGAAAAAGCGCAAGGAGGGATCAAGATGAATACCAATGTAATGGAACTGAACCTGAATGAAATGGAAATGATCAGCGGCGGCTGGAACTGGAAGAAATCCGTCTTCTGGGGCGTCTTCGGAACCGTGATCGGAGCGAGCATCGGAGCCCAGATCGGCGGAGCCCCCGGCGCTGTGGCCGGCGCCGTCATCGGCGGCGGAGCAGGCGTGCTCTCAGGCGACGAATAACCCATTCAGGCAGCAGGCAAAGCACCGCGCGGCAAACGCCGCACGGTCAGACTGTCAGCAAAGCCCCTGTTTTCGGAAAGGAAACAGGGGCTTTGTCATACCAAAAATCGGATATGGGAAACAAGGGGATTGAAACAAGGGACGGTTCCTGCGTTTCCTCCGGAAACAGGGGGACG
>Ga0310786_10012331_pt1 | contig 10584 bp, 9 predicted proteins | sample AusTroGonzalo_MG_FD_203881 | JGI IMG/M metagenome (GOLD analysis project Ga0310786, IMG submission 203881) | Bovine rumen microbial communities from tropical cattle in Woodstock, Queensland, Australia - Gonzalo_03 (v2) (version 2) | ecosystem: Host-associated > Mammals > Digestive system >...
AACCTTAGTGAAAATACTATCTTAGATTTAAGTTATTCACTCTTATTGGCTACACCTTTAGATGGTACAGCATCAGACCATGCAACCGAAGTTCATTACAACAGCGCTACAAGCCATTTAATGGGTTTGAGTATTAGATATAAATTCTAAGAAACTAAATGGAATTTTGCCAAAGTAAATATTCTTCGGCAAAGTTTTTAAGGAAGTTTTCTAAAAGAGCGTCAATATTTTGGGCGCTCTTTTTTATTTGCTTGATTGAAGTGGCTTCCAAATCTTTCGGCAAAACGTTGTTTACATTTATGCCCACGCCGATTAAAAGTAGATTCAAATCATCTTCTGTGCTTTGCGTTTCAATTAAAATACCGGCAATTTTCTTAAAAGTGTTATTATGAAAAGCCAAAACATCATTGGGCAATTTAATTTGCGTTGTAATGCCGTAATCTTCTTCCAAAGTTTTTGCTAGGGCTTTGCCTGCTTGATAGGGTAAAAGATTTAACGGTGCTTGTTTTTGCGGCCTTAAAATTAAAGTAAAATATAACCCGCCCGGCTTTGAAGACCATACTCTGTCATATTGTCCTTTCCCTTCGGTTTGGCTGGTTGCGGTTAGCAAGACATTTTCTTTGGGGAAAACGGGGGCAAGCTCTTTTGCGAGAGTTTGGGTAGATGTTATTTGACCGAGTTTCAATACCTTGTCTATTTTTAGCATATATACATTTTACCTTTTTTAGATTTGCAATAAAAATAGGTCTTTTTGCCTATGGGGGTTTAGGTCCTTTTTCCCTTGTACAGCAGTGGGTAAAACCCTATAATATATTTATATGATGAAATATTTGCGCAAATTTATATCATTAATCCTAATATTTGCTTTTCTGACTAATACCGTCAGTATAACTTTTGCGCAGGAAATTTCTTACGATAATTATAACGCAATAAAAGACCTTGAAATTAAAAGTATGGCTTATGCCTTCCAAAAAGAATTGGAAGAAGAAAATGCCAAAAAAGATGCCCAAAACGCCTATATACAGCAGACACAAAAAGAAGACCAAAAGACCGCATTAATACGCTACCGCCTTAAAAACTCTTTCAAAAATGAGCAAGAATATTTCAAAATAATTGAATCCTTTAACAGCCAATTAAAAGAAAATACTTTGCAATTAAATACGGAAAATGCCGTTTGTTTCGGCGGGGTTTGCCAATCTTACAAAATTTTTATGAAGGCCTTGATAAGCGCTTTGCTTGATTACCGTATTAAAGGAAACGGTGCTCTGCTTATTGATTATACCCGCTATTTGCAAGAGCCGGTATTTTTAGGCGCTATAAGTTTGGCAGATAAAAGGCACCTTTTTCAACTGATAAAAGAAGGTGTAAAACAAAAAATTCCCATCTGCGACGGCAAAAATAATAGCCAAACTGAGCAGCGCTGTGAAGATGTTTTAGCCGGGCTTACCATTTTATCTGCCATTTGGGAAACAGAGAACGATGCCAAAGAAATAGCTGATTTAACCTACAATATCTTAAAAGAACATTATACCGATACTTACGGTATTATGGTTTTAATGCACGCAATAGCTTCTTTAAGTTTTATAGATACCAATTACAGTTATGAATTAATTGAAAAATTTTTAACCCAAGATACAGCCCCTTCCCGTATGGGAAATAAAACAAGGGATTTCCTTTCTATGTTTTCCTTTACCGGTGAATATGAAATGTGGACGGAATATTTGAATAATTTTATACAAGAAGGCGGGCATTATCTAAACCGCTATAATGAACGTTGGCAGTATATCAAAGAAGAGGAGGTAACAAAGCAAACACCTGCCCTTGATGAAAAACAAAACAAAGTTCTTGACTTAAATAGTGATTCTATATTTGCATCATATAATGTGGTGTACGATAATATTTTAACCGATATTGGGGAATTTTTATCATCCCAAGAAGGGCGCGGCAAGTATTTGGCAAAGAAAATTGTCAGGCAATATGTAGCCGCTAATGAGGGAGAAGTTAAAACAATTCATACCCCTTTAATTTTGGGTTTAATACAGAATTTGGACAGTTATGACGCCTCCCTTGCCGCAGAGCGTATACAAAACACTTTTTATTATGACCTAAACGGCGGCACCGCTACATACGTAAAAGAAAAATCTAAAGTAAACGGGAAATATGATTTCAAATTGCCCTTAAATGTTCGCAGTATTAAGGATTATGCTGATTTCGTACATACTAAAAGAATTACATTATTTGGGGATATATTAATTGTCTTCGTCTCCTTCATTTCTTTAGCAAGGCAAATTCCTCATATCATTTCAAAAATCAAAAATTTGGCAAATATTCTTAAAATGAGGAAAATGGCCCATTATGGCAATGCGGTTGTTGTAGAAAATACCGCAAAGGTAACAAAGCCCTCAATAAGAGCATTGGCAGAACATAATGTGCCTGAAATTCCTACCCCTAAAACAACCCCGAAAGCATTGATTGCCAATACGTCAAACACTTTATCTAAAATAAGGAAAAGCGTGCAAGCGTCCAAAAAAATAAGGCCGGAGTTAAAGGAAAAATTAGCCGTTTCTTTTACCTCTAACCCAAACTATACTCCAAATCTGTCCCAAGTGAATAAGGCCGGGTTAGGCGCTTTGTCAAATTCCGTTTTTATGCTTGAAAATCCTATGGGGCAATTTACCGGCTATATCGCGGAAGTTCCAATTTATGGCGTAAATAAACAGGTGATTATTACCGTGGGGCATTCTTTTGTGGAGGCGGCTACATCCCCGGTCAGGGTATTTGATAATTTTGGAAATCACATAGTAAATGCGCGGCCTTTGTTTTTTGACTTTAATTACAGCGAAAATTTAACCTATTATACGGATTATGCTTTGCTTATACCTGATAAAAATATTCCGTTTGCACGCCCCTTAGACCTTTCTTTTAATGGGCCAATTTATGATAATAAGTCGGTAAAAAGCATTGGTTTCCCTGACGGAAAATGGGAGATAAAAGATTATACCCCTGCCCCGTATATGGCTGATTTATATTCTGTTAAAGATATAGCATATTTGCAAGGTTTAGATGTTATCGGTGAGAGTGGCAGCCCCGTTTTAGCAGAAATAAGCCCTAATAAATTTTCTTGTTTCGGCACGATATCTGGGAATTGTGAACCTCAAGAAGGTCAAGTCGGGCCTAAAGTTTCAATAATCCAAGGTTTGGGTTGGTTGGATACTTTTATACACGGCCAACCGTTTAGGTCTAATTTTCGTTTTCCGCTTTTCCCGCCGATTTCTTTTATAAAGTCAAACCCGAAAATAATTCACAGTTTTCAAAACCCTATTGATATTTCCGGTTCTATTGTAAAAAAAGGTTCCAATGATATTGCTTTTCAAACGACTTCAGCACCCTTGAACAGACCTAATTTGCAGCTTACATCAAGAACAAGTAACGGAGTTTGGTTTGAACAGGACCCAAAAATAATTGGAAAATTTTTAACCACATCCGCTTTTGATAATAACCCTATTACGGAAAACGAGTGGGAAACAGTTGAAACAATAGTACAAGAAATAAACGAAAAAGGTTTCGCCTTTGACGATTTGAAAAAAAGTATATTTTTAAGCAGAAATCAGCAAGGTGAAATTGTCGTGGAATTTACAGAGTTAAAAGAATCAGCTTTTGAAGTAGATAACTCTTTACAACTTTACAATATTAAAAATTATCTTGAAGATATCGGAATCAAAATAGGAAAATCCGGTACGATAAGAAAACCGCAAGTTATGCCTAAACTTGATCCTACTATTTTAACTAATGTTAATAGTGCGGATCTTGTTGTAACCGAAACAAGTGAACAAGTTATAACACATGCCGTTTGGCGATTAAAAGATAATAACGGAAAAGTTGTGGGCTATTTGAAGTATGGCACGGAAGACGAACTTATAAACATGGAAAAATTGCATAAGATAATCAGTGAAAATAATTTGCTTAATAAATTTGATGCCATTAAAATAAAATATCAGCAACTTTTAACAGAAAACCCGGAAAATTATTTGCCTAAAAAGGTTTTAGATGAAGTATATGAAAAATATGGGAAAATAGAAAAATTAGTTCGTAATCCATCCCTTCGGGCAAAAGTAATGTTCGTTACAGCGCCTATGGAAGGAGAAACTTTTTGTTGGGGAAATTTGGGTAATGACGAAATCAGCATTAAGAGCGCTATGGCCAGAATCCATTATAAACCGATAACTGCTAAAGAATGGGAGCAACTTTACAACTTCTTTGTTGAACTTGAAAAACATAATTTTCAATATGATGATGTATATAATAATTTGGAACTTGGCCGAGATAATAAAGAAATACTTAATGTAAAATTAACAGATTTTGAAACTGAAGGCGGCCCCCATGATATGCTTAACAAAATAAAAGAACTTGGAAATACTTTTAATTCCAACGGTATAAAAGAACCAAACCCATATATAGATGCAGTTGATTTGCCCTACGATGATTCTTTCTTTTTCCCATTTTAATATAAAAATGATATACTATAAATTATAAAGGTATTATTATGAGCGTAGGACAACTGAAAAAAATACTTTGTAATTTTGAATTTACTTATTTGGGTATAAGGTATATGGCTTGCGCTTTTTACTTAGGTGATACTGCAAGCCCAAAAGCCGTTGCTAACAGGGATTTTACACCTACTATCGTCTGCCAAACCTTAAAAATAAGCGAAGAACAACTTGCAAATTTGCTAAAGTGTAAATATTGGGATATCAACAGAGATAAATTAGCAAAAGCCGGTATCGCTTTTACTAAATTGGAAATTTACTTTTATCCGCCAAGGCAAAAATAATTTTCTATGACGAACAATACTTTTTTTGCTTTGGGCCTAACACCTGCCCGCTTAAAAATAATTAAAAAATTAAATTTCAGTGTTCCAACAAAAATTCAAGCAGAAGTTATACCGCAAATTTTACAAGGCAAAGATATTATGGCGGCTTCCCCAACCGGCAGCGGTAAGACGGCCGCTTATGCTTTGCCTTTGGCAGATTTGCTTGCCAACAAGGACAGCGCCCGCGCTTTAATTATTGCCCCTACGCGTGAACTTGCCCAACAAATTCAAACAGTTATAAAACAGGCCGTGCAAGATACTTTTATGCAGACGGCTTTAGTAGTTGGCGGGAAAAATATGCAAGGGCAACTTCGTAAATTAAAACAAAAACCGCAATTTGTTATTGCGACGCCGGGGCGCTTAAATGACCATATAAAACGCAGAACTTTCGGCGCGGAAGAATTTTCCTTTATCGTTTGGGATGAAATGGATAAAATGCTTGAACTCGGTTTCAGGGAACAAATTGAAGATATTTTTAACCGTTTACCTGCTAAAAAGCAAAGTATGATGTTTTCTGCCACATACCCAAAGCGGGTGCTGAAATTGGCGGAAAAATATTTGCAAAACCCCGTTAAAATTTTTGCGGAAGAAATTAATAAACCCAATCAAAATATAACACAAAAAGTTATAAAAATTGAGGGTAATGAAAAATTAAAAAAATTGACTGAAATATTAAAAGAACAAGTAAGAACAAAAAAGCAAATTTTAGTGTTTGTCAAAACCCAGCGGGCCGCAAATGAAATTTCTGTTTACTTAAAAAGGTGCGGCTTTTCTGCCGCGGCAATGCACGGTGCTTTACAGCAAAAATTGCGCGATAAAACTTTACTTGATTTCCGTAACGGAGAAATACAAATTTTAATTGCGACCGATTTGGCTTCACGCGGGCTTGATATACCGGCAATTTATTGTGTGATAAATTACGAACTCCCGCAAAATCCTGAGGAATATATTCACAGAATCGGCCGAAGTGCAAGATACAAAAACAAAGGTATTTCCTATACTTTGCTTGCCCGCGCTGATAGGGCAGATTGGAAAAAAATAAAGGAGTTTTTAACTAATTAATATGCTTTTACTTATTAATATTGACGGCGGCAGCCGCGGCAACCCGGGCATTGGCGCAAGCGGGGTTATAATCAAAAATGAACAAGGCAAAATATTGCTCAAGCAAGGTTTATTTTTTACCAAATGTACCAATAATCAGGCGGAATATAATGCATTGAAATTGGCTTTAGTTTCGGCAGGTAAAATAGGCGGGAGTGTTTTGAAAATAACCTCTGATTCCGAACTATTGGTAAAACAATTTAACGGTGAATATAAAATTAAAAATCCTGACTTAAAAATTTTAATGGCGGAAATAAAAACTTTAACACAAAATTTCAAAAAAATTACTTTAGGGCACACTTTGCGCGAAGGGAACCATGAGGCGGATGAAATTTGCAATTTAACAATGGACACCGGCAAAAAAAACGGCTTTGAAAATGGCCGCATATATACTTTGTTTGCTGAGAAAAATATTCCTGCCCCCCAAAATATTGGAACTAAAAAACAATTAGAATTATTTGATTTGTAAGGTTTTATTTACAAGCGCGTAACGCGCGTATATAAACGTGATTCGTAATGAGAACACGTCTAAAAAGTCAAAAAGTGCTTGAGAACGTTGAAGTATGGAATTGTAGCGTGTGAGAGTGTCCTCGCGCTGCGCAGGAAATTTAATAGAATTTTTAATTTTCTCTTTGACGACGAGTACCCAGAAGAACGTGGAGCGAAGCGACATCTCGGTACTCTAGGAAAAGAAAAATTAAAAATTACTTAAATTTACAAGCGCGTAACGCGCGTATATAAACGTGATTCGTAACGAGAACACGTCTAAAAAGTCAAAAAGTGCTTGAGTTTACAGATTATTTATATTATTATATCTATATGAGAATAAAATCCGTTTTTCTATCTTTCAGTATATTTTTATTTTGTGCGCTATCTTTTTCTTTCGCACAAAATTCCCCATTTTTCATAGAAGGTAAATATGCCCAAAGTGCTCCTGTTTCCGGCGTCAATGAACGCCAAAAAGCGGATTTACTTAATAATACTTTAACTGAAATTGAGATTGCTCTTGATAGCCAAAATTATGATAAAGTTATCAATCTTTCCCAATCCCTTATAAAAGAAAATTTTACCGATTACCGCTTATACAGTTATCAGGCCATGGCTTATGAGCAATTAGATGATTGTAACAATGCGGAATATTTCGCAACAAAAGCAATAACTTTAGCGCCCTCTGCCGTTGACCCGTATGTTACACGTGCAAATTGTTATTTCAAAAATAAAAAAATACCTTTAGCGACCAGAGATATAGAAAAAGCCCTTTTTCTAAACCCTAAATCTGAACGTGCACAAAAAGCAAAAAAAGATATTTATGCCGACCCTGTAAAAAGTACAAAAGACACAACAGATAAAACAGATAATTTCCCCAAATGGTTTACAAAGTATTTAATCATTATCGGCTTAATTTTTATTGTACTTTTATATTTGCGCTACCGTAATCCGGAATATGTGGACGGGCAAGGCCGCCGCTTAAAAGAGTATAACATTAAAGAACAATATAAATTTATTCGCCTTATCGGCGAAGGCGGTATGGGTAAAGTTTATGAGGCCTATGATAATGCCCTAAAACGTAAAGTTGCCATAAAGCGTATTAGGCCGGAACTTTTGAAAAACGGAACTTTTAGGGAGCAATTCCTCTCTGAGGCAAGAACTGTCGCTATGCTTAGGCATCCTTCAATAGTTGAAATTTATACCGTCATAGAAACTACAACAAGTTTATATTTAGTTTTTGAATATGTAGACGGCCAAACCCTTGAAACACGTCTTGATATTGATAATTATATTCCTTTCAAGGAAATTAAAGAAATTTTCCGTTCCGTTTGTGCAGGGCTTTCTTATGCCCACTCTTTAGATATCGTTCATTGTGACCTAAAGCCGGGTAATATTATGATTGCCGATTTCGGGCCCGCAAAAGTTATGGATTTTGGTGTAGCACAAAAAATTGCTAAGGATAAAAAGGATAAGGAAACATTTTCCGTGGCGGGAACGCCGGCTTATATGTCCCCAGAACAACAAAAAGGGTTTACGTCAAAACAAACTGATATCTTTTCTTTAGGCGTTTGTTTGTATGAGGCCTTAATAGGTGTTGTACCTTGGGGTGTGAAAGGGTATAATTTGAACACACAAAAAATAGTAAAACCGTCTGCCATTAACCCCAGATTCCCAAAAGAATTAGATGATTTGCTTGAAAAGGCCCTTGCCAAAGACCCTAATGAGCGTATACAAACGGTAGAAGAATTTTGGAAGGCGCTTGAATCTTGCGAATTAAAAAATAATTAAGCAAATTTTTTCGTCAAATCAAACATCAGTTTTGCAAGTGTTTGGGCGCTCTTTTTCCTGTCAGGTACAGCATCCCATTTATTGCTATTAAGTAAATCACTTATGACAAAAATTGCACCCGCTTTTAGACCGCGTTTTTTGGCAAAAGCAAAAACTGCGGCGGCTTCCATTTCAACAGTTTTGGCGCCCTGTTTTTCATAAAATAAAACTTCTTTTTTAGTTTCACAGAACATGGCATCTATGGTCCAGGTATATCCTTTTGTTTCTGCCAAGTCAGTAAGTTTGTCTAGCAAATCTTTAGACGGTTTAATTAGAGTTTCCCTTACATAATGGCGGCTTGTTCCTTCATCTGCAAAAGCGCCGCTACAAAGTACTCTTTGATGTAGTTTCATTTCTCTGCCGATACCGCCGGCAATACCTATTAAAATAAAATTTTCTGCCCCAAGTTCCGCTAATTGTTCTGCGATAAAAATACATAACGGCGCGCCGACAGAAAAATCATGTACTACTGCTACATTATCATTTATTATGTCAATACTGGAAAACAAATTGTAATGTTTTTTTACATGGCCTTTCAAAAAATTAGTCATATCTGCTGAGGGCATTAAAATGACGGTTTTTGGTAACTTAAAAGAAATTTTTTTACCAATTAAAAAATCTTTTGCCGAGAAGAAAGGTTTTAATTTTATTTTATTTTTTTTAGAATATAACACTTTGACCTCTTAAAATGATAAAATTTTTATGTACAATGCTCTATAAATTATATAAAATACAAAGGTAGAGTTCCAAAGATGTTTTAATATTTTTAGAAAATTCGGTGTGCTTATGTTAAAAAAGTATATTATAAAAAATAATAAGATTGAGGAAGAAAATGCCATTTCACCGGAACAGGCAACGGTGCTCCTCTTTGTAAACCCGACGGCAGAAGAAAATAAATATCTTACCGGTACGCTTAAAATCGATGAGCATACCCTTGCTTCCGCTATGGACCCGGAAGAATTGCCCCGTCTTGAAACCGAACCGGAACATACCGCCCTCATTTTGAACCGTCCGCGTAATTATTCCGGTAAAGAACAATTAGTTTTTAGGGTTGCTTCTATGGGCTTGTTTTTATATAAAGATAAATTGGTTATAGTTTTGCCGGAAGATATACCTTTGTTTATCGGTAAGCGTTTTAATTTTGTAGCGGACTTAAACGAAGTATTTTTGAAAATTATTTATAATGCTATTTCCCATTATTTGGAACATTTACGCGTTATCAATATGATAACTGAGGAAATTGAAGATAAAATGACCCAATCTATGGATAATAAATACCTCTTAAATTTATTTAGTTTGGAAAAGAGTTTGGTTTATTATGCCAGCGCCATTACGGCAAACGGGCTTGTGTTTGAGAAATTGCGCAATTTCAGCGCCCGTGTCGGCCTAAATGAACAAAACCGCGAAATGTTAGATGATATTATTGTTGAAAATACCCAATCACAAAAACAAGCGGAAATATACTCAAACATTTTGGCAAGTATGATGGATGCAAGGGCCTCTATCGTCAATAATAACTTAAACGTTTTGGTTAAAAAATTAAATACTATCACTATTTGGATTATGGTGCCTACATTTGTCGTGAGTGCATTTTCAATGAACGTGGCTATTCCGCTTGCAAAGCATCCGCATGCATTTATGATTATTATGGGTCTTGCTATATTATCCGTCTGGTGTGCTGTACTTTATTGGAAATACAGGAAGTGGTAAAATGTCAAATACAGGTACTTATATAATTGATAAAAAAACAGGTAAATTAGTTAAAATATCAGAGCGTGCTTCAACCGTAAAGAAACAGGCGCATACTTGTTGCGACGGTTGCTGCTGCCATAATCATTAGGAGAATCTATGACAAATAAAACAAAAGAAATCAACGAAGAAGATTTTGCTGAAAATAAAAATTTACCCGTTAAAACAGGAACCTCCAAAAAGGAATTAACGCAAAAAATAAAAAAAGTTTATAAATACCATAAAAGTGCGGGGTCTCCGGTTGGGGAAATTTTAGTTAATATCGCAAGTAAATTAATCAAAAAAAGCATTTTCCTTTTAATACCTTGGGTAATTTTGTCCGTAGCAGTTTTGATGACGGGCAGTTATATGATTTTCAAAGAATATTTTATCGGTATGGCTTACCCGTGGTGGTATATGGTTTTGGTGGCTTTATGCTTGTTTGGTATTTACGGGTTTATCGGTTTTGTTTACGGTTTAATTATGGCCTTGTTACATACTGTTTTGGCTGTTTCTTCAAGTTTAGGGGAAATAATTAAAAAAACAGTTCTCCGTGTTAAAAATTCCAT
>Ga0310786_10012332_pt1 | contig 10583 bp, 6 predicted proteins | sample AusTroGonzalo_MG_FD_203881 | JGI IMG/M metagenome (GOLD analysis project Ga0310786, IMG submission 203881) | Bovine rumen microbial communities from tropical cattle in Woodstock, Queensland, Australia - Gonzalo_03 (v2) (version 2) | ecosystem: Host-associated > Mammals > Digestive system >...
GTCGAAGCACCCGTGATGGGTGGCGCCGTCTTCGCCCACCAAACCGCCGCGGTCGAAACAAAACACCACGGGAAGGTGCTGCAGGGCCACATCGTGGACAATCTGGTCGTAGGCGCGCTGCGAGAAGGAGGAATAGATGTTGCAGAAAGGACGCATCCCGCCGGCGGCCAGTCCGGCCGAGAACGTAGCGGCATGTTCCTCTTCGATACCCACATCGTAGAAGCGGTCCGGCATCTCACGGGCCAGCAGCGACATTCCGCAGCCCGATGCCATGGCCGGGGTGATGCCCACCACGCGGCTGTCGGCGCGGGCCAGGTCCAGCAGCGTCTGGCCGAAGACATCCTGGAAGCGGTCTCCCTTTCCGGTGGAAAGGCGTTCGCCGGTTTCCGGATCGAATTTTCCGGGGGCGTGCCAGGTAGTCGGATCCTCCTCCGCGGCCTTGAAGCCTTTTCCCTTCTTGGTGTGGACATGCAGGACGCGCGGTCCATGCAGGTTTTTCAGGCGCTGCAGGGCAAAGACCACCTGCTCGATGTCGTTCCCGTCGATGGGACCGAAATACCGGAATCCCAGGGCCTCGAAGAGGGCGCCGCCCGATTTGCGGACCAGGTTCGACTTCGTGTCCTGGGTCATCTTCTGGATGGTATCGCGTAGCTTGGTCTGGCCCAGGCGGTTCCAGAGCGAGGTTTTCAGCCGGTTGTAGGTGGAACCGGTGGTGAGCTTCAGCAGGTAATTGTGCAGGGCGCCCAGGTTCCGGTCGATGGATTGGTCGTTGTCGTTCAGGATAATGAGGATGTTGGCCTTGGAGCCGCCGGCGTTGTTCAGTCCCTCAAAAGAAAGGCCGCCGGTCATGGCGCCGTCGCCGACCAGGGCTACCACCTTCTCTTGGCGCCCCTGCAGCCGGGCGGCCTCGGCCAGGCCCAGGGCAGCCGAAATGGCTGTGGAAGAATGACCGGCGCCAAAGGCGTCGTACGGACTCTCGTCCATCTTGGGGAAACCGCTGATGCCCTTCCGGGTGCGGTTGCCTTTGAACGCTTCGCGACGACCAGTCAGGATTTTGTGCGCATAAGCCTGATGTCCCACATCAAAGACCAGCTTGTCCTTGGGGGTGTCGTACACATAATGCATGCCTACGATGAGTTCCACGGCGCCCAGGCTGGAACCCAGGTGCCCTGGATTCACGGCACAGCACGCGACCATATAGTCCCGTACCTCGGCGCACAACTGCCGCAAGCCCTCCATATCCAGCCCTTTGATGTCTTTCGGGCTGTTGATTGTATCCAAAATCGTAGTCTGCATGCGTTCGCATCTATAAATCAGACAAAGATAAGCATTTTTGTGATTATTGGGAAAAATGGTTACCTTTACGTGAATAAAAGATGATGTTATGAGTGAAAAAGCCCGTACTTTCCTGAATGATTACCCGGCCGCGCGCTGGGCGGCGCTGGTCCTGGTGGCGTCGATGATGTTTTTCGCCTATATGTTCGTGGACGTGATGTCCCCGTTGAAATCGCTTATCGAGGACGCCCGCGGCTGGGACAGCGGTGTGTTCGGCACCTATGCTGCATCGGAATACATCCTGAACGTGTGCGGCTTCCTGATCCTGGCGGGTATCATCCTGGATAAGATGGGCATCCGGTTCACGGGCGTGCTGTCCGCCTCTATGATGTTTATCGGCGCAGCCATCAAATTCGTCGGCATTTCCGACTGGTTCCAGACTACGGAGTTCTGCAATTGGCTGAATTCCTGGTGGGTCACCATGCCGGGCAGCGCCAAGATGGCATCGCTGGGCTTTATGGTTTTTGGCTGCGGCTGCGAAATGGCCGGCACGACGGTTTCCAAGGCCATTGCCAAATGGTTCAAAGGGAAGGAAATGGCGCTTGCGATGGGCCTGGAGATGGCCATCGCACGGCTGGGCGTGTTTGGCGTTATGTGGATTGCGCCGCTGGTGTCCGAGGCTTACGACCACTCTATCGTGGCTCCGGTCTCTTTCTGTGCCGCCCTTACCCTCATCGGCCTGATTTTCTACTGCGTCTTCTGCGTAATGGATGTGCGGCTGGATAAGCAGCATATCGCCGCCGGCGAAAAGGTGGAACTGGATCCGGAAGACGAATTCAAGGTGAGCGACCTGGGCAAGATTTTCTCCAGCAAGATGTTCTGGATCGTGGCCCTGATGTGCGTCCTGTATTACAGCGCCATCTTCCCGTTCCAGCGCTACGCTACCAATTACCTGGAGGTTACGCTGAATATCGAGGCGGCTGCCGCCGCCCGCTTGTTCAGCTGTTTCCCCATCCTGGCCATGGTTCTGACCCCGTTCCTGGGGGCCTTCCTGGACTTCAAGGGTAAGGGTGCCAGCATGCTTATGATTGGGTCCATCATTATGATTGCCTGCCACCTGAGCTTTGCCTTCCTGTTGCCGGCTTTCCCCAGCAAGGCCCTGGCCCTGACCCTGATCGTTATCCTGGGCGTCAGCTTCTCGCTGGTTCCGGCCGCGCTGTGGCCCAGCGTTCCGAAGATTATCGATGAAAAGGTCCTGGGCAGCGCCTATTGCCTGATTTTCTGGGTGCAGAACGTGGGCCTCTGCCTGGTCCCGCTGCTCATTGGCTTCGTGCTGAAGGCCACCGGCGGCTACCTGGCCCCGATGATCATCTTCTCCTCCTTTGGCATACTCGCCTTCTTCCTGACCTTCCTGCTGAAGGTGGAAGATAAGAAGAAGGGCTACGGCTTGGAGTTGCCGAACGTGAAGAACTAGCGCTCGATAGTGGCTTCGCGGTCCGGTCCGAGGGAGATGATGCTGATGGGCACGCCCAGGTAGTCTTCCATAAACCGGATATAATCCTTGAATTCTACCGGCAGATCGGCTTCCTTACGGATGCCGGTGAGGTCGGTATTCCAGCCTTTGAAGTCGGTATAGACCGGCTCGATTTCGGCCGCGGTATCGAACGGGAACTGCGTGGTTTCCTGGCCGCCAATGCGGTATGAGGTGCACACGCGGATGGTCTTGAAATCGTCCAGGCAGTCGGCTTTCATCATGATCAGGTCGGTGACGCCGTCCACCATGACGGTGTATTTGAGGGCAACCAGGTCCAGCCAGCCGCAACGGCGCGGACGACCCGTCACGGCGCCGAATTCGTGGCCGATCTGGCGAATCTTTTCGCCCGTCTCGTCAAAGAGTTCGGTCGGGAAGGGACCGCTGCCCACGCGGGTGCAATAGGCCTTGAAGATGCCGTACACCTTGCCTACCTTGGAGGGCGCCACGCCCAGGCCGGTGCAGACGCCGCCGATGGTGGTGTTGGAGGAGGTGACGAAGGGGTAGGAGCCGTAGTCGATGTCCAGGAGGGAGCCCTGGGCGCCTTCGGCCAGCACCGGCTTGTCTTCCAGCCACTCGTTTACGAAATACTCGCAGTCCACCAGGCGGAAGGAGCGCAGGAAGTCGATGGCATCCATCCATTCGGCCTCGTCCTTGTCCGGGTCGCAGGTGAAGCCCATTGCGGCGAATTCCTGCAGGTGACGGTTCTTAAGGGCGGCGAAGCGCTGCTTGAAATCCGGGGCGAGAATGTCGCCCACGCGCAGGCCGTGGCGGCCGACCTTGTCCGTATAAGTGGGACCGATGCCTTTCAGCGTGGATCCGATCTTGCCTTTACCGGCGGCTGCTTCCAGGGCGGCATCCATCAGTTTATGGGTGGGGAGGATCAGGTGGGCCTTCTTGGAAATAACAATTTTTTCGCGGGCGTCGATGCCCATTTTGGCTACGTTGCCGCATTCCTCGCGGAATGTCACGGGATCCAGTACGACACCGTTGCCGATGATGTTCTCGCTGCCTTGGCGGAAGATGCCGGAGGGGATGCTCCGGACCACGAAACTCTTGCCATCGAAATGCAGGGAGTGCCCGGCATTGGGACCGCCCTGGAAACGGGCGACGGCCGGATATCTTCCGGCCAGGACATCTACAATCTTACCTTTTCCTTCATCGCCCCACTGGAGGCCGAGAACGACATCAATTTTTGCCATATTTGTTAAGTTTCAATAATTTTAGAACGGAAGATCGTCGGCCGGACCGTCGGTAGAGATGTCAATCGGCTCCACGGGTGCGGCCGGAGCGGGCTGGGATGCGGGCGACGGGGCCTGTACGGGTGCGGCTGTGCCGTCGGGCCGTTTGCCCAGCAGCTGCATGTTGTCTACGACCACTTCCGTGGTGTAGCGCTTGGCACCGGTCTGGTCTGTCCATTGGCGGGTGCGAAGTTTCCCTTCAATGTACAGCTGTGTACCTTTGCGGATGAATTTTTCGGCAACCTCGGCCGAATTGCGCCAGGCTACGATGTTGTGCCATTCGGTATTTTCACGCAGCTCATTGCTGCGATCGCGGAAGCGCTCGGTGGTTGCGAGCGTAAACGTGGCCACCTTGGTGGCGTTAGCGCTGCCGGAAGCGCTGTCCAGATACCGGATCTCGGGATCTCTCCCGACATTGCCGATGAGCATAACTTTGTTGAGTGCCATATCCGTAAAGTTTTTTTCAATTCCGAAAGATAGCAATTATTTCTTTAAAAACCTATTCCACGGTGTGGAATATTTCTTCCCAACTGCTGATGCCGATGGTAGAGAGGTAGGGGGCGAATACCGTGTTTTCCGATGCGGTCCCGCCGGCCTGCCAGACATTCCACACCGGTTTGGGAGTGGAAGGGTTCTTCCCGTCGTTGCGCCGCAGTCCGATGTGCAGGCCGTCTTCGGCCGGATTGTCCCACCAGTTGTGCCACTGGATGGCATCGATACCTTGGAGCCGGTACACTTTCTTCAGAGCCCAGGCGGCGCCGGCGGCCTGTTTGGCCAGGTCGGCATCGGAATAGGACGGCGAATTGGTGCCGTTCTCCGAGAGGAAGAGCAGGCGTTTGGTCGTGCCCTTGTACTGGTTGGCCGGTGTGCGGATCCAGTCGTCAATCACCTCCAGGTTCTTGAAAGTGACATACTTGGAGTCGCGCGAGTAGGTGGCCTGGGTGTCGTTTTTCCAGAATTCCGGCAGATTGAGGTTCTGCGGATAGGGATGATGGGCGATGCCCCACCAGAAGTCACCCTCGGCGGCCGAATAGCCCTTCAGGTCTTCCAGCAGGCTCTTGGGGGCGTACTGCCCGTCCACCTTCGTCCAGCAGTGGGTGAGGGAGATGAGCACGGCGGCGTTGCTGTCGTACTGGCGGGCGATGTTGCTGCACAGGCGCATGGACTTGACATAGGCGTCCATGTAGCAGAGTTCCGGTTGTTCGCCCATATTCGTCCACTCCTTGCCGAAGTCCACTTCGTTGTGGAGGATCCAGTGGTGGATGCGGCCCGGGGTGGCCTGGCTATAGCGTTTGGCCAGGTAGTCGATGGCTGCAGCGTAGAGGTTCACCGCTGCGGCGGTGGTCATGTTGGGCATGCTGTAGTGGCCGCCGGTGCATTCGGGATGCTTCATCAGCGACGAGGCGGCTGACGTGCCGGCCGTGGCAATAAGCAGGATGGCTTCGGTCACGATGCCCCGCTGCTGGCACTGGCCCAGGATGCCGTCCAGTTCCTTGCGGTACGAGGAGCTGATGTAATAGGTCTTGCCTCCGTAGGAATACGCTTCCGAATAGTTTCCGTCGCCGGTGGTATTGATGAGGCTGTTGAGGACGATGTTGACGGTAACGCTGGTAATGCCCAGGTCGTCCAGGTCGCCGGTCTGGAGGTTGTGGCCGAAGTATCCGCCCAATCCTTTCTTGCTGCGGGGCGATACGGCGGCGGGGGAGCCCGGTGCGGCGATTTCATCGGCATAGCGGGCGTGCGATACCAAATTCTGGCTGGTGCCGGAGGTCTGGACGACGGCCCATCTGGAGAGGGCCCGGTCGTAGGTAAATCCGTCGCGGGCGACCTTGCGGTCAAGGGTCACGCTGAACGACGGCGAGGAGAGAGCCTGCTTGTTGGGGAAGGTTTTCATCTCCGTAATGACATCGTACGGCATGATTTCGGCCAGGCTGAAGGTGCCGGAAGCGGGGGTGGTGCCCTGGATGGTGACCTTATCGGCCGTTACGCTTACTTGGGTGACCGAGGCGGCATACGAGGCACGCAGGTAGGCTGCCAGATGCTCGGCGACCACTTCCTTATCGGCCTCCTTGCCTTGTTGTTCTTCGTAGGCGGCCCGCTCGGCATCCGTGAACGGACGGACGCGCAGGTTGCGGATCTGGATGGTATTGTTGTCGGTGTGGCCGAAATCGAGCCGGAGATAGTGCTTGGATGCACCCCAGCTGAATTTCTTGCGGATGGCCATCACCGGGAGGGACATATCCTTCCAGGAGGAAGTCTTGGCCATTTTTCCGTAATGCTCGGACCGTTCCTCGCTCATCGGCGGGCAGAAGAACAGCTGCATATCGTCGATGTCCTTGGTGGCGGTGTATTCGAAGGCCACGACGGCCAGGTCGGAAGCCAGCTCAGTGTCGAGCGTCTCGGTGAAAACGTACGGGTCGGTGCCCGAGGTGGAGATGGAATAGACCCCGTCCGATTCGGTAAAGGTCATCTGGTTGATGTTGCTCTGCCGCAGTTTCAGGCTCCGGTAGGTGGGTACGACACTGCCTGCGCCGTCCTGCGTCAGACTGATGTTGGCTTTCAGGAGTCCGTTCTTCTTGAAGGATAGGGTGGTGGACCGGGGAGTCGTGCCAGTATGGGTGTCCAGGGTCAGGGTAACGCGGGTGTCGCCGGCTTTCCCAGACTCGGGAGTCAGGTGGGCCCAGTCTTTGGCGGACGAGGCCTGCCAGTCGAAATTGGTGCTTACCTTCAGGATGATGGGGGCGTTGGCGGCCGTGGCATTCAGCGTGGTAACGAGTTGTCCGGCCTCATCGGTAATGGTGATGGAGTCCTGGGTGGCGGGTTTGTCGGGTTCTTCCTTGCTGTCGCCGCAAGCGGTCATCAGGGCTGCGCAGGCAAGGGCCGAAAGGATATGGAGGTACTTTTTCATTATTCTATGCAGAAAGAAAATTGGTCGTAGGGTTCAGTCCGGTTGGCCAGGTGCCGGGTGAGTTTGGAGATGCCGAACAGGGGAGAGTAGGTGCGGACCTTGACGGTCTTGCCGTCGGGGAGGAACTCCAGGATGCGCAGCCAGCCGTCGCCGCCGTTGCCTTCCCAGCCGCCGCCCAGGGTCTGGACGTTGAACATCATCTGGAAGACTTCCTTGCCGGCGTTATTGTGGTCCACGCGCCAGCCGATGCTCTGCAGGTAATCGTCGCTGCCGTCCGGGGCCAGGCCGTGGCCATGGTGACCGCAGAGTACCAGCCGGAGGTTGGGGACCTGTTTTACAAGTTTCTCCCAGATCTGTTCGCCGGAATTGTTGCCGGGCGTCTGGCTAATGCCGTATTTCTCCTGCTTCTGGAGGGCATTGCCGCAACGGCCGCTGCAACACAGGTATGAGTGGGTCAGGTAAACGGCGTAATGGTCTTTGTATTTTTTCGATGTGCAGAGTTTCTGTGCCCATTCCAGGGCTCCGTCGCTGGGGCAGAACTCCGAGGTGATGACAAGCAGTTTGTGGTCCCAGCCGGGGAGGGTAAGTTCATAGGCCGAGTTCTCCAGCGAGGCGCGGCCTTCGCGATTTGGGTATTCGGCTACCAGGCGTTCCTTGATGGCATCGCCCTGCCGTTCGAAGGTAAAATAGTCCGGCAGGTAGGTGTGGGGGTCTTCGGCGTGCTTGAATCCGTAATCGTGGTTGCCTCCGCAGATGATGTAGGGCACCTTCCCGTCTATCCGGCGGATGCCGTTCGATACGGCTTCCCACATCTGCCGGCTGCTCTGGTTCAGCATGCGGCGGTCCAGGGCGTTGTTGTCGTTCTGTTCCACCATGTCGCCCGTAAAGAGGACGGCCTGGATGTTCAGGGGCTGTACGTTATCGGCCACCCACGCCATGCAAAGGTCGAACAGGGGCTGGTTGAGGTCGTATTTGATGTAGCCTTGCGGGTCGCCGAAGAGGATGAGGGTGGAGCCGCCCGGCTGGCTCAGGTGCTGCGGGTCGGCCCGATGCTGGGCGTGTGCCAGGCCCATTCCCGTCCATCCGGCCGGGAAAAGGCACCATGCGGCCACTGCCGCCAGGAGAATGTTTCTGTATCTCATAAAATTCATTTCTATCGTGCCTGTTACAGGTTGACGCTTATCGGTTGGCGCTTGTCGGTTAGCGCTTGTCAGTTAGCGCTTATCGGTTGGCGCTTGTCGGTTGGCGCCTATCAGTTAGCGCCTATAATTCGGCGCCGAAAACGGCGGCGATGTCCGGCGCCTGCCCGGTCATCAAGGCGTAGCCCGTGATGGCCTGGGCCTTCAGCCACCGTTCCCCACTCACATATTTGCATCCAGCAGTTTCCATCCGTTCCTGTGCAGTGCCTGCTTGCACTGCGGCAGCACCTGCCAAGTGCCCCTTCTTCGCAGGGAAGATGGGTATATGCTCATCAGGGGCACCTGCCGGCGCTGCCGATGCTGGAGCAAAGGCGGGTGTCTTGTAATTGGCTTCGAGGATAATTTTGGCGGGCCGCCGGTAGGTGTCACGGTCCTCGCCGGCGAAGTCTTCGACCGTCAGCCGGTCAATGTCATCCAGCCGCATCGGAAGGGTATAGATGATCAAGTCGCACTCTTTCAACGCACCGCAGAAATCGTTCAGCGGCACCGGCAGGAAACCGTATTCGGGGCGCTCCTGTGCCAGGGCCTGGGCTTTTTCAAACGTCCGGTTCATCAGGGCCGTGGCAAATCCCAGCTCTGCCGCCGCCACTGCCGCCGCCCGCCCGGCACCGCCGCATCCCACAATCAGGGCCTGTGGTCCGCGCGGATAAACTTTGTCTATCTGCTGGCGGACAAACTGGTGAATTTTGATGGGGGCCCGGGAACCGAATTCGCGGTAGAATTCTTCCGTTATCCCGGGGAAGATGGCTTCCGCCACGCTGAGGACCACGCCCGTAAAATCGGAATTGTGTGCTTCCAGCACGGGGCCGGATTCGCTGCCGGGCCTTTGCTCCGTCCCTACAGGGCTGCTGGCCTCGTGCTCTCCTGTCTCTACAGGTTCGCTGCCGGGCCTGCGGACCACCAGGTTGGTGGCGCCAATCTTGAAACAGGGCCCGTCGATGCTGCCGCGCCCCTCGCGCGCCGCCTCCAGCACCTTGGCAAACGCCATCTCCTTAAAGGGCGCCGTAACGTTGATGGCCGTATAGCCACTATTCCCGCCGTCTCCCGTCTGCACAGATTCTGTGCCCAGGAATCGATGCCAAGCGGTTTCAAAATCAGGCTCTTCGATTAAGTCGTAGGGATACTTCCCCCCGTATGCTGCCTTGAACAAGACCGGACTCTTAGAACCGGATACGGGATTTCCAATCAGACCAAACCTATTTGTGGAACTGTCTGCCATACTATCATTGGCCCCTACAAAAATACGGGCCAACAAATTTAGCTTATTTCTCTTAAATACCCAAGTAATATTATATACCCCGCCACCTTCGCCCTTACCGGCTCTATCTCTGGTATTGGCAGGGAAAGTGTCAGTAGTCTCGGTCAAAAAAGGGAGACTACGTACAAAATCGGCCATTTTTGATAGTAGTCTCGGTCAAAAAGGGGAGACTACTATCACCCAGACCACCGACCTTCCGGGATTGAGGGCTCCTATGTGGATAGTCACCTTTCAAAACAGGGAACCATCCACGCCAGAGGCCGTTTTCCCGGACGGTCGCCTTTCAAAACCGGGGACCGTCCACGCTGGAACCTGTTTTCCCGGACGGTCGCCTTTTCAAACTGGGGACCGTCCACACCAGAGGCCATTTCTCCGGACGGTCAACGCTTGGAGCGGGGCGGGACGGTGCAAGGCGACATGCCACCCCCGGCTAGGGGGTGCCTGCGAAGCGACCGGCCTTGTGCCGGAAGGGCAGGCGGGGGTCGCCGGTGCCACCCCGTCCTGCGACCAGGGGGTGCCTGCGAAGCGATTGGCCTTGTGCGGGTCGCGCAGGCGGGGGTCGCCGGTGCCGCCCTGGCCCGCGACGTTAAGAAGGGCGTCCCAGCCTATGATGCCAACAAAGCCACCACGGGACGCAGGGAAGACCGGCATCACCGCCGCTCAACGGCCAGGAGCGGCGGCTACGGCTCGGCCGGGATGCGGGGAACTCAACCCAAAAGGTTCTCCTCCCCGGCCGGCCGTTGCCGGGAGGGTTAGCGTTGACGCTGGCGGACGGCTTCGTAGAGGAGGATGGCGGCGGAGACGCTGACGTTGAGGGAGTCCAGGCGGCCGAGCATGGGGATGAGGATGTGGGCGTCGGCGGCCTGGCGCCAGGCGTCGGTAAGGCCGGTGGCCTCGGTGCCCATTACCAGGGCGGTTCCGCCGGTCATGTCTACATCATAATAGGGGGCGGAATCCTGCAGCTGGGCCGTGAGGATGCGGATGTTGTTTTCTTTGAGCCAGGCAATGGCTTCGTCCGAGGTACAGGCCACCACAGGTACGGTGAATACGGCGCCGATGCTGGCGCGGATTAGGTTGGGATTGTAGAGGTCGGTGAGGGGGTTGCAGAGGATGACGCCATCTGCACCGGCGGCATCGGCGCTGCGCAGCACCGCGCCCAGGTTGCCGGGTT
>Ga0310786_10012333_pt1 | contig 10583 bp, 15 predicted proteins | sample AusTroGonzalo_MG_FD_203881 | JGI IMG/M metagenome (GOLD analysis project Ga0310786, IMG submission 203881) | Bovine rumen microbial communities from tropical cattle in Woodstock, Queensland, Australia - Gonzalo_03 (v2) (version 2) | ecosystem: Host-associated > Mammals > Digestive system >...
ATATTTGTCGGCTTATAAGTATAGGCTTAACAGGCTTAATCCTTTTGTACAACTTAATACATACGAATATCAAATTAGCCGACCAGAGAACCGAACGGCTACGAGTTATGGAATTCTTTAAGGAAGTCTTTACTGCATCTTTTAACGAAGCTCTTTCTTCTAACGCTTCTTATGAAATAAGGATATTCAAGCCAAAACGCCTTTGGCTATGGAAAATTAAAAAGATTTTTTATAAAAATGCCAAACTTATTTTTAAGTGCCAGAATAAAGAGTCATTTGCCAATTCTAGCATAAAGGATAAGCTTGAGATAGAAGTATTTCCAAAGTCTCAAGGGTTGGTGGGTACAAGCTATGAAACCGGTAAAGCTCAGTTTGATGACGACTTGGAAAAGACAAATAGCGAGAACTACAATTTTACCCAAACCCAGGTTGACATGACGAGAGATTTACGTTTTAGTTTAACATACCCTGTCTTTTCAAACAAAAACAGCTCTTCAAAAGATGAAGTTATTGCGATTATAGGGATTGATAGTACAAACAAAATACGTGTAAAAAAAGATCAAATAGAACGAATGACGTCTACAGTAAATCACTTCGTCGACAAGCTTCAAACTATAGTTCCCGATCTATTCAAATAAACAGGAGAAAACCCATGATTCAAGAATTAGATATTAAGAATTGCTCAGAAAACAGCAAAAGGATCCAAAGAATATGGGAAAGAGCATGTCAGGAGGTTATTGCCAACCAAACGATTACAAGACATGTGGATTTAGTACGATTTGATCCCAAGGAGTCGTCGCACACTGCAAATAATACCCATAAGTAAATTATGTCAACAATTTTGGGGCTGTAAAAAGCCCTTCAAAAAGTTGGGCACCCTGAAACCCGTCGAGACAAACATTCCGGCGGGTTTTGTTTTAGGAGAACACTTTATTGAGCTTTATATCTGCCATCTCCCTCTCTTCGTCGAGGTGCGCATATATGCGAAGAATCATAGTAGTATCCTTATGCCCCATTAGCCTGGCGGCCATCTTAGGTTTGATATCTGAGTAATAAAGAAGAGTGGCGTAGTTATGCCTGAAGGTGTAAGCAGTGACGGACTCGGCAGTGGGAGCGAATTTTACCAGTTCAGAGCGTATTCTTCTCCAAAACTTGTTATATGAAGTCTTGCTCATGAGTCCCTTTGAACCTCTTACCTGATGGAAAAGGTAGCTATCGCAGGACTGCACGTAATCCTTCAGTAACGGCAGGCACTTGTCGGGGAGCGGCAAGGTTCGTATGCTGTACTTGGTCTTGGTCATGCCGATATTGAGCACCGGATCATTATCATCGAACACTACGGTCTTATTGATATGCACTGTTTTCTTATCAAAGTCAAAATCCGTCGGCAGCAGGGCGAGGGCTTCCTCCCTTCTCATCCCGGTAAAGTATTCCACATACACAAACGCACGTTCCATATCGGGGAGCTGGGCATTAAAGACTGCTTCCTTTTCCTCGGGAGTAAGGGCACGCTTCTCTGTTACCGGAAGAACCTTTGGCATGGCCAAGTATTTATAATTTATCCGGATGTTTGTTGCTCCGTCATCTAAAGCCATTTCGTGTATCTGCCGGAAAACGAGCCTGATCTTTACACAGGTGTTTGGATGCCGGAAGTTCTGATTGATTATCCGCTGAAGAATCTCAAGGCCTATCTCCGATATAAGCATTTCGCCAATTTCGGGTAGAATATATCGGTCAAGTATGTCAGCGTACATCCTTCTTGTATTTATGCCCTTTCCCGCTTTAGTCGCGAGCCATTTCTTAGCATAAGTTTCAAATATGATATCCATGCCGGGATTTGCCTTATTAGCCATAATTTCCTGTTTAAATTCAAATATCTTGCGTTCCAGCTCGTGAGGAGTCTTTGCGCGGATTGCCTTCCTCACACGTTTTCCGGTATCAGGATTCCGACCAATATCTATGAATTTTTCATAATATCCCTGTGGAGTTTTTTTCATAGCACACCTCCAAATCTATTGACTAACAGGTGCGGCTACTGTATAATAGAATATGCAGGTAGCCGTCAGCTATCTGTTCCTTTTGAAAAGAAAAAGTTAAAGAGATGAGAGATGACCGTGAGCCAGACGGTCATTTCTTATTTTTTACGAGTTGCACCGGTGCAACTAATCTATTCAGCTTTGCCTTCTTCTTCGGAAGTACCCGACATAGTACGTTCCTTCTCTGATAGCTCTGGCAAGACCTTGTTTTTATATATAGTCTCCAGCTCCTCTGTGCTCTTGGAGTCCGGATCATCCGGCACGGTATCCGGTTTACTGCCGGCAGCAGACAGATTACCATCTGCCATTTTCTTACATATCTTCTCTATGGTCACCCACTCTTCAGTAGTGAGCTTGGCCAAACCTTCTATAAATGCTTTCTTAAATTCATTGTCTCCTAGTTCAACATCTTTGAAAAACGCTTCTAACTCTGCCTGTCTTGTGCGCTTAACAAATGGATTGCCTTCACCTGTTAATAGCCACTGCTCATTTACCTGAAATTCTCGAATGATTGACAAACGAGTTTGATCAGTAAGATTATAAGTTCCATTTTCTATATTAGACAAAGTTGATTTCTTTAACCCGATACGATTTCCAAAAGCATCAAGAGTTAAGTCTAACAATTCCTTTCTTAAATACTTTAATCTTTCTCCAATTTCCACTATTCAATCCCTCCTTAATATAAAAAGTATCGTTTGTTACTTAATAATAAAATGAAAAAAATTTTTTGTCAAGAAAAAAGTTTTAAAATAATACAAAAAGTGCTTGACAAAGTTTTGAAACAATAGTATAGTGTTTTGTAACAAAACAAAACAGCACAAAAATATGAAGAAAAGTTTTGTTAGTGGAAAAACGCATCCTTACCCTACGGGTAAGGATAGCATATGGGACTATTGACAAGCAATAGTCCCATATAAAAAGACACCTATGGAGATAAAAGATGATTAATTGCGAGTGGTCGATTGAAAATCTTCCTTATGATTGCAACACGATAGTAACGGTGTTTGATGAAGAAGTAGCGAGAGTGCTTATTAAAAAAGGCTTCATAGCACTGGGCAGCACTGTTGACAATTTTTCTGAATTTCCTAGGACAGCAAAGTACTGGGAACTTTACAAACCGGGGCACGACTTAACTTTTGACAGGTACGGAATGGATAAGCTGACAGAAGAGGTCAAACTTGCAGTTCAGGAGACGGCAAACCTAAATCAGACAGATCCGGGAAAATCGGCGGCTCATCCTTGAGCCATATAAATTGGATACGCATCAAAGCCATATTGGATGTTCGGATTATTCCACGTCCCCAGCCTAATTTTGTATACCTATCAGTAACTTCCTGTTCTAAACCGGGAGTCATTGATTGGATATATTTCATAACACATACACTCCTTTTATATTTACTTTGGCGGTGGCGGCACACTGCCTTTGGAAGGAGTATAACACAAAAATCTTTCAAAGGAAACATAGACCATGAGAACATTATCTTTTATAAACGCAAAACTTAAGATGGATAAACCTGCAGGTACCGGCAGGCTAACCATCTTTATTTTATGGAAAGGAGTGATGCAGTGATGGTGGACGCAGAGAAAAACCTTGAGACTCAATTGATGGAGAGCTTTAAGGAGACGGTCCCGAAACTTGATGTTGGCCAGAAGGGATACATCCTGGGACTGATGCAGGGCATAAACATGACGCATAAGGAATCCTCAAGGGATTCAGAAAACCAAAAAACGATTTAGTCGCACCGATGCAACAGAAAAGTGAGGGATTATATGGAACAAAAATATTATAAGCCAAAGGAAGTAGCAGAGGCACTGGGGATATCTGTGGCAAAAGTCAGGGATATGTGCCACATCAAAAATCAGAGATTTGCATTCCGGACACTCAAGAATGGAAGGAAGGGGCATTTTCTCATAGACCTTGAAAAGATTAAGAACTATATAGAGAGACCGAGTGAGGACTCAAGGATTATGTACTCGTTCAATCAGCAACTAGATAAGAGGAGAAAGTACGGATGAAAACATTTTTAATGGCAGCAACGGCTTATGTTTTTACCTTTACAGTTGTGATGTTGATAGGTGTCAGCGCTATGAATACCAAAGAGCCGGAAAAAGAAAAAAGCAAAGGCGAAAAGATTGAAACCGCAAAGGAAGAAGCTCAGGAAAAAGCTGAAGGCGGAAAGATTGAAACCACAGAGGAAGAAGCTCAGAAAAAGGATGAAGACGGAAAGAACGAAGTCAAAACCTCGGAAGGCGTGAGACCACCGGCAGGGCTTTTATTGGTGCTCCAAAAGGCAGCAGAGCGAAATGCGGATGCGGTCAAGATGTTTGCGGAATTGTGTCAGCAGGAACTGGAGAGAAAGAAACAGCTTCAGAAGGATATAAACCTAACTGCCGAGGTCATTTATTGGGAAAATTGGTATACAGATAAAAATAGGGAAGCTGCATATGACACGGGAGCGGTAGCATGGAACCGTGTTAAGAGTCCTGAGTTCCCGGATACGTTAGAAGGGGTCCTTTACCAGAAGGGGCAGTACAGTACCACAAAATATTTCTTTACACAGGATCTGCCAAAGGAATGTTATGAGATGGCGGAGGATATTGTGCTGAATGGTACGCCTGATGTACCCGAGACGGTTTTATTCCAGGCGACCTTTAAACAGGGCAAGGTTTGGAAGGTTATCAATGGCGAATATTTTTGTTTTGGGTGAGGTAGAGATATGACTTGCAAGAATCCGGGAGAGTGGAGACTGTTCGGGCAGCCCATAGGTACGAATGGAGAATGGCTTTATATCGTTGGAAGGCAGAGGGATATGGGGCAGCCGTTGCACTCAGGGAATATTGAATACAGAGGAGAATATACAAACGAGACCGAGGCTGAGGAACTAAGGCAGAGACTCATTAAGGGCGGGACAGAATGATGGAGCGAACAATAGACGAGATGAAGGTTGATATAGTCAGGTGGAGGCTTGAAGATATCGAGCAGAAGGCAACGGCGGAGTATAAGCAGCTGTGCAGGGAGAAACCCAAAGAGTATGGAGACAGGCCTTTTTGTACGAAAGAACATACCTACAAGGCCGCTTACTATAAGATAATCTGTGAGGATCTGCTCTATACTCTGTCGGAGTCGGATACTCTGGTCAGGCATGATTGGGAAATAGAAAAGGCTAAAAGGGAAGAAGGAGGGATAAGGTATGCAGAATAATTATATGCATGTAGGAGATAAAAAGCGTCGGGAAAAGACAGGGGTCTTCGAAATATTAGAAGCGATTGCACTTGTTACCTTTATAGGAGCACTCATCTATATGATAGGGATAGCCGGAGGAGTTGAAACGGATGCCCTGACGCTTCTGCAGGCTTCAAAGAGGTTTGTGACAGCCTTGATAGTAATGACAATCGACGCGGCCATCTTTTTTAAGGCAGAGAGGAATAACAAAAATGAGTTTGATAGGTTGTGAAATAAAAAAAAGAGCCTATAGGGGACATACAGGCTCATACTATTGAGGGATACAGAAAAACAGTGAGTGTTTATTTTTCTGCACTAAATTTATAATACCATATATTGTGGTGAATGTCAAGGCAATTCTACAAGATAAAGTACAACAAGGTACTTTTTGAAAAGTCCATAAAGTCATTCACTTAAGGACAAGGGTTAGGGTTTTTACCAAAATCTAGGCGGACAGGGGAGAAGGATCCGGGATGAGGTCCTAAGGGTAAAATCCATGAGAGCATAGCGTGATGGAGGTGGGTGATAGTGGTTGTATGTTGAAAGAGTGACAGTAGCCGGCGCCACTGTTGAGATAGAGAGATATTACACCAACAGGTACCGGAAAAAGAATGAAAGCAGGAAGCCCAAACAGAAGCCCTCCAGTGATCAGCAGAGGGAGGCTAACAACCGGAGGGCGGGCAAGAGGCTGAGGCAGCTGATAAATGCGAATTTCTCTCCCGGGGATTATCACCTGATACTCTCCTATGAGAAGAGACCCGGGGATCCCGAGAGGAGTCCTGAGGATATGCGGGAGGATATCAGGAAATTCCTCAGGATGATGCGTAAGGAGTACAAGTTGCGGGGGAAGGAACTGAAATATATCCATGTGCCAGAGATAGGCTCGAAGGGTGCAAGGCATCATCATCTAGTGATAAACCGGATAGATTCCGAGGCTATACGCAAGGGATGGCAATATGGATTCATCCAGCTCTGCCCTCTGGACGGGAGCAGGAATTGGAGAAAGCTTGCGGCATATCTCTTAAAATACTCCTGCAGGGTGATCGGCACAGAGTTTGAGATATCGGGCAAGAGGTGGAATGCTTCTAGGAATCTGATACAGCCCACCACTACAGTCACGGTGATCACGAAAAAGGATTACTTCAAATCCGTGCCGGCAGTGCCAAGGAAGTATAGAGGAATATATGAGGTGGATAAGTCTACAATAGAGAGTGGAGAGACCGCAGAGGAATATGGCGGATATAAATTTTTGAGATACACGCTCATGAAGAGGGATTAAGCAAAAGGCGGAATGCAGGACATTTGAACAGGGTATGACTGATAAAGGTCCAGACGATGGACGGGGGACGGTTGAGAAAAACCAGTCAAACGATTTTGAAAATAATCAAGCGTTGTCTTGAATTATATATAGCTGAGAGGCAAAAAATATTTAGTGCATGGCGGCACGGAAAGAAGGTTTATATGGCAAAAGGAACAGAAGCAGGCAGAATGGCGGAGAAACTCTTTCCAAAATTTGGGGAGCTGACATCTGCAGAAGAGATCAACAGGGCGGCGGAAGCCCAGAAGAAGGAGGGAGACTTTGAGGCGCTTAAGACATTGGCCAAGGAGAACGGTATCGATGAGATGGATGCTCAGGATTATATGGATGATATCAGCTCTGAACTCTGTACGGATTTTTCGGCAGCCATTGGGAAAATTCAGAGAGAAGTCGAATATCTGAAGCCCTCAATGACGCTTGAGGCATGGAATACCTTCCTGTATGGGATGCTGGCCGGAGAGAATGCGGGAGCGGATAGCGATAGTATAAAACTGTGCAGGGCGGTGAGATCTAAGGGTAAGTACTTGGCAGGATTTTATGCGAGGGTTATAGTCGAATGCAGCAAAAACAGGGTGTATGTGCCAAAGGTGATAGTGGACGAAGCGAAGAAGCTTGACAAGGATATACCTGATAATCTGCCGATGGGTGACATATCAAGACTAAGATTAGAGGAACTCATTAGGGAATACTATTTTAGCAAGTAAAAATTAAAAGTTGCACCGGTGCAACAAAAGAATGGAGGGATACAGAGATGATAGCATTTAAAGGCGTAGGGCAAGATAATGCAAACCGCCTGGGACAGGGGAAGATTGTCTACTGGGTGGGCGAGACGTATGTGACGGAAAAATCCAAAACGGTGAACAGCGGATTCCACTGCTGCGAGAATCCTTTTGAATGTCTGGGATATTACGATATAGAGACAGATAAATTCCTTATGGTTGAAGCAGGCGGGAACATAGATGAAGACGGAGACGAAAGGATAGCGTGTACAGAGCTTAAAGTACTGGAAGAACTGACTACGGCTAAATTTGCATATGAAGGGTTGAGATACATGGTCATGCATCCGGATCGTGCAAAGTGGGAACAGATACACAGAGGTGTGGAAGTTGCCAAAAACAGAGCTAAAGCAAAGGTTATAGCGATAGCCAGGGGGAAAGACCCGAAAGCGGCAGCAGAGTTGGGAGGATATATAGGCTTCCTGGTAGAGACTTCCGGCCGCATCATACAGTGCGGGCTGAAGAAGGTTGATGGTGATAATATCCTTCCCGGAGTTTTCTACAGGCTCAGATCCAACGGCGTGTTGGAGGTAGCGATATGAGGAAAAAGGCAATAGAGAAGCTGACGCCGCTGGGAATACCTGAAACATGGAAACAGGAATGGGGAACGACTGTTCAGAGAATGAAAAATGATAAGCAGGATACGCTGATACTGAATATCTACAAAAAAGGCGCATTGAGGGCGAGGCACTGTATAGAACTTTCTACCGGAGAATATGCCACATGGTTTCCGGGTTCCTTCCCGGTATCTATAGGCCCGGGAGAATATCCCATGACCGGATCTGATCCTATGTGGGCCGACAGAAGGATAAGTTATGTATATCAGAGCGGATGCTATTATTCATACTTTTACGGATTCCAGAGCGAGACGAAGTATGACAAGATATGCGCATTAGCCGGTACAGCGTCAAAGAAGCTCATGAAAGAGATCCTTGACGAAAAGAAGCAGGAAAGGGCGATGGCTGAAGCTGAGGCAGGTCACAGGATAGGGCACCCGATATCTGAAGAATTAAAGAGATGGAGAGTTTTCTTTGATGATCTTGAGTCGGAGTACATGAGAAAGGCACACATCGACAGGGAAGACAGGAGACTTAAGCGAGTAAACGATATCATGGATATGGTACCGGAGATACCGGAGGATTTTGGATCCTGGGCTTATGATCAGATGTTCAGCGGAATACCCGGTGAAGCTCTGTATGATATAGGCTCTAAAAAATGGTTTTGCTCCGAATGTCACGAGAAGTCGGAAAGGGATAGCTTCAAGGACGAGTCGGGCAGCAGGGCAAAGAGTGGCGGCATAGGAATATGCCCTGAGTGTGGCGAAAAGCTTGTGATGCACCGCAAGACGGTGAAGTACAACAAAGGCATAAGCTACAGAAAGAAGTTTGTACTCTTTAACGTGATTGATAAGTATTTGTCCGTAGTCCGGTATTTTGACGCATATGCGTCTACGGATGCAAGCTATGATACAAGCTTTAAAGGGAAAAAGTTCTCAGTTGAGGAACATATCCGCATAGTTCTCTGTAAGTTTAACACAGGGGACAAGCTTAAAAGACTGGTACAGGGAGGCAAACATAAGGAATGTAGGATATACTACCTTCACGACCGAGGCACGTTTGATTATAAATCCAATCCGCGCCAGTACAGAGCGGGCGACTGTATATGCTATCCGAACGGACAGATGCAGGAAGCCCTCGATATGACAAGCTACTGGCAGTGCGGAAGGATATTCGCTCCCGCGGCAGCCATGGGGCTTGAGATAGATTACAACAGGGTGATGATAGGATGGAGAAGTCACGAGGCATTAAGCGTTATGGAAATGCTGATAAAGGGCAGGTTCTTTAAGCTCTTCCGTCAGGCAGCAGGTGGCATAAGCATCTGGGATAACAGCTACTATAACGGGTGGATGCACCTGAATATGAAAGGTAAAGATGCTAATGAGGTGCTGAGGCTTAAGGATGGTCAGGCTATAAACCGCTTAAGGAATATGGATGGCGACGATTACGCTTTAAGTTGGTTACAGTATGCGGAAGAGAGCGGAAAAAAGATAACGCAGGAGGCCCTAATGTTTTTCATGCGCGAGGGGCTGGACTCTGACGACTTTAAATTTCTTGACGGAGTGATGGGACCTGATCAGATAGCTAATTACCTCAAGAAGCAGAAGAAGGTAAGCTATCCAAATCTTGTTTATCCGAGCATAGTCAGCCAGTGGCAAGATTATGTCATGATGGCCAATAAACTCCACAAAAAGCTTGACGACGAGATGATATACAAACCCAGGGAGCTTAAAGTTAGGCACAACGAATATGCTGAAGAAGTGGAGCGTATCAGGATGCTTAAAATGGCTAAGTCTGACAGAAAACTCGCAAAGCAGGAAGTAGAAAAGTACAACAAGAGGTTCCCAAAAGCTAAGGACGTGCTGAAGAAGATAAAGTCAAAGTTGGAATGGGAAAACGAAGAGTATCTTATCGTAGTACCCAAAGAGCTCACGGATATCATTTTTGAAGGCAGACAGCTCCACCACTGCGCAGGAGCTACGGACAGGTATTTTGACAGGATAGAACAGGAAGAAACCTATATATGCTTCCTGAGGAAAAAGGAACATCCCAAGGAGCCTTTTTACACCATAGAGGTTGAACCGGGCGGCACCATACGCCAGCACAGGGGTAAATATGACGAAGAACCGGACATAGAGAAGGTAAAACCTGCGCTCCGTGAATGGCAGAAGGAGATAAGAAGGCGCATGAAGGAAGAGGATAGGAAAAAAGCTGAAATATCCAAGAAAAAACGTGCTGAGAATATCCTCGACCTCAAAAAGAAACAGAATACAAGAGTGCTTCAGGGACTCATGGAAGACCTGATGGATATAGAGGATCTTGAGGCAGAAACAACAAAAGAATTGAAGGAGGCAGTAAATGGATAACGGAGTAATGGACACAGGTACCGGAATATGGAAGGATGACCAGATAGTCTTCAAAGATGAAATCCTGACAGGCTATACCGAGTACAAGAATAAGCTCGATACGGAGCTTAAGGCAAATGCCGAGGGTTTTGTTCGTATCGGGTATCTCTTAAAGGTGGCAAGGGATACGGATATCTTGCGAGAAAGCGGATATAAGAACGTAGCAGAATTTGCACAGGCAGAATACGGCTTAACAAAGGACATCGTATCGATATATATAGCAATAAACGACAAATATGCCGAGAACGGGTACAGTGATAAGCTGCAG
>Ga0310786_10012335_pt1 | contig 10582 bp, 8 predicted proteins | sample AusTroGonzalo_MG_FD_203881 | JGI IMG/M metagenome (GOLD analysis project Ga0310786, IMG submission 203881) | Bovine rumen microbial communities from tropical cattle in Woodstock, Queensland, Australia - Gonzalo_03 (v2) (version 2) | ecosystem: Host-associated > Mammals > Digestive system >...
GAAAGTGGCAATAATCAGAATGAAAGTCAGGAAGAGGTAAGAGATGAACTTCTCTATCTCCATGATGCGAAACACATCAGCTTGCTGTTCAAATCGGTTTTGCACTTGGAAAGCATCACCCAGCATTTCTCTCATTTTGGTTTGCACTCGGGTTTCGGATACGCCGTCTTTCAACTTGATTTCCATAGCCGATACCTCGTCTCTATACCCAAAGAGTTGGCGTGCAAATTGCAGACTTGTTAGGATATATTGTGCATCGTATTTCTCTTGATTTACTAGAAAAACTGATCCTGGAGAATATAGATAGTCCTTGGCAAAGGCGGTGGCTGGGTTGGCGATATTCACTCGCATATGCTGCTTGGGGGCAATCACTGGTATTGGATCAATAAACTGAATGCCAGTACCTAATGCCGAGGCTACACCCATACCGAGAATACCATAATCTACCCCTTCCTCTTCCAAAAGAAACTGCTGGCGGCCATAGAGGATGCTGTCGATTTCTGTGATTTGTGAATACGTGCTGTCCACGCCTTTGATGGTCACCATCAGTTGCTTGTCTTTATATTGCACCATAGCACTCTCTTCGATGGTAGGCATAGAAATGTCTATCTCTGGCATATTGAGTAGTTTGGCTATGCGCTCGTCGTTGGGATTGAACCCGTTACCTTGCTTGGTTGTGACTTTCAGTTGTGGGTCGAAAGCCGTAAATAAGCCTTCCACCATCTCGTGGAAGCCATTGAACACTGAGAGAGTGCAGACCATAGCAATAGTAGCGAGGGCTACGCCGCATACGGATATGGCGGAAATGATGTTAATTGCGTTGTGCTTTTTCTTTGAGAAAAGGTAACGCTTAGCGATATAATACTCTACGTTCAATTCTCCTCTGGTCCTTCAGGTGACTTATATCCATCGCCCTTCGCCTCTTTGATCAGTTGGTCGATATGCTCAGCATAATCCAACGAGTCGTCAGCAAAGAACTTCAGTTCGGGGATGATGCGCAGTTGGTGACGCACACGTGTTCCCAAGTCATAACGTATAGTGCGCATATTGTGGGTAATATTCTTCAGTAGCTCCTCCGATTTCTCTGAAGGAAAGATACTGAGATATACCTTTGCCACGCTCAGGTCAGGACTGATACGCACACTGCTAACAGAAACTAGTACCCCATGGGTACCCTGTGTCTGTCGCTGAAACAAATCGCTTAACTCCTTCTGAATCAAGCGTGAGATTTTATTCTGTCTAGTACTATCCATATACTTAATTGGTAGTTAGTTTTTGTTTCTTTCTATAAGCGATAAAAATCACGATAATTGCACTCAGAAGCAAAATGGCCATAGCCGAATAGGCGATTCCTTCGGTGAAATGGATGCTTTTGGGGTCAAATGTCATCTGGATGGTGTGTTGGCCTGCTGGTACATAGAGGGTGCGTAACACATAGTCAGCTCGACCAAGTTCGGCTCTTTCACCATCAATGGTCACTTGCCATCCTTCGGGGTAATACACCTCAGAGAATACCGCCACACCGTTTGCAGGGTTGCTGGTTTGGTAAATAAGGTTATTTGGCTCATAGGCCGTTAGTTCAATAAAGGCCTCATCGTCCACTTCAAACTTTGTAGCACCTTTCAACGTCTCCCTGAACACTTCATCAACCACTGCTACACGATATGGGTTGGCTGTCGTCAGCTCGTCGATTTCCTGATCAGCATTGTCCACATAATCTACCTCCTCTACAAACCAAGCATTACCCAGGGCGTAAGGGTTTTCTACAGGAACTTCACCATCCTTGGTGGGAAGGATGAAGTAACGGGTGTTGAGCATATTGAGTGAAGGGAACTTAGTGGAATCTACCTGATCCATATCGCCACCTGCTTGGGCTATAGCTTGGTAGGCTGCTTGCATCTCGTTCTTCAAGCGTATCTCTATCAGTTCATTATACCTGCGCAATTTGGCAGCGTGATAGCCACCTATATTCTTATGCCAATAAGATGTGGTGTTTTCGTTGAAAGGATTGATGGCAAAGTTCAGCACACGGTAGTCGAGGTCGGTATCTTCCAAAATGTACTTATCCGTCTCGGTTTGTGCGAATGTGGTAGTACGAATGTTGGCATCCACAAACTGATCGTCATACAGATAGCGCTTGTTAACTTGCCACATATCGAACAAGCAGAGCAAAGCGATGGCACCAATGGTGAGCTCTTTGCGTAGCTTGCCTTTGTAGAAAAGTAAGAGGATAACAGCACCTACCATCACGATGATGAATGAACGAAGAGCATCAGCAGATACCATTGCGGCACGCATCTCTCCTAAATTCGCCATAATACCTGCTAATTCGTTGGCAGGGATACCTCCTTGGTCAACAGCACTTTGCAACATCTGTGCCTCTGTAGAGGGGATAAAGTCAGTAAAGGTGCCTGGTGTGAGGTAAATCAAAAAGCTGAGGCCTGCAGTTAATAGTAAAGCTATAAGGGAGGAGGGGATAGGGCGTAGGATATTAGTTGTTGAGCCATTCTCCTTACTCTCTATTATCTTCTTCAAAGTTAAAATCGCCAAAAGAGGTATGGTAAATTCCGCAATCACCAAGATGGATGATACGGCACGGAACTTATTATACATAGGTACAAAGTCAATAAAGAAATCGGTAGGAGGCATGAAGTTTCTGCCCCAAGAAAGTACGATGGAGAAAACGGTGGCCCCCAAAAGTGCCCACTTCATAGGTCCTTTTACGATAATGCATCCTAAGATGAAAAGGAACAACACGAAGGCACCAACATACACAGGCCCTGCTGTTCCAGGTTGTTCGCCAAAATATTGACCTAAAGCACCATACAAACTGCGGTATTTTGGATTAGCCTTAGTCATAGCTGTTTTGTCGAGGTTAATGGCAACGGTAGCGCCACCTTTGAAGTTGGGCACCAACAGTGTCAGTGTCTCATCCACTCCATAGCTCCATTGGGTGATGTATTCTTTATCTAAACCACCAGTAGCCGATGAGCCTGCACCTGGATGTTGTGTCAATTCACTTTTGCCACGCATGGTTTCCAAGCTATAGGTGTATGTGTGGTAGAGGTTGCTGATATTCACTGCAATACCTATTAATCCTGCTAATACCAATACCCCCGATGCCTTCAGGAACTGAATCATGGTGTGGTTGTGATAAGCCTGCACGCCAAAGGCGATGACCATAAAAAGCATCACGAACAAGAAGTAATAGCTCATCTGAACATGATTAGCGAGTATCTGCATCGCCACAAACAAGGCAAAGACAATACCGCCTTGCCAAATTTTGCCTCGATACGCCCATACCATGCCAGCTATCGTAGGGGGTATATAGGCCAAGGTGATAAACTTCCAGAGATGGCCTGCGGCAATGAGAATGAAGAAGTAGGAAGAGAAAGCCCAGATAATACCTCCCAATGCAGATAGCCAAGGAGATATGCCAAACGCACGCAACAAGATATAAAAGCCCAACAGCATGATGAATGCCAAACGCACATACTCTGGCAACCACAGTTCATAGATTCTTTCTGCTTTTGAGAAAGTGTCAGTAGAATCGTAGGATGGGGATATCTGATAGGTGGGCATGCCGCCAAACATTGAGTTGGTCCAGCGAGTGCGTTCACCTGTACGTTCATAGTATTCTTTTGCCTCCTGACCAGCAGCAGCACCAGCAGTGGTGTCGTGCTGGAACAATATCCTTCCATCTATGTCGGCAGGATAGAAGTAGGCAAACGAGATAACCACAAATAGGAGTATGGAAATAATGTCTGGTAAAATCTTCTTCATAAGCTGTTTTTATCTACTTTGCTGCAAAAGTAATAAAACTTTGGCAATTAAAAACAATTTTTAGGCTAATAGATGGTAAACACCTCCTACCAAAGCCTTGACTACGCCCTTCATTTCTAATCCAAAGAGTAGGGAGGTAACCTTATGTATCGGCAAATTGGTTTCCACTGTCAAAGTATTGACATGCAGGTCGCCACGCTGTTGCAGAAGGTTTGCTACCAACGTTTCTTCGGGTGTAAGGTCAACAAATAAGTTGCGTTGGATAGCAGCTGGTTTTGCGGAAATCTTTTGCCACCCCATAGCATTCACAAAATCTTCGGCATTGGAAATCAGTGATGCTTTGTTGTCCCTGATAAGCTGGTTGCAACCTATTGATAATTCGTCATCTATCCTGCCAGGTACGGCAAAGCAATCTCTATTATAAGTGTTGGCTAAGGATGCGGTAATCAAAGAACCGCCTTTAAGAGCTGATTCCACCACCAAGGTAGCATCCGACATACCTGCAACGATGCGGTTTCTTGACACAAAATTAAAACCGTCGGGTTCTGTACCAGTAAGATATTCCGTAAGCAAACCCCCATTAGATAACATTTCTGTGGCAGTTTGTCTATGGTAGTAAGGATAAATCCTGTCTAAACCATGTGCTAATACGCCTATGGTAGGAAGGTGGTTAGCAAGGGCAGCTCGATGGGAATGGATGTCGATACCATAAGCCAAGCCACTAATAATCATGACGTCTGGGCACAAAGCGGCCAAATCTCTGACAAAGCTCTCACAAAACAATTTGCCGTAGGGTGTGGCTCTACGGGTGCCCACCATAGATACTATATGCAAGCTATTAAGGTCAGCATTGCCTTGGAAAAACAAAACAAGTGGAGCGTCTTCGCATTCCCTAAGTCGGGAAGGATAGGCCTCGTCTTTGATAGTGAGGCAGTTGATGTGGTTCTTTTCAATAAAGTTCAGCTCTTTTTCTGCCCGTTTGAAGGCTTCGGGGCAATCCAGCATATCCACCAGTTTCTGGTTGACATCAGGGATGAAGTCCTTTAAGCATAGGCGATTTTCAAACACGGCAGAGGCACTGCCCAACTCTTCTATCAAACGCTTGGCGTTGATATGACCAATACCTTCACACTGTGTCAAGGCTATGGCGCAAATTCTTTCGTCGTAGGTCATAGTTATGAGTTATTAAGTTGTTGAGTTATTAAGTTTTTAAGTTATAAATATTCAGCAAATAATTCGTCAAACATCTCGCCTCGGGTAAGTACCCCGTTCTCCACGCATACAGCATCAACCACACCTCGCAAACTCAGTTTGTTGTCGCTCTTTCGGAAGATGTCTTGGTAAAACACGAAGCGAATGCCCTCACGTTTCAAGTACAACTTGCTCACAAACACATCGTTGCTGCGTAGAGGGGTCTTGAACGACATAGTGATCTTGGATACCACCACATCTATACCTCGCTGATGCAGTTCGGCAAAGCTGATGCCTGTTGTAAGCAAGAACTCATGACGGGTGTGCTCCAAGTAATGCTGATAGTTGGCATTGTTGACAATACCCTGTAAGTCGCATTCATAGTCGCGCACCTTCATTTCCAGTTCGTATATATAGTTGCTCATGGCTCTAATCCTTTGAATTGTAACATTTCGTGTGTGCTCACCAACTTAAACAGCTTGTCGGAAGGACGAATCTTTTCCACTTTCAGCGAGAAATGATCACCCTTATGCACAATCTGTACGGGCTTCAGGTTCACCCTTGCCTCTTCCAAGGTGAGGAAGATGGCACCAGTGGTAGGTCCTGTAATCAGCACCTTGTCACCCACACTGAGTTCTGCTGCTTCGCAGAGGAATTCAGCTACACCTATATTATTAAAGTACTTGATGCCTTTGCCCACATAGATTTTACGTTCTGTAGCCGCAGAGCCGTAGGTGTGGGTCCATTCGCCCAAGCGCTGGCCTAAGTAGTAGCCGTTCCAGAAGCCACGATTGAATACTGTGCTGAGGCGTTCATCCCATTTTTGCACCTTTTCATCGGAGAAAGTGCCCTCTATTACGCTTTCTATGGCTTCACGATAGCACTCTGTCACGATGCGCACATACTCAGGGCCTCTTGCACGACCTTCTATCTTGAACACCCTTACGCCTGCATCCATCATCTTGTTGATGAAGTGAATGGTCTTTAGGTCTTTGGGTGACATAATGTACTTATTGTCTATCTGCAGTTCATCGCCTGTATCTCTGTCGGTTACGATATAGCCCCTTCGACAAATTTGACGGCATTCACCTCTGTTGGCCGACTTATTCTCTTCCTGTAAAGAGAGGTAGCACTTGCCAGAAACAGCCATGCACAAGGCTCCGTGACAGAACATTTCGATGCGTATCTGTTGACCACTGGGTCCGAAAATGTTTTCTTCTTCAATGCGACGATGGATAGCTGCTACCTGATCTAGGTTAAGTTCGCGAGCCAATACTACCACATCTGCAAACTGGGCATAAAAACGTATGGCTTCTATATTGCTGATGTTCAGTTGGGTACTTAGGTGCACCTCTTGCCCAATGCTACGTGCGTAGGTCAGCACGGAAATATCCATCGCAATCACCGCACTGATGCCTGCCTCCTTGGCTGCATCCACAATGGTATGCATTTGCTCCATGTCATCATCATAGACTATGGTGTTTACTGTCAGGTAGCTCTTGATGCCATGCTCGTTGCAAATAGCTGCTATCTCACGCAAATCATCTACGGTAAAAGGGTTGGCGGAGTGGGAGCGCATGTTGAGTTGCCCCACACCGAAATATACCGAGTTGGCTCTTGCTTGGATGGCGGCTTGCAAGGAATCGCGTGACCCAACAGGTGCCATGATTTCAAAGTCGTTGATGCTATATTTCATTACTTATGACATTTGAGTGTGCGAAGTTAGTGATTTTTCTTTATCTTTGCAAAATATTGATAACAATGATGCTTCAGTTGTTATCGATTCTTTGTAAAACATGAAGATTGCGAATTTAGATTTAGGGGATTATCCTGTATTCCTGGCACCAATGGAGGATGTGACGGATCCTGCCTTCAGATTGATGTGCAAGCGTTTTGGCGCAGATATGGTCTATACCGAATTTGTGTCGAGCGATGCTTTGGTGCGTTCAGTCAATAGCACTATGCGTAAGTTGAACATCAGCGATGAAGAGCGTCCAGTGGCCATTCAGATTTATGGCAAGAACACAGATGCGATGGTGGAAGCAGCTCGTATGGTGGAAGAGGCTCATCCTGATGTGATTGACCTCAACTTTGGTTGCCCTGTGAAGAAAGTAGCAGGCAAGGGTGCTGGTGCAGGTTTATTGCGCGATATCCCTAAGATGTTGGAGATTACGCGTGCTGTGGTGGAGGCAGTGAAGTTGCCTGTAACGGTGAAGACTCGCTTGGGTTGGGACGATAGTAGCAAGATTATTGTGGAATTGGCGGAACAATTGCAGGATTGTGGCATTTCCGCTCTTACCATTCATGGTAGAACGAGGGCGCAGATGTACACAGGAGATGCAGATTGGACACTGATAGGCAAGGTGAAGGAGAATCCTAGCATACATATTCCAATTATTGGTAATGGTGATATCACTACCCCTGAGCGGGCCAAGGAATGTTTTGATAGATATGGGGTGGATGCCGTAATGATAGGTCGCGCTTCGTTTGGTAGGCCTTGGATATTCAAGGAAGTGAAGCATTACCTGCAAACGGGTGAGCTCTTGTCTCCCCTTAGTGCCGAGTGGCGATTGGATGTCTTGAGGCAAGAAGTCTTGGATAGCGTCAATCTATTGGATGAACGTAGAGGCATCTTGCATGTTAGGCGTCATATTGCTGCAAGTCCGCTTTTCAAGGGCATCCCCAATTTCCGTGAGACGCGTATTGCAATGCTTCGTGCAGAAACCAAAGAAGACTTATTCCAAATCTTTGATAGCTTAGATTTAAGTCAATTCACATAAATTTGGCTTCGGCTCGGCATAATTCAAGCAAGCTTTTGCTCCCAACTTGCACAAGATTTCCTGAATAGCCAACTTGTGAAGACGTAGAGCAGATAGCCTGATATCCATCCTGCAAGAACGTCAATAATGTAGTGTGCCTCTATATAAACAGTAGAGATGCATAGTAGGATGTAAAATGGCAACATGATGAGTGCGAGGCGTTTGCTGCTTCTCCACCCCATCAGCATGATAATCGTAGAGATGCCTACATGCGAACTGGGGAATGCTGCTGTAGGTCGCTCACCTGCTGCATGAGATAGCTCCAGCAAATGGTAGAAGAAGCCTTGTCCTTGCTCTGTATAGGGCAACAACTCGGGATGAAGGTTGAAATAATCGCCCACAGCAGGAAAAACACCAGCCAGCACATTCTCCTCGCCAATAGCAGGGAAATAGAACTGAGGTCCGGCTACAGGCAACACCATATATATAATATAGTAAATGAAGAACGAAGCCGTCAGCACGAAGCCACACTTCTCAAAATGGTCGAAGCACTTCACGAAATACCAGCAAGTAATGACTGCAATAAGAGGGAAATAAGATACATACCCCATGTTCATAGCCTCGCTGAACCAAAGTTGCGGATATAACTTGTGAAACCAATAAGCTGGTTGTGAGCCGAATATAGTTTGCTCGGCATCTGCAAACAAATGATCCAAGTTAGGTAACAAACGGTTGAACTCGAAGGTATCAGGATACCAGTAGCTTAGCAAAGCCAATTGGAACCCCACACGCAGGAAGGCCGTTACCTTGCAGGGATACTTGCGATACACCACCAGTAAGGCAATGGTAACCACTGCTATTGCCAATCGTTCCAGCAACATTTGCAACGGATGATCCATCTTTCCATAGAGCATAAAGATGGCGATGGTGGTCAATACTGTGTAAATCAGCGATGTGGCTTCTACCAAGTATTGCCCTTTCAAAGGCCCTATTCTATTTAACCAGTCTAAAGCCATCCTGCCTCCTTATACCATGCAATGGTCTCTTTTACACCCTTATCCAATTGGTATTGTGGTTCGTAGCCCAACTCCTCGATTGCAGGGTTGATGTCGCAACGCCAATTGCGTTGTTTCATGATACGATATTTGTCAGTATTCAGCGTACTTGTGGTGTGGTGCAATGTGGCCCACCACTCAGCTACAATAGACATCACCTTCAGTACCCACAAGGGCGCACAGAAGCGTAGCACCTTAGTGACATTCAGTTCTCGGATTATTAGGTTGGAGAACGTACGACTTTGATACACCTTGCCATCGCTCAGGAAGAAGGCCCTTTGGCTTATGCCCTTCTCAATGCCCAAGAAAATGGCCTGTACTATGTCCTTCACATATACAAAGGTGATATCCTGTCGTTTATAGCCAACAGAAAAGTCAAAGTGTTGCTGAATGCTCTTCGCCATCAGGAAATAGTCCCTCTCGCGAGGACCATATACTCCTGTTGGGCGCAAGATAAGGGTAGGGAAATTGTTGAGGCTTTGCAGGTATTGTTCTGCCTTGAGCTTGCTTTTGCCGTAGGCAGTATTGGGTTGGGGAATATCATGCTCGCTGATGGGTTGGTAGTCCTTTTCATGGATGGGGCCAAACACACTCAGCGTACTGATAAAAACAAACAACTTGGGTGTCAAGTTGGTAGCCATCAAGGCATCCACCAGATTTCGGGTTTGCTGGTAGTTCACTCGCTCGAAGTCGCGCTTGTCTGCACATTTGGTTACCCCTGCACAATGTACCACATAGGTAAAGGTTCCGTTTTTGGAAGCATGTTCCTTTAGTTGTTGTTGCAACACCTCGGGGTGCCTGTAGTCGAGGTCAATAAACTGGATAGCCGGGTCTTGCAGGTAGGCTTTGCTACTGCTTTTGCGCACACCTGCCCACGTAGAGAAACCTCTCTTCAAAGCCTCCTCCACGATAAAGCTGCCTATAAAGCCACTTGCCCCTGTTACCAGAATACTATCCATACCTTTAATTTTGCGTGACAAAGTTACGGAAATTAGAGAGCAAAAACAAATTTAATCGAAGTTTCGCTTAGCTTTGACTACTGATTCCACTATTTGTTCCCCCTTGTTCCCAAGAAGGGAACTGTTAGTTCCCTACGGGGGAACTGACAGTTCCCCACGTAGGAACAGTTGGTTACGATATTTCTAACAAAGGGTGGAAAATAAGAAAGGCTCCTATCGGGAGCCTTTCTGTTATGCATTCTGATAAAGGTATCGTTTGATAGATTTCTTTGGCGTCTTCTCGAACTCCTCGTAGAAGATCTTGATCTTGTTAATTTGGCAATAGTTAGGTAACTTCTGGTTCAGTTGCACGCGATTTTCCTCCATCACTACTGCCATCTTGCCATTCTGGATGCCTTCTTTGCTAGCTAGGTCGAAGTCTGGATATACCAAACCTACCAACTTGCCCTCTTGCTGAATGACGATACTCTCAGACACGTAAGGCATACTGTTCAATTGGCTCTCAATCTCTTCAGGATAAATATTCTGTCCGTCAGGTCCCAAAATCATATTCTTGGAGCGTCCACGAATGGTGAGGTTGCCCTCGGCATCCAACACACCCAAGTCGCCTGTATGCAACCAACCATCTTTGGTAAGCACCTGCTTGGTAGCTTCCTCGTTCTTGTAGTAGCCAAGCATCACATTCATGCCCTTGGTGAGAATCTCACCTGGAATATTCTGTGGATCAGGCGAATCAATCTTTATTTCCATACGAGGAGCTGCCTTGCCACAAGAATAGGGCTTGTATTTATCCCATCCCTCGTAAGAGATGATAGGTGCGCATTCTGTCATACCA
>Ga0310786_10012337_pt1 | contig 10581 bp, 8 predicted proteins | sample AusTroGonzalo_MG_FD_203881 | JGI IMG/M metagenome (GOLD analysis project Ga0310786, IMG submission 203881) | Bovine rumen microbial communities from tropical cattle in Woodstock, Queensland, Australia - Gonzalo_03 (v2) (version 2) | ecosystem: Host-associated > Mammals > Digestive system >...
AGCCAGGTCGACTACATAGATATAGTCGCGGATACAGGTCTTATCAGGTGTGTTGTAGTCGTTACCGAAAATCTTGAGCTCCTGACGGATACCCATAGCCGTCTGGGTAACGAAAGGAATGAGGTTCATGGGCACACCGTTAGGCAGTTCGCCGATGAGTGCTGATGGGTGAGCACCGATGGGGTTGAAGTAACGCAGGATAATGCTCTTGATAGGTGCACCAGAGTGGATGTAATCCTGAATAATCTCTTCGTTTACCTGTTTGGTGTTGCCGTAAGGGCTCATAGCCTTCTGGATAGGAGCGTTCTCGGTAACAGGCAGATTCTCGGGAGCAGGCTGGCCATAAACGGTGCAGCTTGATGAGAAGATGATGCCCTTTACATTGTACTTTGGCATGAGCTCCAGCAGGTTGATGAGCGATGTGAGGTTGTTGCGATAGTAAAGCAATGGCTTCTCAACACTCTCGCCCACAGCCTTAGAGGCAGCAAAGTGAATAATACCCTCGATCTTTGGGTACTTCTTGAACACGCCCTCGAGGGCCTCCATGTCGCAGCAGTCAACCTTCTCGAATGCAGGACGGATGCCGGTGATCTTCTCGATACCGTCAACGACGTTGGCATTTGAGTTCGACAGATTGTCGATAATAACTACTTCGTAGCCTGCTTCCTGCAGCTCTACTGTGGTGTGACTACCAATAAAACCGGTTCCACCAGTAACAAGGATAGTTTGTTTCATAATGTTTTAATTTATATTGAAATAGTTGTCTTAAAAGTTCCTTCGTCAGAAAATTCGTCGAGATTAAGTGGCTGGCGTGACAGCGCGAATAGGGTAGAGCCCGAACCCGACATGGCGGCATAGGTGGCGCCAAGCTCGTACAGGCGGTCTTTAACAGCACCCAGTTCGGGATGCACGGCAAACACGCTTGCCTCGAAATCGTTGGTTAATCGGCCACGCCATTCCTCAACGGGCATCTGCACCACATCGCGGCAGTTAAGCTCGGGATAGTGGGGCTTAATCAGCGCAAAAGCCTCGCGGGTTGATACCGGAATGTCTGGTCGAACCAATGAGAGATACCAGCCTGATAGCGAGAGGCTTATGGGTGTAAGTTTTTCGCCAATACCTTCGGCATAGCAGGGCTTGTTAAGGATGAAGAAAGCGCAGTCGGCACCTAAGCGCGCGGCGTAGTCAATCATCTGCTGGTCGGTCAATCCCAGCTCGAACATGCGGTTGAGCAGGGTAATCATAAAGCCGCAATCGCTCGAACCGCCGCCCATACCAGCCTGTGTGGGTATACCTTTATACAGGTGCGCGTGCACGCGAGGCATGTGGGCGAAGTCCTGCTTTAACAGGTTGTAGGCACGCACCACCAGGTTGCGCTGCTCGTCGCCATCGATAGTAATGTTGGTAACCTTCAGGTCGCAATCGTACGGTGAGGGGAACGCGGGGTCCATGGGGTACACCTCGAGCGCATCTTCGATGGGTACGGGGAAGAACACCGTTTGCAGGTTGTGATAACCGTCGGGGCGCTTCTCAACGACGTTAAGACCGAGATTGATCTTTGCTATGGGCTTTGTTATCATTGTTATTCTTTTTGGGTTTTCCTTTTCCGTTGCCTTTACCGCCACCGTTTCCTTTGCCGTTTCCCTTGCCGTGGCCCTTTGAGTGCCAGCGACCGTTACGACGGCTGTTGGGTTTCTTTTCGCGCTTCTTGTATTCGGGCGCCTCGCCTAAGCCTTCGGGCAGGGGCAGCTTCTCGACTTCCTTGCCTAAGAAATGCTCAATAGACTGGAAGCGGTACATATCGGTATCGCTTACAAAGGTGATAGCTTCGCCATCGCGGTCGGCACGGGCTGTACGACCAATACGGTGCACGTAGTCCTCGCTGTCGGCTGGCACGTCGTAGTTGATGACCAGTCGGATATCGTCGATGTCGATACCACGGGCTACGATATCGGTAGCAACCAGCACGTCGGTTTGTCCGGCCTTAAAGCGGTACATAACCTCGTTACGCTCGGCCTGCGAGAGGTCGGAGTGCATCTGGTCGCAGTTAATGTGCATTGACTTGAGCTTGCGGGTAACCTCTTTTACACGCTCTTTCTTACCCGAGAAGATAATAACGCGCTGCAGGTCGCCCTTCTTAAAGATGTCCTGTATAATCTTGAGCTTTTGTGGCTCGTAGCACACGTAGGCCATCTGGTGAATCTTCTCGGCGGGTTTCGATACGGCAATCTGTATCTCAACGGGGTCATGCAGCAGCTGTACGGCCAGCTCGCGTATCTTCTTTGGCATGGTGGCCGAGAACATGATGCGCTGACAACTGTCGGGCAGTTCTTTTACCAGCTTCATGATATCGTCGATAAAACCCATGTCGAGCATGCGGTCGGCCTCATCGAGCACGAAGAACGAACAGCGCGAGAGGTCGAGATTACCCACCTTCAGGTGACTGAGCAGTCGGCCCGGTGTGGCAATCAGCACGTCGGCACCCATACGCATAGAGCGCAGCTCCTGGTCGTATCGGTTGCCATCGTTACCGCCATAGACAGCCACACTGCTCACATCGTCGAGATAGTAACCAAAGCCTTGCATGGCCTGGTCTATCTGCTGTGCCAGCTCGCGTGTAGGCGACATGATGATGGCGTTGATGGCATCCTTAGGATAGTTGCCATCGTCGAGTTCGGAGAGGATAGGCAGCAGGTAGGCCGCTGTCTTTCCGGTTCCCGTCTGGGCTACACCCAGCACATCGTAGCCATCCAGAATCTCAGGTATACAGCGTTCCTGGATGGGTGTCATATCTTCGAAGTGCATGTCGTACAGCGCATCGAGAATATTATCGTTCAAATATGTTTCTTCAAATTTCATTAATTCGGTGCTTGTCGGTAGCAGGAGTATGCTATGATTACATAAATAATGTTAGGAATCCACGCTGCCAGCATGGCCGGTGTATCGGCATTGATGGCGAAGGTGGCACTGATGGTTTGCAGCAGGATATAGCCAAACGAGAGGGCCAGACCAATACCCAGGTACATACCCATACCGCCCTTACGCTTGCGGCTCGACAGCGACACACCAATCATGGTGAGGATGAACGAGGCAAACGAGGTGGCTATGCGCTTGTGGTACTCAACCTCGTACTGTACCACGTTTACCGAACCACGCTCTACCTGCTTAGAGATATAGTCGTTAAGCTCGGCAGAGGTGAGCGTTTCCTGCTGGCCCTTGGAGAATACCAGGTCCATAGGCTCCATCTGGATAAGCGTATCGATAGAGGCGCCCGACTGGATTTCCTCGCGCAAGCCTTTCAGCGTACGTATCTTGTAGTTCTGGGCTTTCCAGTGGTAGCGTGAGTCGCTGATAGAGTCGTAACGGATAACCGAAGCGGTCATGTGGCTTACCAGTTTCTTGTTCTCGAACTTATCGAGCGAGAAGCCGTAGCCGGTCTTGGTAACATCGTCGTACTGCTGCAGATAGGCAATGATACCGGGGGCCACCATCAGCTGCACGTTGTTGGCCGAGAGGTTACGGTCTTTATTCTTGTACTTGGCTTCGAAGTCGAGCTTTACCTGATTTCCCTTGGGGATGACATAGCCGCCCAGATAGAAGTTGACGGCAGCAATGAGGGCCGCCGAAATCATATAGGGGCGTAACAGGCGCTTAAAGCTTACACCCGCTGCCAGCATGGCTATAATCTCGGAATTACCCGCTAACTTCGAGGTAAAGAAGATAACGGCAATAAACACGAACAGCGGCGAGAAAAGGTTGGCGAAGTAAGGCACGAAGTTGGCGTAGTAGTCGAAGACTATGGCCTTGAGCGGTGCGTTATAGGTTGAAAACTTTGCAAGGTTCTCGTTTACATCAAACACAATCGAGATAGAGATAATCAGGATAATGGAGAAGATGTAAGTACCAATGAACTTGGCCACGATATAGCGGTCTAACCTGTTCAGCAGTCTGAACGGATTCAGTTTCTTCAAGAATCTTAACCATCGGAACCAGTGGCCCATCTTGCGGAATGCTTGTTTCATCGTCTTTTACCTAATTGTTCGATTACAGAACGTTTCCATTGTACAAAGTCGCCTGCAATGATATGCTTTCGGGCGTCGCCCACCAGTCGCAGATAGAATGCCAGGTTGTGTATAGAGGCAATCTGCATGGCCAGCAGCTCCTGAGCCTTAAACAAATGGTGCAGGTAGGCCTTGGAGTGTATGCGGTCTATCTCGCAACCATCGGGATCGATGGGCGAGAAGTCGTTCTCCCATTTCTTGTTACGCATGTTCATGGTTCCCTCGTAGGTGAAGAGCATGGCGTTTCGGCCGTTACGGGTAGGCATCACGCAGTCGAACATATCGACACCGCGCTCAATAGCCTCGAGGATATTCTGAGGCGTACCAACACCCATTAGGTAACGAGGGCGCGACTTTGGCAGAATCTCGTTCACCACCTCAATCATCTCGTACATCACCTCGGTAGGCTCGCCTACGGCCAGACCGCCGATAGAGGCACCACCGCCGTCGTTCAGGCGGCTCAGCACATCGCACACGTGCTTGGCAGCATCCTGGCGCAGGTCTTTATAGGTACAGCCCTGCACAATGGGGAATAACGTTTGGTTGTAGCCGTACAGGGGCTCGGTTTCGTTGAATCGCTTGACGCAACGCTCCAGCCAACGCTGGGTGAGACGCAGGCTGTTCTCGGCATACTTGTAGTCGCTCTGGCCTGGAGGGCACTCGTCGAACGCCATCATGATATCGGCACCAATCACACGTTCGGTGTCCATCACGTTCTCGGGCGTGAAAATATGCTTCGAACCGTCGATATGACTGCGGAACTCGCAACCTTCCTCACGGAGCTTGCGGATGCCAGTCAATGAAAAAACCTGGAAACCGCCCGAGTCGGTAAGGATGGGGCGGTCCCATGTGTTGAACTTATGCAGTCCGCCTGCCTGGCGCAGGATATCGAGTCCCGGGCGCAGATAGAGGTGGTAGGTGTTACCCAGGATAATCTGAGCCTGAACCTGTTCGCGCAGTTCGCTAAAGTGCACACCCTTTACGCTACCCACCGTGCCTACAGGCATAAAGATAGGTGTCTGTATCTGTCCGTGGTCGGTAGTGATTAGTCCGGCACGGGCGTCGCTGGCTGCATCAGTATGTTGTACTTCGAATGTCATTTAATTCTTCTTTTCGTCTTTTTCTTCGGTAATAGTGAAATCAAGGGGATGATCAACAATCTGATCGGTGAGGGCGAAATCCCATACATCCTGTACGTTCTCAACGTAGTGGAAGGTTACGCCCTTAAGGTACATATCGGGAATCTCGAGAATGTCCTTCTCGTTCTCCTTACACATCACGATATCGGTAATGCCGGCACGCTTGGCAGCCAGAATCTTCTCCTTGATACCGCCCACAGGCAGCACCTTTCCGCGCAGGGTAATCTCGCCGGTCATAGCGGTATTCTTACGTACCTTACGCTGAGTAAGGGCCGAGGCGATACTGGTGGCAATGGTGATACCAGCCGAAGGACCGTCCTTGGGCGTAGCACCCTCGGGCACGTGGATGTGGATGTTCCAGTTGTCAAAAATACGGTAGTCAATATTCAGCGTCTCGGCATGTGCCTTTACATATTCTACTGCGAGAATAGCCGACTCCTTCATGACATCGCCCAGATTACCGGTAAGGGTGAGCTTAGAGCCCTTGCCCTTAGAGAGCGAGGTCTCGATGAACAGAATCTCGCCACCTACTGAGGTCCAGGCCAGACCGGTAACCACACCGGCATAGTCGTTGCCTTGATAGATATCGCGATAGAATGGGGGCTTTCCAAGCAAACCTTCCAGCTCGCTTGGGGTAATTTTCTTATAGTCCTTATCCTCGTCCATCTGACGGCTGAAGGCAATCTTACGCAAGGCCTTGTTAATCTGCTTCTCTAACTGTCGCACACCGCTCTCACGGGTGTATCGCTCAATAATCATCTCGATGGCTGCCTTGTTGAATGTAGGCTTCATACCACGGATGTTCAAACCGGTATTATCGAGCTCGCGAGGTATCAAGTGACGCTTCGCTATTTCAATCTTTTCCTCTGTAATATAGCCACTTACGTCGATAATTTCCATACGGTCGAGTAGGGGGCGAGGAATGGTACCCAGATTGTTGGCCGTAGCAATGAACAGCACCTTAGAGAGGTCGTAATCCACATCAAGATAGTTATCGTGGAATGCGTTGTTCTGCTCAGGATCGAGCACCTCCAACAGTGCCGAAGCAGGGTCGCCATTATGGGTATTCTGCGTAACTTTATCGATTTCATCGAGAATAAATACGGGGTTGCTGGAACCTGCCTTCTGGATGCTCTTGATGATACGTCCGGGCATAGCACCGATGTAAGTACGACGGTGACCACGAATCTCGGCCTCGTCGTGCACACCACCTAACGAAACACGTACATACTGGCGTTTCATGGCTGCGGCAATAGACTTACCAAGCGAAGTCTTACCAACACCTGGAGGGCCGTAGAGGCATAGGATAGGGGACTTGAGGTCGCCACGCAGGGCCAGCACAGCCATGTATTCGAGGATACGCTCCTTTACCTTCTCCATGCCGTAGTGATCCTTATCCAGAATCTTCTGAGCACGCTTCAGGTCCAAATCGTCCCTGGTATACTCGCCCCAAGGCAGATTAACCAATGTTTGCAGATATGTAAGCTGTACGTTGTATTCCGGACTCTGTGGGTTCAGGTTGTCGAGCTTGTCGCACTCCTTACGGAAATATCTGGCCATCTCGAACGACCATACCTTGTAACGGGCTTTCTGAAGCAGTTCGCTCTTTTCGGGCGACTCGCCGTTACCCATCTCGGCCTGCATATTCTTAATCTGTTGCTGCAGGAAGTAGTTACGCTGCTGCTCGTCGATATCCTCACGGGTCTTGTTACGGATATCGGCCTTCAGGTTCTGCAGGTTAATCTCGCGGTTCAACAACTTCATGGTCATAAACAGGCGCTCCTTAACCGAACCGGTTTCAAGCAGCGTTTGCTTCTCACGGTGGTTAAACGGCATGTTGGTGCACACGAAGTTAAGTGCCATTACAGCATTCGAGATATTCTTGATGGCAAAGCTGGCCTCGTCGGGAATCTCTTCGGTTACATTGATGTACCTTGCAACCAACTCGCGCAGGTCGCTGGCTGCCGTATTAAACTCACGGTCTTTCTTCTCGGGCAGTTCCTCGTCGAGAGATGTTACATCGCCCTCAAGATATGGTGATGTGGCTACAATCTCGTTAAGCTCCAAACGGCCTAATCCCTGCAGAATAGCGGTAATATTGCCATTGGGAAGGGTGAGCAGCTTCATGACCTTGGCATAAACGCCAATCTCAAACAAATCGTTCTTTTCGGGGAAATCGACGTCAGGATCGCGCTGAGCTACAACGCCGATGATAAGGCCTTTCTTTTCAGCTTTCTCTACCAGTGCCTTACTTGACTTACGACCAATAAGTACTGGAGTAACCACACCAGGAAACAAAACCATGTTACGTAATGCCAGAATGGGCACACGTTCCGGCGTGTGAATATTCAAAAAATCCTTTAAATCTCCATCGATATCAGCTATCATCTGAAATGCTGAATTGTTATTCTGATTACTCATTTTCAATTTTATTAAATCGGGCTGCAAAGTTACTAATAAAAATTAAGAAATAGGCACTAAACGGCCAAGAATTAACAAATTATATGTAACTTTGCAGCGATTATGGCGAAAAATAGCTTTCAATTCAAACAATTCACTGTTTATCAGGACCAATGCGCCATGAAGGTGGGGACTGATGGTACGCTGCTTGGGGCATGGGCAAACGCTCCTGTGGCCGCTAAACGTATTCTGGATATCGGAACAGGTACAGGACTTGTGGCACTTATGATGGCGCAACGCTTTCCTGAGGCACAAATAGTTGGCGTGGATATCGATGCGGATGCTGCCAAACAAGCCCAGGAGAATGTAGTAGGGTCTCCGTTCTTGGATAGGATTATGATAAATAGAGTAGATGCTACGAAAATGGATGACAAAGAAGGGTATGATGCCATTGTGTGTAATCCGCCATATTTCGTCGATTCGCTTACCTGTCCGCAAGACCAGCGTACACTTGCCCGACACGCTGTAAGTCTTACATACGAGACCTTGATGCAAGCGGCCAGCAGATTATTAAAAAACGACGGTATTTTGTCGTTGGTGATTCCTGCTGATAATCAAGACGATGTAGAATCGGCAGCAGCTTTCGTGGGATTATTCTTAAACAGAATTTGTTTAATAAAAACAACGCCAAATAAACTGCCAAAGCGACATTTGGTAGAATTCAGGAAGCAACCAGTAGAACAAGTAAATTTCGAAGAGCAGGTATTAGAATTCGTTCCTGGTCAAAGGAGCGAGTGGTATCATGAATTAACGAAAGAATTCTACATCAAATAATTAAACTATTTATCAAGCTATTTATGAAGCTATCAATTAAGCTATTTTATGATTCTATTACATTTATTTATCATAATGCTAATTCTCGTAAAACAATAATAGTCCCCTGTAATGAGAGGACTATTACTTGTTTTTTTTCGAAATGCTTAGAATGGCAGATCATCTGAAGAACCCTCGCCGGCAGGCTCCTGAGCTGGTGGGAATGGCGAAGTAGCCTCAGATGGTGCAGCTGCTACTGGAGCACCTGCTACAGGCTGCTGACCGCGGATAACATTGTAAGCACGTACGTCGTTATACCAGCGACCGTTATATTCGCGAGCATCAATATCGAACTGAATGGTAAGCTCATCACCATTCTGGATATTGAACTGGTTAATTCTATCCTCACCAAATACGTTGAACACGCAACGCTTTGGATACTGACCAGGAACCTCCAATACGTATTCCTGAGTCTTCCATGAGTTACCTGTACGGGCCGAAACACCGCCGCGGGCTTCCATTACCGCAATGATTTTACCTGTTAATTCCATTATTTTTTTTGTTTTATTTTGTTGAATTTATCGTTTTCAGAGTGCGAAATTACTAAAAATAGTTTGAATAAAGCACATTTCTGCTTTTTTTTTTGTTCATTACAACTTTTTTTTGTAATTTTGTCTCCAATAATATAATATGTAGAATAATAAAATAACTATAAACTATGCGTTTTACATTATCAAGTACTGCACTGAGCTCTAAGCTCGTAGCACTCTCGAGAGTAATTAATAGTAAAAATGCTCTTCCTATACTGGGAGACTTTTTATTTGAGATTGAAAACAATGTCCTGTATCTGACTGCATCGGATTCGGAGAATGTGATGAAGACCCAGATGGAGCTGACCGAAAGCGATTGCGACTTCCGCTTTGCTATCGGTAATCACGACCTTCTGGAGGCTGTGAAAGGTTTCTCTGAGCAACCTATCACTTTCGATGTTAATCTGGATCAGAACCTCGTAAAGATTACCTATCAGAACGGTTTGTTCTCTCTGCCAGTAGACAATGCCGACGAATTCCCTGTGGCACAGCCCGTTAGCGATTTTGCCAAGAGCATTGTTCTGCCTAACGCTATTCTGGCCGAGAATATCAATCGTAGCATCTTCGCTACAGCTCAGGACGAGCTTCGTCCCGTAATGAACGGTATCTATTTCGACCTTACAGCCGATCATCTGGCAGTAGTTGCATCAGACGGTCATAAGCTGGTTCGTAACAAGATTTTCAGCATTAAGAGCGAAGAGCCTTCGGCATTTATCCTGCCTAAGAAGCCAGCTAACCTGCTGAAGAACCTGCTTGGTAAAGACGGTGGTGATGTTGTGATTCGTTTCGACGATCGTAACGCTGAAATCAACTACGGCGATGGCGTACTGCTGTGCCGCCTGATTGAGGGTCGTTATCCAAACTACAACTCAGTAATCCCACAGAATAATCCCAACGAGGTTCGTTTGGACCGTTTGGCTCTGCTCGCTGCCCTGCGCCGCGTACAGCCTTTTGCTAACGACTCAAGCAACCTGGTGCGCTTCCATGTGGAGGGTTCTACATTCCAGCTCGATGCTGAGGACTACGACTTCTCAAAGACTGCTACAGAGCGTATGACCTGTGAATATAACGGCACACCAATGAGCATTGGCTTTAAGGGTAACGCATTCATCGAGATTCTCGGTAACATCGAGTGCTCTGATGTGATTATCCAGCTGGCCGACTCAAGTCGTGCAGGTTTGGTTCTGCCTTCAGAGCAGCCTGAGAACCAGGAAGTAGTGATGCTGATGATGCCTATGCTTATTAACGATTAAAAGAAAAGGATAAGTAAGGTGAAACTGAATTTAACTAAACCTCTGGTAATTTTTGATCTGGAGACTACGGGACTTGACTTGGTGAAGGACCGTATTATCCAGATCTCATATATAAAAGTATATCCCGACGGACGTGAAGAGCGTGGTAACGAGTTGGTAAACCCCGAAAAACCTATTGAGCCGATTATTACGCAGCTTACAGGCATTACGAACGAGGACGTAAAGGATAAGCCAACATTCAAGCAGTTGGGTGCTGTTTTGGCCGAGAAATTCACTGGCTGCGACTTTGCCGGTTTTAACTCGAACCATTTCGATATTCCCCTAC
>Ga0310786_10012338_pt1 | contig 10581 bp, 10 predicted proteins | sample AusTroGonzalo_MG_FD_203881 | JGI IMG/M metagenome (GOLD analysis project Ga0310786, IMG submission 203881) | Bovine rumen microbial communities from tropical cattle in Woodstock, Queensland, Australia - Gonzalo_03 (v2) (version 2) | ecosystem: Host-associated > Mammals > Digestive system >...
AGCATAATACCTATGAGTAGGGCAGCTGCTATGTGAAGGGAATTCTGACTACGGCCTGTGGCAATGTCGATAGCTAACTTGGTTGCAGCAATGAAGGCAAAATCCAACCCTACATGGATAATACCCAACACAGCGTTGATACACGATTGCAATCGTAATCCACGCGAAGTGTTCCAGAACCATCTGGGAATGTTGCTGCTCATACAGATAGAATTTAAATCCGTACATCGCTTCCCCACATCATCTTGTCTCGCAGGGTGTGGAAGAATGAACCGTTATTGCGTTTGAGTACTTTTATCAGATAGGGTGCCCGACGGATGGATAGTTTTATTCCTTCCTGACATTTCTCACTCCGTCCGTCTACTGCAACCAGAAAATTGTGGTTGCGGCTTTCTACTGTCAAGGTGATTTCCTTGTCGTCTGACAGTGTGAATGGACGAACGTTCAGGCTGTGTGGAGCAACGGGAACCAGTCCTATGGTCTTGCTGTCGGGGTGTATGACGGGACCCCCAACACTCAGGGCATAACCTGTACTTCCAGTAGGTGTATTGATGATAAGACCGTCAGCCTGATAGGTCGTCAGATATTCTCCATCTATATCCACCCGGATGCTGATCATGGATGAATTGTCACGTTTCAGTACGGCAACTTCATTCAACGCAAAAGGGTAGTCTGTGGGCTCGCCTTGAGAGTAGGAAAGCTGCAGCACACTACGTTTCTCGGTGCGCAAGCCGTTTGCATATATTTGGTCGATGGTATATGTAATGTCCTCTGGGGAGAAATCAGCCAAGAATCCTAATCTGCCCGTGTTGATACCAAGGATGGGAATCCCCTTGTTTCCAACACGTCTTGCAACCTCCAGAAATGTTCCGTCACCTCCCATGCTGATAGCTACATCTGCTTGAAAGTCATTTCCCTCTATGAGTTGTGAATAAGGTACGTTGATACGTATGTCTTTGGTAAGAAACTCGTAGAATGGGGCATCTATGAGAATGGTTGCCTTATGTATCTCTAGTTCCGTCAGCAATTTGTGAACGGAATTTGCTTTCTTGTGTTGGAAGATATTGCCAAAGAGGGCAAATCTCAGGGTTTTCTCCATTTTTCTTTCTTTTTGTCTGGCAAAGATAAGAAATTTTCCTAACTTTGCACAAAAAGATAACCTAATAATATAATGTAAGGAATGATTTACGTATTTTTAGCTACAGGATTCGAGGATATCGAGGCACTAGCCCCCGTTGATATTATGCGTAGGGCGGGTCTGCCAGTTGAAACGGTTTCTATTACTGGGACAGAGATTGTAGAGAGTGCCCATGCTGTTGGCATCAAGGCCGACAAGCTGCTTTCCGACATAGATTTCGGCAAGGCAGATATGATTGTGTTGCCTGGTGGTCTCCCTGGCAGCACTAATTTGGATGCATGCGCTCCTCTTACGAAAGCTATTGCAACTCACTTTGCAGCGGGTAAGCCTATTGCTGCTATCTGTGCAGCCCCTCTTGTGTTTGGGCATTTGGGTATCCTGCAAGGCAAAAAGGCAACCTGCTATCCCGGAGTAGAGGGTGAACTGAAAGGCGCTACCTATACGGCTGCTATAGTGGAACAAGACGGAAATGTAATTACAGGTAAAGGTCCGGCGGCAGCTTTTGAATTTGGTTATACCATTGTTGACTTCTTCAAAGGGAAAGGAGCAAGCCTTCCTTTGCGTCAGGGTATGATCTATCAGGAATTGCTGAGTTGATATATGAATCGTTTCGCCATTATTGTAGCCGGGGGGAAGGGGCTCCGTATGGGAGGCGAGATTCCCAAACAGTTCCTTCCTGTTGGGGGAAAACCTGTTCTGATGCGTACCATTGAGGTGTTCCGGCAAGCATATTCCGATATCAATATTGTTTTGGTTTTGCCCGCTTCACAACAGGATTATTGGCTGCAGCTTTGTAGCGAATACGCTTTTGATGTACCTTTTCAAATTGCTAATGGTGGCGAAACACGTTTCCATTCCGTATATAATGGACTGAAACTGATACCTGATGATGCCGACGGCATCGTCGGTGTTCATGACGGAGTAAGACCTTTTGTGACAATGGAGACTATAAGACGATGCTATGACGATGCTGAGAAATACGGGGCTGTAGTACCTGTTGTTCCTGTTGTTGAGACGGTACGACAACTTCGTGAGGACGGGTCAAGTTTTACCGTTCCCAGAGATGAGTATAAGTTGGTTCAGACACCGCAGACGTTCCGCATTTCATTGCTCAAGGAAGCATATCGCCAGCCATATACATCTTTCTTTACAGATGATGCCTCTGTGGTGGAAGCAATGGGAGAATCTGTTCGTCTTGTGGAAGGAAACCGAGAGAATATAAAGATTACAACTCCATCAGATATTCGTTTTGTCAACGGACTGCTCTGAGATATGCAAGACCTGAGGAAACTGGAACTAACCTATTTGCCTGGCATAGGGCCTAACAGAGCCAAGATGCTGAGTCAGGAGTTAAACATCAACTCATGGCATGATTTGCTCTATTATTTCCCCTATAAGCATATAGACCGCAGTAGGCTATACATGATAAACGAGCTTACCACGGATATGCCTTTTGTTCAGGTGAAAGGTCAGATTCTGAGTTTCGAGGAAGCGGGGACGGGCAGGAAGAAACATCTGATTGCTCATTTTTCAGATGGTTTTATGCTGATGGATCTGGTCTGGTTCAACGGTATCAGCTATATCAAGAAAGCTTATAAGCTACGCACGGATTATATTGTATTCGGCAGGCCCACACTCTTTAATGGTCGTATCAATATTACGCATCCTGACGTGGATCCTGCCAATTCACTTGTGCTCAGTAAGATGAGCATGCAGCCTTATTACAATACAACGGAAAAGATGAAGAAAGCGGGGCTTAATTCGCGCTCGTTGGAACATTTTACCAGTACGTTGTTCACAAAACTGCAAGAACCTTTCCCTGAGACGTTACCCTCCTATTTGATTGAGAGGTTGCATTTGATGTCGTTGGATAGTGCCTTGCGTTTTGCTCATTATCCTACTACGGCAATGGAACTTTCCAATGCCAATATGCGTCTGAAGTTCGAGGAACTTTTCTATATTCAACTTTCCATCCTACGGTATTCCAGAGAACGCCAAGCTAAAAGGCATGGTTACCGTTTCGTTAAGGTAGGTGACACATTCAACACGTTTTATTACCATCATTTGCCATTCCAGTTGACAGGAGCGCAGAAACGGGTGATAAAGGAAATGCGTGCTGACATGAACAGCGGTCGGCAGATGAACCGCTTGCTTCAGGGGGATGTGGGAAGCGGTAAGACTTTGGTAGCGCTGATGACGATGCTTTTGGCTCTGGATAACGGCTATCAGTCTTGTATTATGGCTCCCACGGAGATCCTTGCCGAACAGCACCTTGATACGTTCCGTTCTTTTCTGGGTGATATGAATGTTCGTGTGGAATTGTTGACAGGAACTGTAAAAGGAAAACGCCGTCAGGCTATCTTGGATGGGTTGAAGGATGGTTCTGTGAATATTCTGGTGGGTACACATGCTATTATAGAGGATAATGTAGAGTTCCAACGTTTGGGGTTTGCTGTGATTGATGAGCAGCATCGTTTTGGTGTGGCACAGAGGGCCCGGCTGTGGAAGAAAAGTCTGGTGCCGCCTCACGTGCTAGTGATGACGGCTACCCCTATACCTCGCACATTAGCTATGACGTTGTATGGCGACCTTGATGTTTCAGTGATAGACGAACTGCCGCCTGGTCGTAAACCCATCAAGACGATTCATACCTATGATAATAAGCCGGAAGTGCTGTATCGTGGCATACAACAGGAGATAGAGGCGGGTCATCAGGTGTATTTTGTCTTCCCTTTGGTAAAGGAGAGTGAGAAGCTGGCTTTGAAGAATGTTGAAGAAGAGTTTGTAAATCTTCAACAAGTTTTCCCCAATTATCATCTAAGCATGGTACACGGACAAATGAAGCCTGCAGATAAGGATGCCGAGATGCAGAAGTTTGTGAATGGTGAAACACAGATTCTTGTGGCAACTACAGTAATAGAGGTGGGGGTGAATGTGCCCAACGCATCTGTTATGGTTATTCAGAATGCAGAGCGTTTTGGACTTTCCCAACTTCATCAGCTTAGGGGCAGGGTAGGCCGAGGTGCTGAGCAATCTTATTGTATTCTGGTTACTGGTTACGAGTTGGCACGAGATACAAGACGTCGTATTCAGATTATGACGGAAACGAATGATGGCTTCGAGATTGCCGAGGAGGATTTGAAACTTCGTGGACCTGGCGACCTTGAAGGGACCCAGCAGAGTGGTATTGCCTTCGATTTGAAATTGGCAAATCTGGCTCGTGATGGGCAATTGGTTCAGTTAGCTCGTGAAACGGCGACCAGTGTGCTTGATGCCGATCCCCAGCAGAACCTCCCTGAAAATCATCTTTTGTGGAAACGGCTAAATGAGCTGAACCAGAAGGATGAAGACTGGAGCCGGATATCGTAAAATAAATACTTGTTGATATGGGAAGGAAAAGATTACCGTTTGTGTTTGTGGCTTTCTGCCTTTTAGCAAGTGCCTGTACGGGTAGAACTCAGTCTGCAAAAGAAAATGAAGAGAAATCGGATACCTTAGTTGTTGAAGTTGATCGGAAACCAGAGATAAAACCTTATCCTGCCAGACAGTTCCCGTCGGTAGAAGCTTTGAATTACAAGGTGGATATCTTTGATTCTTTGCATAGCGGTGTTATCGAAGACCTTACGGATTTGTATGTTGATGCTCCTGGAGTTTTTACCTTTCGAGGAAATCTTATGCGTAATGCAAATTTTGGTGGAAGGGTAAAAGGCCAACCCGATACACTTGTTGTGAATTGGACGTTTGATACAGAATCTGATAACCGACAGACATCCGTGGGGACATGGGGCGGTGGCACCGGATGGACGGGGCAACCCCTTTATATTTGTTGGCCTGACAGTATGCTGCAACGTTTCCGTGGGGAAATGAAGGTAAATGGGTGTGACGTAACCAAACAGGAGGTGATGTTCGGCTCTCTTTGTTCTAAGGCTTATTTTCTGGATTTTGAGTCTGGAAAACCCACACGTCCTTCTCTTGATGTTTTGAATCCTATTAAGGGGACAGCATCTATAGACCCAACCATGAACGGTAATCTTTATATAGGGCAGGGTGTTCCGGCAGTAGAACCTATTGGAGCTATGTGTGTCAATCTTTTTCTGCATAAGATAACGCATTTTTTCGGCAGAGACCCGAAGGCATGGCGTGGATGGTCTGCTTACGACTCGTCACCTGTTAGGATGGGAGATTTCTTTATTCGCCCTGGTGAGAACGGAACATTGTATAAGTTTTTTGTGGACGGAAAAGGCAACCTTACGCTTCATTCTACGCTGCGTTTTAGGAAAAATAACTCGTATGGTGCAGGAGGAATAGAAAGTTCTATAGCAGTGGTGGCAAACTATGGCGTGGTTGGAGATAATCATGGTAATGTGGTGTGTGTGGACCTTAACACCATGCAGCCAGTATGGTATTATGACCTTGGTGATGATATTGATGCGTCTCCTGTCATTGAAATGGAAGAGGGTGTGCCCTATGTATATGTGGGATGCGAGGTTGACCGGCAGGGGGCATCAGGTACAGCAAACCTTGCCAAAATCAATGTAGTCAATGGACAGGAAGCGTGGTGCCTGAGAACTCCGGCTTATAAAGCGTCGGTAGGTGAGAAACACTTTGATGGTGGCTATTATGCAACTCCTTTGTTAGGACAAGGGAATTGCAAAGACAGAATATTTGTTAATTTCGTTGAGAATAGTCCTGGTGCAGGTCAGCCTGGTTATTTTGCAGCAGTCAGCAAAGCAACAGGTGAGGTGTTATATCGTGTTAAACTCAGACATTATGCATGGTCGTCTCCTGTCCTGTTCTTGAACGAGAAAGACGAGTGCTTTGTTTTGACGGCCGATACCTATGGTAATGTTTATCTGTTTGATGGTAAGAGTGGCCAGGAGCGTTGTTGCCTCCATATAGGCTCTAATTTTGAGTCCTCCCCTTGTGTTGTAGGTGACCAAATTGTAATAGGTTCTCGGGGGCGAACTATCTATAAACTAACGCTTACGAATCGAAAAAAGAGTTAAAAGACTTGGCTGTTTCGTTTATTCTTTGTACCTTTGCACCCGAAAAAGTGGAAAATCTCCATTTAAAAAGGAAATATTAAAAGAAACCCTCATGCTGGAAAGGACTCTGGTCTTATTAAAACCAAGTACAATACAAAGAGCGTTGATTGGCGAAATCGTCAATCGTTTCGAGAAGAAAGGTCTCCGTATTGCTGGAATGAAAATGTTGCAGTTGGATGATGCTATCCTCGAAGAGCATTACGCTCATTTGGTGAAGAAACCGTTTTTCCCTTCGTTGAAGGCCTCAATGATGAAGACTCCTGTCATTGCAATGTGTCTTGAAGGAGTTGATGCAATTGCTGTTGTTCGTTATATTACAGGTTATACCAATGGACGTAAGGCTGATGCCGGTACTATCCGTGGTGACTATTGTATGAGCAATCAGCAGAATATTGTTCATGCTTCAGACTCACCTGAGGCTGCAGCAATTGAGTTGAACCGATTCTTCAAGCCCGAAGAGATCTTCGACTTGGGCAACTTGAATATGGACCGTCTCTATGCCGTGGATGAGGCAAACTAATGCAAAATAATGAAAACAATGATATTTAAGAAGCTTATTTTCATGATGACAATGGCTTGTGTGGCTACCTCTGGTGTTGCACAGGACAAATTGGCAAGTATGGCTCCCGTAGATAAGAAGATGCGTGCAATTGATAGTCTGTCTATTGTGCGTTTGCTTCATGAAGAGGAGTCTACACAAGCACCTGCTTCTGCACTTTATCCTGAATGGAATAATGTTTATACAACTCATTACGGTGTTCAGATGCCTGAAGAATATAAGATTGACTTGCGTGGTTTCCGTATGCCCACAGACAATCGTTTGGTAACCAGTCATTTTGGTTATCGTAAGACATTCCATCGTAATCATTATGGTACAGACATCAAATGCTATGTTGGCGACACCATTCGTGCTGCATTTAGTGGTAAGATTCGTGTGGTTGCTTACGAGGGCAAAGGATATGGCCGCTATGTTATAATTCGTCATGCTAATGGTTTGGAAACATTGTACGGCCACATGAGCAAGCAACTGGTCAAGGAAGATCAGACAGTGAGAGCTGGTGATCCCATTGGTTTGGGAGGTAATACCGGACGTTCTACTGGTGCTCATCTGCACTTCGAGACCCGTTTCCTGGGTAAGTTTATCGACCCCGAGAGATTGTTTAACTTCGAGATGCAGGATGTAAAGGCTGACTATTATGTATACCGTTCAAACGGTAGCGGTGTCCTCATGAATGGCAATACTGTATTGGCAGCTAGCGAGACAGCACCTGAGGAGGTGGCAGAGGTTAATAAGCAGGAAGAGAGCAGAAACTTCCAACAGCAGAAGATTGCTGCACAGCAGGCCAAACCACGTACTTCAGTTCATAAGGTAAAGTCTGGCGATACGCTTTCTTCCATCGCTAAGAAATATCACACTTCTGTTAACGAATTGTGTCGTTTGAATCGTATTTCTAAGACTTCCACTCTTCGTGTAGGTCAGATTCTAAAGCATAGCTGATAAGTTATTTGACGAGTAAAAAGATAAGGACGCCCAAGGTATTAACCTTGAGGCGTCTTCTTTTTGTCTTTGATAATTTGGAGAATCAAGAAAGTTGACGTACCTTTGCACAAATTATATATAATGTATATGGAGACGAAGGAACAGTTTGAGCATGTGATGTCTGAATGCCGTGCACTATTTGCCAAGAAGTTGCATGATTACGGTGCAGCATGGCGTATTATGCGTCCTACTTCACTTACAGATCAGATATACATAAAAGCAAATCGTATTCGTAGTATCGAGACCAAAGGTGTAAACTTGGTGGGCGAGGGTATTGTCCCTGAGTTCATCGGTATTGTTAATTATGCCATTATTGGCCTTATACAGTTGGAACGTGGGTATTCCGAAACGCCAGATGATATGACCGAGGAGGAGGCTCTTGCCGCTTATGACAAGCATGCCCAGCAGACCCTGTCCCTAATGCTCCGTAAGAATCATGATTATGATGAGGCCTGGCGTGGCATGCGTGTCAGCAGCTATACCGATCTCATTCTTATGAAGATATTCCGTACAAAGCAGATAGAGTCTCTAGGAGGAGACACGTTGGTATCAGAGGGTATCGACGCAAACTATATGGACATGATGAATTATGCTGTTTTCGGCTTGATTAAACTAACGTTCGGTGAAGAGGAAAATCAGGAATAGGATTGTCTGGACGGTAGTTAACGTATGCCGTTTCCTGCTGTCTGTTACTTTCATATTATCTGGAACGGTTAAGTTGATTGACCCTAAGGGGACTGAATACAAGATACAAGATTATCTGGCAGCATTGGGTTTCTCGGACTCTTTGTTTGCATCAGTACCTTTGCTGCTTGCCGTTGTTTTCTCTGCTTTCGAGTTTGTAATGGGCATCTACATGCTTTTTGGCATTCAGCGTCGTCTGACGTCAACTGGCATGACATTGTTCTTGGCGTTTATGACACCGCTCACTTTGTACCTTGCTATAGTCAATCCTATATCGGATTGTGGGTGCTTCGGTGACGCCATCAAACTTACCAATTGGCAGACTTTCGGCAAGAATGTGGTTCTGTTGGCATCTGCAATATTGGTGTTGCGTTATTATAGGCTGATGAGGAGGGCTATGACAAAGCGTCATCAGTGGACGGTTTCCATCTATACATGGACGTTTGCCTTCGTTTTCGCTTCTATCAATCTGTATTACCTGCCGGTTGTGGATTTTCGTCCTTATCACGTAGGGGCCGATCTGAAGAAAGCTTTGACGTCTGATGTGGAATATGTTACCACATTCATTCTCGAGAAGGATGGTGTGCAGAAGGAGTTTACGTTAGAAGATTACCCGGACAGTACATGGACTTTCATAGACAGCAAGACTGTGACGGTTGGGGAACCTTCAGAGAGTACTGGCATTGAGAGCCTGCAGATTCTGTCGGCAGAGACAGGCGAGGATGTGACCCCGCAGCTGTTGTTAGATTCAGGGTATGTGTTTCTGCTTGTGGCTCCTTACCTCGATAAGGCAGATGACAGTATGATGGAGCGCTTGATAAGCCTTTATGATTACTGTGTGGATAATGGCTACCAGTTCTCATGTCTGACATCTAGTGGAGAATCGGAGATAGTACGTTGGGTGGAACTTACTGGAGCAGAGTACCCTTTCTGCTATGCAGATGCCGAGGTGTTGAAAACTATGGTACGGTCCAATCCGGGGTTAATTCTGTTGCACAATGGTGTGGTAGAGAACAAATGGGCAGATACAACCATTCCCGGTGAAGAGGATCTTACGGCACCTGTTCAGGAACTTCCTGCCTTCCATCCTGCTATAAGCAGTCTGAAACTGAAGGCATTTAGGATATTCCTATGGTACATCCTGCCACTCCTTTTCTTTGTTGTGGCAGATAATTTATGGGTCATGTGGAAATTGAGAAAATTACATAATAATAACCATTTAAAAACAATTCAAAAATGAGAAAAAAGATTGTTGCAGGCAACTGGAAGATGAACAAGACCCTGCAGGAAGGCGTAGCTTTGGCTACTGAGTTGAAAGATATTCTTGCTGCCGAGAAACCCAATTGTGAGGTTATCATTGGTACTCCTTTCATTCACTTGGCTACTGTTAGTGAATTGCTGAAGGACAGCATTATTGCTGTCAGTGCAGAGAACTGTGCCAACAAGGAGAGCGGTGCATATACCGGTGAGGTTTCTGCTGCAATGGTAAAGAGCACAGGTGCTGAATATGTAATCCTTGGTCACAGCGAGCGTCGTGAGTACTACAACGAGACTCCCGAGATTCTGAAGGAGAAGGTTGATTTGGCTTTGGCTAACGGTTTGAAGGTTATCTTCTGTATTGGTGAGAGCTTGGCTGAGCGTGAGGCTAACAAGCAGGAGGCTGTTTGTAAGGCAGAGTTGGCTGGTAGCGTATTCCACCTGACAGCTGAGCAGTGGAAGAACGTTGTTATTGCTTACGAACCTATCTGGGCTATTGGTACCGGTAAGACTGCTACTGCTGAGCAGGCCGAGGAGATTCATGCTTACATCCGCAGCTGTGTTGCTGAGGTTTACGGTGCTCAGGTTGCTGACGAGACCAGCATTCTCTATGGTGGTTCTTGCAAGGCAAGCAATGCTCCCGAGCTGTTTGCTAAACCCGACATTGATGGTGGCTTGATTGGTGGTGCTTCTCTGAAGGCTCCTGATTTCAAGGGCATCATTGACGCTTGGAAGTAATCATATAATTATACTCAGGTTTCGCAGGCTTAGGGCTTGCGAGCCTGATTTTTTTTACAACGTTCCTACATGAAGAAAGTCCTTCTTATATTATCTCTTTCCTTTGCATGGGTCTTTACAAATGCGCAGGTAAAGTTTACCGAGGAACTTCAGAAACAAGTACCCGGTCAGGGAAGGGT
>Ga0310786_10012339_pt1 | contig 10580 bp, 6 predicted proteins | sample AusTroGonzalo_MG_FD_203881 | JGI IMG/M metagenome (GOLD analysis project Ga0310786, IMG submission 203881) | Bovine rumen microbial communities from tropical cattle in Woodstock, Queensland, Australia - Gonzalo_03 (v2) (version 2) | ecosystem: Host-associated > Mammals > Digestive system >...
TGGCCTGAACGGGTGATTTGGATATCAGGCCGTTCATAATCAGACCAGTATTGTAGGCCATGTCCTTCAGGTTCTTGTCGATGGTCATGGTCTGCAGATGGTTTTTGATATTTGCCTGAGCCATGGTAGTATTGTCCTGACCCGTGATGACCGGCATGTCGGTAATACCCGCTTCCATCAGCGCTTCAATGGCACCCTGGGCCAGATTGTCATTGGCTGCGAGAACCATGTCAGGACGTTCACCCTCTCCATAGCTGGCAAGACGGTCTTGCATGGCGGTCTTGCCGTCGGCAATGTTCCAGCTGTCGGCCTTTACCTGGCTATAATCCTTCTTGCCGCTCTTGACCACCAGTTTTCCGCTGTCGATGTATTTTTTGAGAAGTTCCATGGCTCCTTCAAAGTAGTCCCTGGCGTTGAGGTCGGTTTCTGGACCTTCAAGGAATTCAATGGTCATGGAAGAGGCTCCGGAGGAATGGTAATGATTGAGAAGGAACATGGCCTGCATACTTCCTATCTCCCTGGTGTCGGTAGAAGAGACATAAGCGATGTGGGGGTTGTCAAGGACAAAGCGGTCGTGGCAGACCACCTTCACATCGGGATACTGTTCTAGCAGCCCAGACTCGTTGATCTTCTTATAATCGATGGCCGTCAGCACGATATACCTGGCGCCGTCGTTGATGGCCTCCCTAAGCTGTTCGACCTGTAGCACTGCACCCTCCGCCGTCTCCGGGGCAACATAGAACGTGGCATTGAAGCCATACTTATCCATTACAGTCTCAAGGTTTGCCTTGTCCATGGCCCAACGGTCAATGACAGAAGCGTCGGGAAGCAACACGGCAACTTTTTTATGAATACATACCCAATCGTCAGTACAGGCAACGGCCAATAGTGCTACTGCGGCAAAAGCCAATACTTTACATAAATTTTTTATTTTCATATTCGTAATATTTGTTTTCACTTCTTAGTTCATAAACGTACTTGTTCATTCGTTAATTTCAATCAAGATACGTATCCCCCTCCTTCTAAGCAATAGCTTAGAGGGAAAATTGACGCAGAATCAAGAGAAAAGGGAAAATTTTGACGCAGAATCAATTTTTTACCCATTCTTTGGGGGACTGGCCCGCGATGGCCGTGAAGGTGCGGGTGAAAACAGACGGCGACGAAAAGCCGCAAATGGCAGAAATATCGGCCATTTTCATGCCGGGGTTCTCGCTCATCAGGCGCTTGGCTTCTTCTACCCGGTAGCGGTTCACGAAGAGGTAGAAACTGCAGTCGTATTCAGCGTGGATGAACTGCGACAGGTAGGTTCGGTTCAAGGGCAGCACGTTCTGCAGGTCCACGAGCTTGAAATCCGGATTCCGATAGGGTTTCTCTCTTTCCATCCAGTCTTCCAATGTGCGGCGGTATGCCTCGTTAGGCTGCGATTGCACCTCCTCCTTGGGAGAGTTTCTCTTCATGGCTTGCCGCACTTGTTCCCAAGGGTCCGGGCGGAACAAAACCAGGTCCGTTCCGTAAGCCAGCATGAAAATAGCCAGCCACTGTTGCGTGAATCCCCGTGCATGGGCGTGGGAAATGCACATGTAGAAGTAAACCAATCCGACCAGGAATGCAACGCACATGTAACGGATGATGCTCTTCTCGTCAATGTCCTCCAGGGAGGAGAAGTTGTCTTCGCACCACAACTTGTATTCGCGCACATGGGTAAACAACAGCGCGAGCAGAAAAACCGGATACAAAGCAATCAAGATCCGCAGGTTGACTGGAAGAATGTAGTCCAGTGCAACCAATGCAAACATGGGCAGGATTTGATACAAGGCGCGCCGGGCGTTCAACCAACCCGGGCGGAGCGCATCCGTGGGGTACAGAAGCAGCGACCAACCTAGCAGATTGCCCAGCGCAAGCTCCATGGTAGTAAGTTCATAGGCGCCCATATTCATCACGGGCTCACCCATGAACAGCCAGGAAATGACATATATCCCATCCAGAAGGCCCCAGAGCAGAAGCGTCCAGGCCCATATTCGACGCGCACGGAGCCCCTCCGTATGCCGGAAAGTGATCCATGCTAAACAAAGGGCGACGGCCGTAGATGCCGACATCAGAATGGGCGTGACGGCGCCGTCAAAGTACTCGTCGGGGATATATTGCGATGCCCAAACGCTCAGCGCTACCACGGCAAAAAGGACCACGGCAAATCGAATTTCGGCTTTATAATGGGTGATGGTTGTCATTTCAAGGACGGGTTAGAAGAACCAATAGCAAATAAAACCGAAAATCAGCGCGACTACGCAGTTGATGGTCTTCGCGCGTATAAAGGCGCCTTTGGATTCGGCCAGGAGGGGCAGGGAGGCGTGGCCGTCCTGGGAAATGCAACTGGCGATGAGCACCGGGGCGGGGATGACGCCGGCCGCGAACAAAGTAACGAAGATCAAGTGCGGGCCCGATTCGGGGATGATGCCGATGAGCGTGGCCAGCACGATCATCAGCGGGACATTATCGCTGATCCAGTCGCTGAGGTCCCATACCTCGGTGATGAAGCCCAGGACGACCAGCACGCCGAAGGTCCATAGGAAAATCTTCAGCGCGTGCCGCGCGATGACATGATGCCACAGGTGTTCTTCCACGAAGTGGTCGGAGCCGAAAGCCACCACGCCCAACATGATGAGGCTGACCGCCGCAAAGACCATGTTCATCCAGTCTTCGCTGAGCAGGTTGAAGCCATGGTCGTCGCCCGAGCCGCCCTCATGCTCATGTTCGAGCATGCCGGTGGCCAGCGCGGCGATATACAGGCCGGTGCCGACCAGCAGCACGGCCCGCCGCCAGGTAAAGTGCCATTTCCGGCCTTCTCCGCCGGCTTTTTCCGCGGAATGGTGTTCGTGCTTGTCCTCTTCATGGATCTGCATTTCGTCACAGGTCTTCAGTGCATACGGCTTCAGGCCCAGTTTCGGACCCACATAGTCGATCAGCACGCCTGTGAGTATGCCGATGGCCAGAATCAGCAGGGAAATCCAGAGCGCCTTGCCCGGGAAGAGCGTCAGCATCACGAACGCTTCGTCGCCCGACGTGGCGATGAGCATCGCCACCAGCGCGCCGAAACTGATCATCCCGTGCGAAAACAGAGATACCGAAGCAAAGCCGCCGATGCAGCCGGGAATCCAGCCCAGCAGCGCCGAAACCACAATCTGCCCGAATTTCGACTTTTGCAGCCGGCTGAAAAAGCGGCCGCCCGACGAGATGTTCAGGCTTTCGATCATCATCATCATCATCACGACCATGCCCGTGATGAGCACGGCTGCCCGGAGGGCATCTACCAATATATCCAAATAATCCATAGTCTATCCTTGTCCTTGTGAAGGAGGTGTCATGAAGCCGTCTTCCGGATTCCAGGCCATATGTTTCAGCGTGCGGACGAAATAACGGTTCCCGCTGCGCACGTATAGCGTATGGCCGGTGAAGCAAAGTGCGTCGATGCAGCGGGAGGGGAGGGTAAGGATGGCGCGCACGCGGCCGTTCTGGTCGCAGACCTGCATGCCGTATGCTGTGGCGACAAAGAGATTGCCCAGTGTGTCGAAGGCCAGGTCGCGGGCGATGGCGCCGTCAGGACCGTTGCCCGCCGTTTCGTTGTCCGGGTTGTGGAGCCAGTAGAACTGTTCGGTGGCCGTGCGTTTCCCGTCCGGTTCCACCAGGGAGCTGAGCAGCCAGTTGGAGTTCGGCTCCGCGGAGACTTCTAGTTTGCCGGAGGGATACAGCAGCGTCGTGACGGGATGTCCCAGCCGCTTGCGGACGGAGCCCGAGAGTGCTTCGGGGGCAATCTCCGTCCAGCCAGTTTCGCGGTCCTTGCCCGTTCCCAGGAGCGACTGCAGCATGTCGTTGCGCGATTCGCCCGCTTTCACCGATGTCGGCCAGCCTTTCCAGAGCCAGCGCATGGCGTCGGGGAACATGCGGGTGCCGTGCCAGATGCTGTGGCCGCCGCGGTCCCAGTGTGCAATTTCCTCGTAGCCGGCAAAATCGAGTGCCGACTCCATCAGCAGATTCTGTTCCCACCATTCTCCGAAGAGGGGATTCCAGGCGTCTTTCAGGCCGTCCTGCAGGAAGATGCGCAGCGGTTTGGGCTCGCATTTGCGGATCCAGGCCGGGTAGTCGTTGCCGCCCCGCATGGCCACGTAGGTTCCCACAGAGCTGTAGACGCGGTGGAAGAGATCGGGGCGCTCCCAGGCGGCCGTGAAGGCGCAGATGCCGCTGCTGCTGGCGCCGGTGATGGCGCGGTCGTCTGGATTGTGCGACAGGCGCACGGGGCGGCCGTCGGGAGTTACCAGTTTTTCGACCATGGGCAGGATCTCAGTTTCGAGGAAGCGGGCGAAAGTGCCGTCGGTACGGTCGAATTCGTTGCTGCGGTTGTAGCGCAGCACGTTGCCGTCGGCATCATACGAAATGCCCGGCTGGACGAACACGCCGATGGTCACGGGCATCTCGCCGCTGGCGATCAGGTTGTCGAGGACTGTCGTGGCGTTGAACAGGATGCCGTCCAGGCCTACCAGCAGGCAGGCGGGTGTCGTGCCGTCGTATTGCACCGGTACGTACACTTTCCATTCGCGTCGCGTCGCGGGATAAATCTTCGAGTCGTTCCACTCGCCGCTGAGGATCAGCCCCTTGAGGCTGTCAGCCACGGGTACGAACGCCGGATCGTCTGGATACTGCGCGTTATGCCTGAGCTCCTGCGCTCCTGCCGGCAACGCCAGCAGCGCGGCCATCATGATGGTTATAATTCTTTGATGTAACATCTTGCGCGTTTGTGTAATCTCGTGACGAAACGGTTCCACATGTTCTTGACACTGTTGTTGTCTTCGAGCTCGCGCGTCGTCTCCAGATACTTGATGCCATACCTCTTGACGGCCGGGGCCACCTTGTCGAAAATCATGGCGTTGAGCCCCTTCCCCTGATACTCCTCCTTGATGCCGATCAACAGCAGGTCGAGCGTGTCGTTGTGCCGGATCGCATGGAGAATGTGATACCATCCGAAGGGGAACAGTTTGCCGTGACATTTCTGCATGGCTTTCGAAAGCGAAGGCATGGCGATACCGAAAGCCACCGGCACGTCTTTCTCGTTCAGGATGATCGAGACAAAGTCCGTGTTGAGGTTCGGTACGAACTGGTCGATGAGGTCGTCGACCTGCTCCTTTGTCAGTTCGGAAAAACCATGAAGGTTGCGGTACGTTTCGTTGAGCACCGGGATGCACTGCGGGAAATAGTCGACCATCTGTTTCTTGGTGTCGATCGTGGCCTGGTGCAGGTGGTAGCGCTGCGAGATCAGTTTAGCCGGGCGGGAGAACCACTCTTCGATGTTGTCGGGCATTTCCACGCTGTATTCCACCCAGTCCGTGTCCTTGCGGTATCCCCGCCGCAGCAACTGCGGCTCATAATACGGGAAATTGTATTTGCCGTAGGCAGTGGGCAGCTCGTCGAACCCCATCACCAGCACGCCCGAGGCGTCGAACTCCAGGAAACCCAGTGGACCGTTCATCACCTTCATGCCCTTCTCGCGCGCCCAGGCCTCGGCCGTGTCGAAGAGCGCGTCCACCACATCGTTGTCGTCCACGAAATCCATGAAACCGAAACGGGCGTAATCAACACCGGTCTTTTCGTTGTACTGCCGGTTGATGATGCCGGCGATGCGGCCGACAATCTGGCCGTTTGAATCGTATGCGAGCCAGTATTTGCCTTCGCAAAACGCGAAGGCATGGTTCTTTTTCGGGTCGAGTGCGGCAAGGTCGCCTTTTTCCAGCGTCGGGACATAGTAGGGATTATCCTTGTAAAGCGCGTTGGGATAATGGACGAACTGACGAAGTTCCTTTTGTGTGCGGACTTCTTTGATGGTCGGTTTCATATTCAGTCGGGTTCAGTATTGGCAGAATGGTTTACAGGTTCCGGGTGAAGCAGCGCATCCGCTTGCTCAGCCGGTAGACAAAAGGAGACCACAGGGACTTGAACGGATCGTATTCTTCCTGTTCAAGGGTGGTTTCCAGGTATTTGATTTCGTAGCGCAGAATCTGGGGCGCAATCTTGTCGAACAGCATGGCACCTACGCCCTTGCCCTGGTATTCCTTGGCGACGCCGATCATCAGCAGGTCCAGCCGGTCATTGTGGCGGAGGGCATGGAGGATGCGAAGGTAACTCAGTGCGGAGAATTTACCCTTCAACTTCTGGAGGGCTTTTGACAGCGAAGGCATCGCGAACCAGAAGGCCACGACTTCTTCCTTTTCGTTGAGGACTATCGACACGAAATCCAGGTTGAGGCTCGGATTGAAACGGCGGAACAGATCTTCAGCCTGCTGCTGGGTAATACCATGGAAGCCTGGAACGCCGTCGTACATCTCATTGAGCACCCGGGCACATTGCCGGAAGTAGGCTGACATCCTTTTTTTGGAACTGACGTCGGCCTGGTGCAGGTGAAAGCGTTGGGCGACCAGGTTGGCGTCGCCGGCAAACATATCCGTGATGTTGTCGGGCAGTACCACCTCGTATTGTACGTAGTCCTTGTCCTTCACATAGCCGCGTCGCAGCAGTTGCTTCTCATAGTAGGGCGCATGGTAGTTGATGTAGGCGGTCGGAATCTCATCGAATCCGTCCACAGTCAGGCCGATGGCATCGAACTCCTGGAATTCCTGCGGACCGCGCATCAGCTGCATGCCGTTCTTCCGTGCCCATTCCTCGACAGTATCGAACAAAGCGTCGACCACCGCGTCGTCGTCTATAAAATCCATGAAGCCGAAACGGGCGCAGGAAGCGCCGGCCTGTTCGTTGTTCTGCCGGTTGATGATGCCCGCGATACGGCCGACGACGCGGCCCCCGGCGCCGAGGGCCAGCCAGCAACAGCAGTCGCAGAAAGCGGAAGCCCGGTTCTTTTTCGGATCAAGTTCGGAAAGAATCTGCATCTCCAGTTTCGGAACGTAGTAAGGGTTGTCCTTGAAAAGGATATTGGGAAAGCGGACGAAACGCTTCCGGTCCAACGAGCTTGATACTTCTTTGATTGTCACGTTCATGCCTTATATCTATTTGCTACTCAATTCATTGATTTCACTGCGAAGCGCCTGCCCTGTAAAAGTGCCGGCTCCGGCCAGGTCTTCGGGCGTTCCTTCGAATACCACCTGGCCGCCCGCCTCGCCCGCATCTGGCCCCAGGTCGATCACCCAGTCGGCCGCGCGGATCACATCGAGATTGTGCTCCACCACGATGATGGAATGCCCCCGGTCGACCAGCGCATTGAATGCGGCGAGCAGTTTCTCGATGTCGTGGAAGTGCAGGCCGGTGGTGGGCTCGTCGAAGATGAACAGGATCGAGCCCCTGGCTTCAAAGTCCCGGCCCAGGAACGAAGCCAGCTTGATGCGCTGGCTTTCGCCGCCGCTGAGCGAGCTGCTGCTCTGGCCCAGCTGGATGTAGGAGAGGCCCACGTCCACCAGCGGCTGCAGGCGTTCGGCGATGCGCCGGGCCAGCGGCTCGCTCTGGGCGCCGAAGAAAGCGATGGCCTCTTCCACGCGCATGTCGAGCACGTCGCTGATATTCTTGCCCTGGTATTTCACCTCCAGGATGTCGCTCTGGAAACGTTTGCCGCCGCAGGCCTCGCACACCATCTCCACGTCGGCCATGAACTGCATGGGGATGTGGATCACGCCTTCGCCCAGGCACTCGGGGCAGCGGCCGCCGTCGATGTTGAACGAGAAATGGGAATGCCCGTAGCCGTTCATCCGGGCGTAGGGCTGGTCGGCGAAGAGCTTGCGGATGTCGTCGTACACCTTCAAATAGGTGACGGGATTGGAGCGGGTGCTCTTGCCGATGGGATTCTGGTCGATGTATTCGATGGAGGTAATCTTGTTAAGGTCGCCGCGGAGTTCCCTGTAGATGCCGGGCTTGCTGCCGATTTGGTTGAGGTGCCGGTAGATGGCGGGGTAGAGGATGTCGCCCACAAGCGAACTCTTGCCGCTGCCGCTCACGCCCGTGACCACGGTCAGGCAGCGCAGCGGGAATTTCACGTCGATGTTCTTGAGGTTGTTCTCGCGGGCGCCGGCCACTTCCACGGCGTATTTCCAGCTGCGTTTGCGGGAAGGCACGGGAATGCGTCGGCGGCCCGACAGGTAATCGAGCGTGAGCGACTGGGCGCCGCTGGCCAGGCCTTCGGCGATGCTTCCCTGGAAGACCACGCGACCGCCGTTCGCGCCGGCATAGGGCCCGATGTCGATGAGCTGGTCGGCGGCTTCGATGATATGGCGGTCGTGTTCCACCACGATGACGGTGTTGCCCAGGTCGCGCAGGCGCTGCAGCACGCCGATCAGGCGCTGCGTGTCGCGCTCGTGCAGGCCGATGCTCGGCTCGTCGAGGATGTACATCGAGCCCACCAGGTTGTTGCCCAGCGAGCTGACCAAGTTGATGCGCTGGCTCTCGCCGCCGCTCAGGGTATTCGACTGGCGGCTCAGCGTGAGGTAGCCCAGGCCCACCGAGCGGATATAGTCCAGCCGGGAGCGGATTTCCCGCAGCGGGCGTTCGGCGATGGTGCGGTCGTATTCGTCCAGTTCCAGCTGGTCGAAGAATTCCGCCAGCTCGCTGATGGGCATCGACATCAGCTCGTGGATGGTCTTGCCGCCGACTTTCACGTAGAGGGCTTCAGGCCGCAGGCGTGAGCCGCCGCAGGCATGGCAGACGGTCTTGCCCGAATAGCGGCTGAGCATGTATTTGTATTGGATCTTGTGCCGCTGGCTCTCCACCCATTTAAAGAAGGCGTTGATGCCGGTAAAGTATTCGTTGCCCTCCCAGAGCAGGTCTTTCTGTTCACGGGTCAGCTCGATGTAGGGTTTATGGATGGGAAAATCGAACTTGTAGGCGTTCATCACCAGCTGGTCGTTGAGCTGTTTCATGACCTCGCCCCGCCAGCAGGCGATGGCGCCCTGGTAGACGCTGAGCGTAGGGTCGGGGATTACGAGGGCCTCGTCTATGCCGATGGTCTTGCCGTAGCCGCCGCATACGGGGCAGGCGCCGAGCGGGCTGTTGTAGCTGAACAGGTGTTCGGTCGGCTCTTCGAAACGCATGCCGTCGGCTTCAAAGAGATTGGAGAAGTTGCGAGCGCCGGCTTTTTCATTCCAGACACAGAGATAGCCGCCGCCCTGGGCGAAGGCGGTCTGGGACGAATCGAGGGCCCGGCTCACGGTATCGTCGTCGTCGGCCACGGTGAGGCGGTCGACCAGGAGCAGCCATTCGTCTTCAAAGTCTTCGATGTGTTGCAAAGCCGCGTCCATCTTGGCGATGCGTCCGTCGCGCGTGGCCAGGCGGGAGTAGCCTTCTTCCTTGAGGTTCAGGATCTTTTCGACTTTGTTTCCCTCCTTCCAGCGGATGTCGGCCAGCAGCAAGGCGGTCGATCCGGGTTCGAGGGAGGTGATGTAGTCCACGACGTTGCGGGCGGTGTCACAGCGGACTTCCCGTCCCGAAACGGGGGAGTAGGTCTTGCCGATGCGGGCGAAGAGCAGGCGCAGGTGGTCGTAGATTTCGGTGTTGGTGCCGACCGTGGAGCGGGGGTTGCGGGTATTGACTTTCTGCTCGATGGCGATGGCGGGTGGGATGCCGCTGATCAGGTCCACGTCCGGTTTGCTCATGCGGCCGAGGAACTGGCGGGCGAAGGAGGAGAGGCTTTCGGCAAAGCGGCGCTGGCCTTCGGCGAACAGGGTGTCGAAGGCGAGCGAACTTTTGCCGCTGCCGGAGATGCCGGTGATGACCACCAGCTTTCCGAGCGGAATATCGAGATCGATATTCTGCAGGTTGTTAACCCTGGCGCCTCTTATGTGTATCTCCTTTGTCTCCATCTTTTTCTTTCTGTCGGGGAGCCCAGCTGACTTCGATGACGCGGTACGGGTAGTTTTCGTGCAGGCGTGCCGCGTTCGGGCAGTTCTCCCGGTGTATCTTGATGCCGTCGCGGATGGTCAGGAATCCGAAGATCGGATCGCCATAGGCGGGCGAGCAGCATTTGGCGGGCTTGAGTTCCACACCCTTGAGTTTGCGGTCGATCATGAAGTCGCCGCTGGCCGTGCTGTTCCTGGGTTGGGTGTTTTCCGATTTGTTTTCGGCAGCGGCTTCCGCGGCGGCTTCGGCTTCCAGCTTGTGGGTGAGGAAGTCCTTGACGATGGCCACGTCGAGCTGGCCGTTGCCGATGGCACCGAAGAACTCGTTCAAGTTGCCGAACTTGTGCTTTTTCGAGAGGGCGTGCAGTTCGGCGTCGGAGATCACCATCTTCCAGTTCTTGAGCCGGCGGGCCAGCAGTTCCTTGCCGATGGCTGCGCGGGCGTGTTCTTCTTCCTTCAGCTTCTGCTTGATCTTGCTGCGGGCCTTCGACGAGACGACGAAATTGAGCCAGTCGGCGGTCGGCTTCTGGTTCTTGCTGCTGATGATTTCGACCACGTCGCCAGTGTGGAGTTTCTCGCGGATCGAGCACATCTTCCCGTTGACGCGGGCACCGGTGCAGCGGAGGCCGAGGTTCGTGTGGATTTCGAAGGCGAAGTCGAGGACGCAGCTGCCGGCGCGAAGCTGGCGCAGGTCGCCGGTCG
>Ga0310786_10012342_pt1 | contig 10578 bp, 7 predicted proteins | sample AusTroGonzalo_MG_FD_203881 | JGI IMG/M metagenome (GOLD analysis project Ga0310786, IMG submission 203881) | Bovine rumen microbial communities from tropical cattle in Woodstock, Queensland, Australia - Gonzalo_03 (v2) (version 2) | ecosystem: Host-associated > Mammals > Digestive system >...
ATTATCTCATGCCTGTTAAGATAGGACGTAAGGTATTCTATCATTCGGGAGACGTTGATAATCTGAGTAAGTAATTCCCAAAAGGTTCACAATCCTGCGCACATGGAAAGTAATTGTATGTTGAATCCGAAAATCCAGGTTTCTTGCGAAAAAAGCCTTCAAACAAAGAAGGTTCACATTCTTGCGCATGAGAGCCGTTATTGGTTCACAATCTTGCGCACGATACTTCACAATCCTGCGCACGAAGGTTCACAATCCTGCGCAGGCGACAGACGTATATGTCAAGAAATCAACGATTTATATGCAGGGATTTTTCCGATTAATATGTTTATTAAAGTTCTGAACAACTTTAATGAACGGAAACTATCCCAAAAATTTTGGGATTTTTGGGCCGTTTCTCTCCCAGCAGTATATACATATTAGAAATGTAAAACTATGAATGAGACAAATTTTATTCTCCACGATGAAGGAGTGGAAATATCGGTTCTTGGATCTCTTGTCTGGTCGTGCAAAGAAGGAAATTTCGACGCTTTCTTTGAGAGCAGGTTGACAAAAGATCTGTTCTATTCTCCACAGAATGCCACAATCTTTGAAGTAGTCAGTGACCTGATTATGTCAAGGGTTATTCCTGACGCCATCACAATAATGGATAAGGTTCGAACAGATGGTATAAAAGGTATTGACCCCTCTGATGTCATTGTCAGGACGGAATGGTGCCCTGGTCAGGAGGTCAATTTCTACGAACATGTCCGCATTCTGCGTGACTTTGCCCTGCGTCGCAAGGCTCAGTCAATGGCGCAACTCCTTGCCAACGGCAGTAGTGACCCTACAGTCCAGATAGAAGAGGTGGTAGCTGAACTCGATAAGCTGAAAGCCGATGCGGCAGCAATGGCTTTTAGTACCTTCTCGCCCTTCTATAAGGGAGTTGGAAAAGACCGAATCAAAGAGTTATTACTAAAACGTGGCCAGAACCTGTCAACGGGATACCGATTTGGCTCTGAGGAACTGATGATACCGCCCAAGGCACTTACCTTTATCGTTGCTGCAACAGGACATTGCAAGACCACTTTCCTCATCAATCTTGCCCTACGAGTCTGCGAGGCATATCCCGAGAAGAAGGTGCTGCTTATCAGCTATGAAGAAGCACTGGAGAGCATATACGTAAATATGCTGAACACCTATGCCAAGCTAAATCTTGGCGAGAACAACAGGAACATTATCGCCAACCATACCATTGCAGGCGGAAATCCCGACAGGTTACTGAAAGTTAGCAGAACAGAGTATGAGGATTATTGCCATTTCCTAAAAAACAAGCAGGCTGTAGTGGAGTTTGCTGAAAAGGAAGCTGAATTCTACAAACTCATTGAGGACGGACGGTTAAACATCCAGTATGTTGATTTTGCAGTTGACACGCTCAGTTCTTACATAATCGAGATGTGTCGCAAGGGACTTTGTGATATTGCCTTCATCGACTACGTTCAGCTTCTGAATGCCCCTGTTAGGAGTAAGTACCGCTCCAGAGAAGACGAACTGAAGGAAATCTGTATCAACCTGAAGAATCTGGCCGTTGACGAAAAATATGGTTTGCCTATCGTCTTCGGTGCCCAGTTCAATCGTCAGGTGAAGTCTGCCCGTGACCTGCTGCCTACCAATATCGGAGAGGCTGGCGACATCGAGCGCATCGCCAACACCATTGTCGCCCTCTGGAATTGCCAGAAGACCGAGGAACCTATCAACGAGAAGGCCGCTGAAGAAATCTGCAAATACCAAGGCACCAAGACTTATAACGAGAGCGCCATATTCGCCAAGATCTTGAAGCGTCGCGGCTTTGCCAGCGGTTTCGCTGCCACCTTCCCCTTTGAGGGAAACACCGGGCGGATTCTCGACAGAGGTGATGCCACAACAGATGAAATCAACAATTATTCACCCCAACATAATTCCCTACTATAACCATGAGCAAAGGCAGACTCTCCCTTACCAAGAACATACCTCAATATGGGTATTATGGTGCCGTGATAAACGATGCGTTTATCAATGGCGCCAAGGGGGAGCCGTCTTTGGATTTCGACCAATTAGATAGCAGGGAACAGGCTACATGGGACTCGCTCGCTCAGGCAGAAGGCTATAACACCATTAGGTTCTACAACGAATATGGTTACCAGATATCACTCACCCAGCTCCAGACATTTCTGATTATGAAACTCCAAGAGAAATACAATCTCCAGGTTGAAAACAACGCTGACTGGAAAAAGAGTAACTGGATGATGGACGGTACGGGCGACTATGGTATCGTTTATACCAACAGTTGCGAGTTGTCACGCGAAATCTTCGGTGTTTCGCATGGGAATCGGCTCACCCAGATACAGAACGCCATCATGGACATGGTCAATTCAAGGGGCTTCATAGCCTACTATGAACGTGACAAAGAGGGGAAACCCTTTTTGAGGGTCGAGAAGACCTCCCTGATTACTTGCGGTATAGATGTCGTCGACAAACGTCACAAGGCTTTCTCATGGATACGACTCCATCGTGCCTTTTTCGGAAGGATTAGGGACCGGCACATCAGATGCCGTAATCACACGGAACTGATGAGCCAGTTCTTCAACTACAAGCTGCCAACGATGGCAACCATGATATTGGTCCGATTCCTGATGAAGTTTGGAACGGTGAAGAATAATCATGTTGAGATAGGTGCTACAAAGATATTGCTGATGCTTTGTCCTACCGAATTCAAGTATCGTCGTAGAACGCAGTATACCAAGTTGGTCAAGCAGGCCTGCGATGCGTGCAAGCATATAGGCATCATCACGGGATATGATGATACCCAGACAGGAAAGAACGGAGAGTTGAAATACGCTTTCGAGATAAATCCCAATTTCTTCAGAAACAATACATAGTGGACAGACCACACAACGAATATACTGTATACATAGAAAACAAGAAGAACATTATTTATAGTATTTACACTAAACATATTACAGACATGAATAAGATGATTCTATTTTCAAACATCAAGGGAGGTGTCGGAAAGACCTCCTGTTGTTCGCTTTTTGCGCAGTATCTGCACGAGAAGGGCTATCCCGTAACAGTTCTCGACGCTGACATTCAGGCCTCCCTGCTACGCCACAGAGAGCGTGAACAGAGTGCCAACCCGGATGCCAGTGTGCCTTGGGCGGTCAGTGCTTTGAGAACAGCCGACCGAAACCCCCTCCAACATGCTATGGATAGCCTCAGGACACAGGAAGGCATCGTTCTGGTTGATATGCCTGGAACACTGAACGCTTCCAATCTGGATCTATTGTATATGCAGGCAGACCTGGCCGTGGTTCCCATCTCCTACGACTTCGACACCATCGATGCTACAGGCATCTTCATCAAGGTGGTCAGAAAGGTGAAGAACATCAAGCTGGTGTTCCTGCCCAACAGAATCAACTCTACCGAGAACCGTTCAGACGAGCTGAAGCAGCGTGAGGAGACGGTAAAAATACTTGGCAAAATTGGCCGCGTCGTTCCCCGTATCAAGCAGAGCGTAGTCATCAAGCGCTACTCTACCATTTCCCCGCTCGACAAGTATCAGCGGGCCGCCGTTGAACACGCATTCGATGCTATCATAGAACAATTATAAGGATGAAGAAGATGGAAGCCAAACAGAAGAATCCCGTTTTCGACCTTGAGAGTGTCACTTCTGACATTACTCATGGAGGAGCAAAGGAAGCCACCCTCGCCCAGGCAGAAGACAGTGACAGCTCATACAGCTGGCAGCATTTCTCAGTCATCTGTTCCGTTGAGATTGTGGATAAGGTGAAGACCATCGCACACAACGAGGGCTTCTCCATCCGCGATGTGGTCGAGAAGTTTCTTGGCGACGGCATCGCCCGTTACGAACAGAAGCATGGAGCAGTGGCACACCAACAGAAGGACATCAATGACATCCTGTAAGTCAACAGCCGAAGGAATAAGCCGGAACGGCGTGAAGGTGATTTTCCGAAAAATCACAGAACCTAATAAGGGATTTTCTCGAAATTGCCCTTCGGGACAACTCCGAAAAATCCCAATTAGGCCACGGGGCCAGCCCCTTTGGATTCCCCAGCAAGGATGCCCTGCCTCCCTGCACCCACCGCCCAAGGCTCTGCCCTGAGAACCCGCCAAGGGCTGCTCGCCCTTTGGATTCCTCGGCAGGGGGTGACCCTCCCCCTGCACCGCCCCGCTCAGAGGTCTCGACCTCTAAGGACTCCGACCAGGGAACTCCCTGGACCCATAAACAAAGTAACCGTTTAGTTAGGAATAAATGGCAAAAGGTGTAGCTCATGCCGGCAAAGGAAAAAGCCTCTCTTCCGGCGAAGCAAACGAAAACGAGAGGCGGGGGTGGACCGAAGATTCTTACCGCCGTAAGAACAGGTCACCCCTCAACAACTATGATTGGTCGCGCCACGGTCTGAACTTTGAAATCGTGGACGGCGAGATTCGTGACCTTGGCCGGCAGCAAGTTTCCCTCTATAGGCGGTACAAGAATATCGTCAAAAATCTTGACTTCAAGGAATACAAGGCGGGGGCCACCAATCAGCAGCACACCTATGTCGAACTCATCCTGTCGGGCAGTACCGAAAAGATGCAGAAGATTGCCTTCGGTGAGCAGCCTGTCAACTACGAGCGCAATCCCGAGACCTGGCACAACTGGGGAGTCACCAGAACAAAAGACATCGAGCAATGGGCACTCGACTGCTATAACTTTGTCTGCGAGCGATACGACAAGCAGAACGTCATCGGCTTCGAGGTTCATCTCGACGAGACCGAGCCGCACATCCACGTCAACATTGTGCCTGTGGCCATCATGAAGCAGCGTGGCCGGGTCGGCGGGTATGTCAAGGTCTTGATGGAGGGCGGCAAGCCTAAACTCGATGAGCAGGGTAACACCATCCCTGCCACGTACACCAAAGGCAAGCATGTTGGCGAAAGCATCAAGATATCCGATAAGAAATATGAGGAACTGTCTGACGAGAAGAAAAACGAGTATCGCAAGAACGAGCGGGGTACCGTCCGCACCATCAGTTTCTCAACCTATTTCGGCGATAAACTGGAGGAGCGTAGCCAGATGATGTCCGACCTCCACGACAAGTTCTATGAGAAGGTGGGACAGTATTGGGGCTTAGACCGTGGCGATATCTGGGCATTACTTCCTGAGGAGGAGCAAAGGAAACGTCGACGCCGTACCAAGGAACAGGCCTACTACGAGCAGCAGGCCAAACAGGCCAAAGAGAAGGCCGAAGAGGAAAAACAGAAAGCGATTGAGGAAAAGGAGAGTGCCCGGCAGGAGGCTGAAGCAGCATCAACAAAGTTGTTGGCAGCCAACAAGGAACTTGAAAAATGGGGTGCCATCCTTTTTGACGAAAAAACGTTCAGGTACCCCAGCCTTGTAGAAATGACCACCGCTGACGGACTGACGTTCAAGCAACTGCTCAACGAAAAGTTGCACCAACTGGTCGATGAACTTAACAAGCCTATAGGTGCTCTGGAGACCCATCGCAGTTGGAAAGCTGACAGAATCAAGGAGGCCAAGGCCATTGTAACGGAGTTGGAGGATGCGCTGTTTGGAGCTGAAGGCATCGACACGGCCCATAAAGCCGCAATTCTTCAACTCGGAAAGGATCTTTATGCCGAGGCCAAGTCCATGATTGCCCAGACATATAAAGATAATGAGCGGTTGAAGAAGGAGAACCAGGAACTGAACACAAAGGTCAATACACTTCAGGGTGACAATAACACCGTCAAAAAGATAAATGTCGAACTGGCGCAAAAACTGGAGTTGGAAGAGACGGCAAACAAACTTCTTGGCGATCAATTGCAGAAAGAGAGGCTGGCCAAAGACGGAAATGGTAACTATCTGGAATGGACGAGCGGCCCCAAGAAGGGTCAGAAGGTCACCAAAGACGAGTATCAGAAAATGCTAAGGGAGAAATTCAACGCAAAAGAGAAGGAACTGAAGGCAGAGAAAGTCGCCCGGGAGAAAGAGCGTGAAGAGAACCGAAACGAATGGATAGCCCACAAGCGCCACATGAGAGAACTGAAGGAAATGGTACTTGCTTTCTTCTCGGCCGATGCCAGAAGGTTCATCAACATCATCATCAAGCACTGGAAGACTGAAATTAAGGAGTTTGCCCGCGATGCCATGAACGACATCAAGAGCATCCTGTTCGGTGCCGAGTCAACGGTCGATCAGCGTAAAACATACGTCAGCCGTGCTTTTGTCTGGGCCAATGTCTTCGCCGATCTCGAAATGGATGAACAGTGGAAGCCAGACCACACGAAGTTGGAGTCATTGCGTGAAGATGCCATGCGCATAGCCGACGGCAGTTGGGAGTCACACAGGCAGGAACGGCAGCACCAGGAAAAACTGAAACGGTTGTTGTCCGATGCCGCAGATGCTGTCATCTCTCTGAGTAGTGTCTCAGGCAAAAAGGATTTCACCCCAGCAGAAAAGGCAAATATAGATGCATACTTGGAGGCTGGTGGCAGCACTGAGGAAATATGGGAAGCCGCCAAAGACAACCTCGGCACCTGGGACACATACGCGAAAAGAGTCCTCTATGCTTATGCGTCTGGCGAGAGTGTGCATCATGGATTGGGCTATTAGCGTAATCCATATCCCTTACAATTTAAATGTCACTCTCAGCATTGCGGTGCGGCCGCAGAGGGTGTAGTCGTAGGTGTAGGTGTTGATGCCGTTGAAGATGGTGTAGGCGTAGTGGCGCTGGTTCAGGAGGTTGTCGAGTTCGAGGCGGAGGACGAGGCGCTTCCACTTGTACTGGGCGGAGGCGTTGAAGAGGGACATGCGCTTGTATTGGTCGGCGGTGAGCTGGCGGCGCACGTGGTCGTAGTCCAGGGAGAGGTCGAGGGCGGCGATGGGGAAGATGTGGACGGCACCGCTGTGGGAGAGGGAGGTCAGAGAAGACCCACCTCCGCCCCCTCCCTGTGATTGAGGGGAGTTTTTAGTTTCAGACCACCCGTAATTGATGTCGTACCTCAGTTCGAGCCAGGGGACGGGGGTGATGGTGGCGTTGCCGCGAAGGGCGTAGCTGTTGTTCTTCGTTTCAATGATTTCTTTGTTCACTGCCTGTTCGCCGCTGCCGAAGCTGTAGCTGCCGTTGGCACCGAATTTGGCGAAAAGCGACGGGATGTTCTTCGTGGCAGAGACGGAGAAGCTGGTGGAACGGCTGCGGCTGTCGCGAAGCAGGGACGTATTGCTCACATCGATGCCGCTGACGCTCTGCGACGTGAGCGTGTTCTGCTTGCTCTCGCTGTGGCTGGCGGCGAGGCTCAACGTGAAGTACTGCATGGGCAGCTGCCACTTCCACTCGCCCGACGTGCTCCAGCTATTACTCTCGCCGATGATGCCCGACGAGGTGCGCACCGTGCGATAGCCCACCTGCATGGGATTGGTCAGCAGTGTCATCATGTCGCCAATAGAGGTGCTGTAGTTCGACGAGAACGACAGTTTGCTGTTGGCCGAGAAGGTATAGCTCATGCTGAGCGAGGGATTGAGCACTGGTTTGGTGTAGTGGAGCTTGTTATAGTAGAGTCCCTTCAGCGAGGCTCCCAGACCTGTACTCAGATAGAAGCGGCGGTTGCGCGAATGAATCTCGAAGCCGGGGTTGAGGGTCGGCGTGAAGGCCCAGCCGCGAATGTCATTTCTATCTGTTGGAGGGGATTTCAAATCCCCGACTCCTGAGTTGCGAATTTCAAATTCGCCACAACGTTCTGTTTCCAAGTCGTCATACATTGCTGACACGCTGACGGGAAGGTTCAACCGGAACGACTTGCCGATGGGGATTTGGAACGATGAACCGAGGTTCATCGAGAGCGTGGACGACTGTGCCGTCTGACCGTAAGCCTTACCATTGTCATAGAACGACAGGCGCAGCATAGGCGTGCGCTTGAACGACACACCACCATTCAGATGACGATACACGCCCTTGGCCGACTTAGCTGACCAATACACATTATCAATCACCTCAAACGACGAGGTCTTTCTTCTCTGCTCTATCTGCTGCTGGTTGGCCAGCACGTCGCCCTCGTTCTGCTCAAACTTCCCCTTGAGGACAAACGTCTCGTTGATATACAAACGGTCGGCGTTCTTTAGGTAGTTCACCGACAGTTTCGGCAAATGAATCTTCGTCAGTGGCGACGTCTGTTCGCTCACGGTCACGTAGTTGCCGCCATCGGTCATGTACGTCGTGCTCTGGCTGATGTCGTGCGTGGCGCGGTGGTAGCTGTAGTCCGCGTTCACCTTGAAGGTGGTGCAGGAATCCAACTTGTTAATCGTATTGACCGTTGCCATGCCGTTGCGTTGGTAGAGGTACTGCCCCTGCGGAGGCGCACCGCCGTCGAAGCCGCCAAACAGGCTCGTGGCGCGAGTGCTCACGTCCGAGCCGCCGAAGTGGTCGAACATGTCGGCCCGTGCATAGTCTTTGTAGTTGCCGCCCTTCACCGAGCAGATGGTCTGGAACTTGTTGGTGAACATCATGCCCGTCAGTCCCAGCAGGGCTTGCAACTTATCGTTGCCGTCCTCCATGTAGCCCGCCCCCGCTTCCTCCTGCCCGAACGGCTTGAACTTCGCCTTGTTCGACAGTTTGATGTTCATCGACACCTCGTTGCTCGGCTTGTCCTTGTCTATCTTACGGCCGTGGTGGTTGCGCACTATCTCGACGTTCGTCACATAGTCCGCCGGGATGTTTCGCGTTGCCAGGTTGTACTTGCCGCCCAGCAGGTCCATGCCCTCGATGTTGAACTGCGAGATGGGCTTGCCCATATAGCTGATGGCACCACTTTTCGCCACATCAACACCTGGTAGCCGCTTCAGTCCGTCCTCCAGTGTCACGTCGCCCTTGCCGAGGAACGACGCCAGGTTATGGCTCAGTGTGTCGCCCTTCTGCCGCAGCAGGTCAGGCTTCACCGTCACCTCCTTCAACGAAACTGCCTTCGGAGTCAGCACCATGTCCAACTTGGTCACCCGTTCCTTCAGTGTCACACGTTCCGACTCTTTCTCATAACTGATGTGGTTAAACTGCAAGGCCACAGGCCCCGTTGGCGCACTCTTCAGTGCTATTGCATACTCGCCCTTCGCATTCGTGCTGGTGAACGCCAGCGTCTTCGTGCCGCTCACCACCTTCACAATCACATCACTCACGGGCTTGTTCTGCAGGTCTATCACCCGTCCCGTCACTCGCACCTGTGCCGACGCATGGATGGCCAGTGCTATATATAATACAATGTATAAGAGTCGCTTCATATCAAGTCTTATTCTAATTCAAGGGGTTGATACACATGGCTTTTCTGTAAGATAATCATGTGGGAGTTGAATCCGACGTAGTAGGTTGTACCGTCGAGGTCAATCTCTCCCACATCGTCGGCATCCTTTGGCACATAGTAGGTAGGCTCCTTCACATAGCGGGGATTGCCCAACGTTTTCTTTTTGAACTCCAACATCTTCTTTCGGCTCAGTTTCTGATAGTCGGGATTGTTGAAGGTATTGATGGCCCTCACTTCGTTCTTCGTCTCGTACAGTTCAAAGCGGTGGATGCCTTCGCTGTCCTCAGCCTTTACAATCAGTCCTAGCAGTCCGCGCAGCTTCCACGGGCCAGCCGATGAGGGAATGTCCTCGGTGTACCATGCCGTCCACAGCTTACCGTAGAGCCTTCCCGTAGCCCTCCGGCAGGACAGCCCGCCGATGGTCAGCGTGTCGTCTGTCAATGTCCAGTCAATCTTGACCATTGGCTCATGGGTCTCGTAGCGGTAGGGATAGATAGGCTCATTGGTTGAGACATCGCCTTTTTCCATATCCGTCAACACGGCAGGCAGGTGCATCATGAACAGGTTCAACATCTCCTGACTCATTCTTCCGTCTTTGACGTATGACAGGTAATGCATGCAATACGTGGCACGGGTGCCCACCAGCAACGCCAGCCGCGCCGAGTCCGTGACGTTCTGTCCCTCGTCGTCCTGCGTCTGCAGGGTGTAATTATAGAAGGCTACAAACTGGGTTGAGTCAATCTTCTCAGCCTGCGCCGCTATCGTCAGCGCGAGGGCCATCATGGTTACTATGATCTTTTTCATTGTTTCTCTAACGGTTGATACTTATGCCCCTTTTCTGGTACATACAATCCTCCCACGAATTGATAGTTTCCACCCTTTTGCCCGTAAGTATGAAAGATTGTCTTCGGACCAGACATGTAAAACATGGGATTGATCAGGTACAAGCGATTGCCAAATGTGTTCTTCTTATGTTTCTGCATCTGTTCTCTTGTAGATTTCTCGAATGGTACCACAGTATCTATAATACGGCGCTCTTGTATGATGAACTCCGAGACCACAAAACCTGAAGAATATGTGATGGGTACCGCTTCCTGATAGATGCCGATAAGCTTGAACGTATGGATACCCTCATCGTCTGCCGCGTAGGTTATCAAGCCTGGCAGTCCCTGCAATTTCCAAGGGCCAGCAACGGTGGGAATGTCCTCGGCATAAAGCACCTTCCATGTCTTGCCACGGAACTTTCCCTTTGCCTTCTGGCACAGATAGCCG
>Ga0310786_10012344_pt1 | contig 10578 bp, 7 predicted proteins | sample AusTroGonzalo_MG_FD_203881 | JGI IMG/M metagenome (GOLD analysis project Ga0310786, IMG submission 203881) | Bovine rumen microbial communities from tropical cattle in Woodstock, Queensland, Australia - Gonzalo_03 (v2) (version 2) | ecosystem: Host-associated > Mammals > Digestive system >...
TCTCCTTGATTTTCTCGTCCATCTGCTGGATGTCGGGCGTGTGCGAACCGTCTTCGTACAGCTCCTTGATTTCATCCAGTGAGAATCCGAGCCGTTGCAGGTCGCGGATGGATTGCAACTTCTGCATTTGATCGATGCTGTAGTAGCGGTAGCCCGTCCACTCGTCCACCTCATCAGGCGCGAGGAGTCCCTTCTGCTCATAGTGACGCAGGGTCTTCACGGTGACCTGCATCAACTTGGAGAACTCTCCGATTTTTAACTTTGTTTTGTTACCCATTATCGTACGATGTTTTGCTAGCGGGTGCAAAATTAAAGCATGACCTTAGGGACGAGTCAAGTGTTTTTTGAAAAATTTTGCGTTTTTCATCCCACAATTTTAAGCCCGACAATAGAAAGAATCAACGTGCTGAGAAAAAACACTCGCCAAAAAGTGGCTGGTTCTTGAAAGACGAAGATGCCTAGCAGCACCGCCCCGACGGCTCCGATGCCTGTCCAGACGGGATAGGCGATGCCAATGGGGATGGTCTGTGTGGCTTTTGCCAAAAGCACTGCACTCAGCACATAAAGGACGGCAAAGCCTGAAATCCATAGCCAATATTCTGTACCGACAGCAAGTTTGGTCTTGCCGAGGCAGAAAGCGAAGCCTGTCTCACAGAGGCCCGCAATGATGAGGATAAGCCAGCTCATGGCTTTATTTCAGCATCTCTTGAATGGCTTCCTCCAGCATGTCGGGCATCACCATAGGCTCGAAACGGAGGATGGTCTTGCCGTCTTTGGAAACCAAGAACTTGCCGAAATTCCAACGGATGGCATCGCCTTGGTCGAAGCCCGTTTCGGTTTTTTGGTGGATTTCGTCAAGACGGGCGGCAAACTCCTCGGCACCTTCGGGATAACCTTGGAAAGGAGCCTGTTCCTTCAAATAAGTGTAAAGCGGACTTTCATTCTCGCCATTGACATCAATCTTGTCGAACAGCGGGAAGGTCACGTTGTAGTTCAGCGAGCAGAAACTCTGGATTTCCTCGTTGGTGCCAGGCTCTTGGCCGAGGAATTGGTTGCACGGGAAGGCCAGAATCTCGAAGCCTTGGTCCTTGTACTTCCGATAAAGGGCTTCAAGGCCTTCATACTGTGGGGTCAGGCCGCATTTGCTCGCCACATTGACGATGAGCAGCACCTTGCCTTTGTAGTTGGCCAATGAAACATCGCTTCCGTCCATGTCCTTGACCGTGATGTCATAGATGCCGCTGGTTTGTTCGGCCACAGGTTCAGTTTCCGCGACTTGGGCGGTCTTCTTGCTTTGGTTGTTGCAGCCGGAGGCCAGCATCAGGGCCACTACTGCGAGAAATAATACTTTTTTCATTTTGAATTGGATTTTAACTTTGTTGAAAACTTGATTTGCTGCAAAAGTACAAAAAATGTAGTACCTTTGCGAAAATTGATCAACGCAAACAACACAATTTTTCAGCAAAACCTGCGTTAAGCCAAAAAAGCATATTGCATCCATGTTCAAACTATCGCGGAAATACGGCACGTTTATCATGTTTATATTGATGGGCTTGACTTTCGCGTGTTTCGTCGCCGATGCGTATGCCGACACACAACAATATGCCTTGCAGAACACCGTTGCAGCCAACATGACCGTTGTCGTCGATGACTTCGACTTGGACGAGGATGACGACGATGAAGTTGTAGCCAAATTTGTCGGCGAAAACAAAGGCTGGGCATCACTTCCGACGCTTGAATCGAGTGGCCGAAAGACGATGAGAAGCAAGTGCCCTATGGACTTGCTGCGCGGTCAGGTGAGGCGTTATTCGCCCCGAAACAGCCTCTCCGACGGCCATAACTATGTCCTTTTGAAAAATATGAATAGTGGTGTGGGCTTGTTCCGCACCACTTTTTTTGTCCCATTTTCCAATCAAAAACATTATGAATGTAATCGCTATTTTTACAGCAATCCTAACCTTGACGGCGGGCATCGGCGTGTTCCTCATGGCCTGCCAGATGATGAGTTCGCATCTTGAAAGCGCAGGCAGCAAACGGCTGAAACAACTTTTTGCCCGAACAGACGGCAGCAAATGGACAGGCGTGGGCATCGGTGCATTGGGCACGGCGGCCATCCAAAGTTCGGGCGCGGTGACGGTGATGGTCATCGGCTTCGTCAATGTGGGCGTCATGTCGTTGGCGCAGGCCGCCACCATCATTTATGGAGCCAACATCGGCACCACGGTCACGGCGCAGATAGTGGCCTTGGGCATGTTTGGCGGCAAAGGCATCTCGACCACGGTGCTGTTTTCGGCTTTGGCGGGCATCGGGGCTTTCATTATGATGTTCTCGAAACGCGACTCGTGGAAACACACCGGCGGCATCCTGACGGGCTTCGGCTTGCTGTTTGTCGGCCTCGGCATCATGTCGGGTGCCATGACCGAATTTGCCGCCTTGGATTCGGTGAAGCAGTTCTTGGCAGGCATCCGCAATCCGCTTCTCGTCGTTTTCATCGGAGCCTTGCTGACAGCCGTCATCCAGTCATCTTCGGTGCTGACCTCCATCGCCATCACCATGGTCGTGGCCGGATTGCTTTCGCTCGACCAAGGTATCTACCTTACCATGGGTTCCAACATCGGCTCGTGCGTGGTGGCCATCATGGCAGGCATGACCAGCGGACGGAATGCCAAACGCACATCCCTTATCCATTTGTTTTTCAATGTGATGGGTGTGGTTCTGTTTTTGCTTATAGCCCTGCTTCTGCATCTTTTCACCCAAGGGGATTGGAGTTTCGGGAAAGTGTTTGAAGTGCTGTTTCCACACACGCCGCAAGTGCAGTTGGCCATGTTCCATACCGTTTTCAATGTCTGCACTACTTTGGTCGCCTTGCCGCTGACTGAGGCACTGGTCCGTTTGGTGTGCCGCATCATTCCCGACCAAGCCTATGACTACAGGGACGACAAATTTCACCTTCATTTTCTTGACGATTCGATGTTGGCCACGCCCGCGCTGGCTGTCAGGCAACTGAAGTCGGAGATTGAAAACATGGCGGTTTTGGCATTGGAGAATTTCAAACGCTCGGTAAACATCGTTACTACAATGGATTACGGCGAGGCCGAAAAGTTTGCCAAAACGGAACAGGAACTCAATTTCCTCAATGGTGAATTGTTGCGTTATGTGGTGTTATTGTCGGACAAGCCTCTCGGCAAGTTTGACAACCAATTCCTGAACACAAGCATCCGCAGTGTCAGCGACTTGGAGCGCATCGGCGACTATGCCGAAAACATCGTGGAATACGCCGACAGCCTCAAGGCACAAAACGCCACGTTTTCGGCGGAAGCAGTGAAAGAGATAAGGCAGATGGAAAAGTATATCGAAACCTTGTACGAAGAAATCAGGCAAGCCTATCATGCCCACGACAACAATGCCTTGGAGCGCGCCTATATGATTGAGGAGGAAATCGACAAACTGACAAAAAAGATGGAACACAATCACATTCAGCGACTTGTGAACGGAGAATGCACGCCACAAGTGGGAGCCGAATACCTCTCATTGGCCAAAAACGCCGAACGCATCGCCGACCATCTCATCAACGTGGGCAACACGATTCGGAATTGGGGATGAACTTAAGCCTCTATATTGTTTTTGGTTTCGCTGGCAAAGATGCTTTATTCTCATGATTCCATCAATACACCTTCAGCCACAATAGCCGCCGTTCCCCCCACAAAAACATTCCCATTAGCCTGAATCCGCGTGGCGACCACCGAAGGTCGTCCCATCGCTTCGCCTTGGATGAAAGTGCATTCAGCCTCAGTGCCGAGGCAGCCGCATTGCTGGAGATAATAGGTCAGAGAGGCATTGGCCGTGCCTGTCGCCGACTCCTCGGGGATGTCGTACAGTGGCGCAAAGTCGCGGACATGGGCGGTGTAGCCATCGTTGATGAAGGCAAAAGGATGGACGCTGACCGCCTCATATCGCTTGGTAATTTCCTTGATGGCTTCCATATCGGGCTGGAGCGATTGCAAAGTGGCCACATCGGGCAGGGGCAGCATAATGTCGGGCAGGCCCGCATAAACGATTTGGGTAGGCATCGTCGGACGGAAGCCCTTCACGCCCAATGCCTGATAAATTTCCTCGGTTTCGGCAATTGTGGCCACGATGCGCGGTTTCGCCATCTGCATCATCACCTTTTCGCCCGCCTCAATGCTCAAGTCGCCGGCAAGGGTGTGGCAGAGACATTGCCCCGAGGCCAGTCCCTTTTGGTGCAGCAGGAAAAACGAGGCAATCGTGGCATGGCCGCACAAATCCACTTCCGCCTTCGGGGTAAAATAGCGGATGGTGAACTCCTGCTCGGAATGCCTACGGATAAAAGCCGTTTCCGAATAGCGCAATTCAGCGGCGATTTTCAGCATCAAATCCTCCTGCGGAAAGGTCTGGGTATCAAGCAAAACCACTCCAGCGGGGTTGCCGCCAAAGGGTTGGTCGGTGAAGGCATCGATGATGAAATATTTCATGGGCGTGTGCTTTAGAATTAATCAAATCGCAAAGTTAGAAAAATCCAGCCAGCGAATATCAGTTTTTGAAACTTTACTCCGTCAACTGCCGATAAGTCACCAAATTAATGCGATACGCCACACGGCTGTCGGTAAGTTCGTCACGGCTTTGTTTGAGCAAGGTTTGGGCTTCAAGAACATCCGAAAGGGCGACCAATCCGGCATCGTAATAGTCTTCCGTGATTTTCAGGTTGGCTTCGGCATCGCGCAAAGCAGTTTGTGCCATGCTGATGCGCAACCAACTCTGTTCAAGGTTGAACCACGCCTGATTCGTTTGCAGTTGCATCTTTTCAGTGAAGTCGCGGCGGGTGTTTTCGGCCATCTCGGCATTAAGGTCGTGTTTTTTTAATTTGAACGAGGTCTTGTGCCAATCAGTAATGGGAATCTGAAGCATGGCGAATACCATTGCATTGGGCTTCGAGTTCTCGAAAATCGTGTTGTAGTTTGCGCTACCGCCCACCATCAGGGAAGGTAAGGCCTCGCCGAGGGTCATTTTCTTTTTCAGTTTTTCGGCTTTCAGCGAGAGGTCTAAAAGGTGGCTTTCGTTGCGCTGTGCCACGGCTTCAGAAGCGTTTTGGAAATAGGCCGAAGGCTCTGTTTCAAGGCCAAGCGTATCGGTCAGCATCATCGTTTGCCAATCGGCGCCGATGTATTGTGCCAAAGCCATTTTCAAAAGGGTGATGCCGTCGTTCAGTTTCTTGCGGTTAAGTTGGCTTTCGTTTTGCTTCACGCGCAGTTTGTATTGGTCGGTGGGCATGGCCAAACCCGCTTCAATGGCTCCAGAAAGGTCTTTGTCCAAGGTGTCCAAAAGTTGGTCGAGGTGGTCCAAAGTGGCGTTTTTTTCCTCCAAGGCAATGATTTGCCAATAAAGTGTTTCCGTTTGCAAGCGCACTTCGTCTTCCTTCACTTTCGACTGATATTCAGCGGCTTCGATTCCTAATTTGGCCAATTTGTTGCCGTTGCGGATGCGGCCTCCGGCATAAATCGGTTCGGTGGCCATTGCATTGAGTATCATGCCGTTTTGCACGAAGGAATATTCCTTGTCCAAGCCCATGTTGGCACCGTATTCGGCATAAAGCGTATAGAGGATTTGCCGCAGTTGGGCATTATCGATGTCGTCAATGCCAACGGTAATCATCGGATTGAGGGCATCGAAGGCTACGGCTTGCGCCGCAACGGTGGGATAATACATCGTTTGGGCTTCTTTCTTCGTTGCCCTTGCTTTGTCGATTTCCAATTGGCTGTTTTTCAGTTCGATATTGTTCTCCAAGGCCATTTCGATGCAGTCTTGAACCGAGAGACGTATCTTGTCAGGTTCTTGAGCAAAGGCTGACACAGACAACATCAAAACTAATATGATGATACATTTTTTCATGACTTGCTTTTATTGAAAATTAGCCAATACATCACGGGCATAACAGCCAAAATAATCACCATCGAAAGCACCACGCCGAAGCAGATGACCACGCCCATCGGCATCCAAAGGGGATTGCGGGTGATAATCATAGGCAACACGCCAAGGGCGGTGGTGGCCGAGGTGAGGAAAATGGGCCTCATGCGGCGACTACCGGCTTTCATGGCGGCTTCCTTGGTGGGCAGACCTTCATCAGTGCGGAGCGTCTCGGCGTATTCATACATCACGATGCCGTTTCGGACGATGATACCGATGAGGCTGACGATGCCCAAGAGGGAAGTCATGCCAAAGTCGAGACCGAAAAGCCACTCGCCAAAGAAGGCTCCGAACATACATAAACTGCTGGAACACAAGGTTAATAGTGCAAGATTGACTTTCTTGAAATAGGCCACGAGGAAGGCCAGCATTACAGCGATGGCAGCAAACAGGCTCTTCAGCAGTTGCGGGATGACCATGGTGTTGAGCGACGACAGGCCGCCATATTCGATGCTCACGCCTTCGGGCAGGTTGGGCCGCACTTCGCTATCGATATAGGTCTGTATCTTCTTCATGCTCACCGTCTGCGGCCTCCAGAATTTCATGTCGGCGGCCACGGTGATAGCGTTTTTGTTATTGTGGTGTACCAAAGTAGCGGGATGCCAGTCGGGACTGATGTCGGCGACTTGCCGGAGGGGTACATTGGTGCCGGGCACCATCGTGGGAATCAGTTGGTTCTGTACGGTTTCGTAGTCGTCTGGGTCGTAGTTTTGTTCCGCATACAACTTGACAGGTAGGCTGCGGTTGCCTTCCCAAACGGTGGTCAAAGGTTGCCCGTTGAGGCTACCTGCAAGGTCTAAGGAAAGCACGGTTTTGGTGATGCCGAGGCGGGCACATTCTTCGGGTTTCATGGTCACTTTCACCGAAGGCAAGAACTCGTCATAGTCGGTATGCACCCAACGAAGTTCCTTGTCCAAGGTGAGCATGTAGTCCTTGATTTGTTGCGCCACGGGAGCGGTTTTGGTGTAGTCGTCACCAAAAACAAAGACTTCAACGGGCGTTGAAACGGCCTGATAATCAAGTTGGCGGAAACGCACATGGGCTTCGGCAAAGTAGTAAGAATACTTGTCGTCCATCTCCTTCAATAGGGCTTCAGTGGCTTGTTTTGAGGTGGTGTTTACGATAAGTTGCGACAGATTGTTTGCCGGAATGCTCGGCGCGTAAGTCATGTGGAAACGCGGCGCTGTTTCGCCAATGAAAGCCGTCACAGAGGTGACACGCTTGTCGGTGAGCATCATTTTCTGCAACGAATCACTGATGCGCGTGGTGGCTTCGAGGCTACTGCCTTCGGGCAGGCGGATTTCCACCGCGAAACTGTCGCGCTCGGCCATAGGCATCATCTGCACATTCAGGGCAAGGAACATGAAGACACCCAACACGATGGAGCCAACGCCCATGCCGATGGTGAACAGCGGATGGTTGAAACAATGGCTTTGCAGTTTGTCATAAAGCCCTTGCAGGAAAGCGAAAAACCGCATTTGAGCCTTTAGGAAACCGTCATGTTTGGGCTTATCGTCCGGCTTGATGAACATGATTTCCAACGAGGGAATGACGAGCATGGCGTAAGCCAACGAAGCCATCAGCGAGAAGCAGACGGTCCACGGGAAGAGTTGCACAAAATCACCCAAAGGCCCTGTGATGATGCGGGTCATCGGGAAAAACATGGTGGCGATGGCACCCGTGGCGATGAGCATGGGCATGAACAACTCCTTTGCGCTGCTCACGGCGGCCTCAAAGGGCTTGTAGCCTTGACTCAACTTGTCGATGTAGCCGTCAATATTAATAATGGAGTCGTCCACAATCATGCCGAGCACGACGATGAGGGCAGCCAAAGTGACCGTATTCAACTCAATGCCAAATAGATACATCAATCCGATGCTCATGGCGGTGCAGATGGGCAATCCCGAACTGGCGATGAGGGCGGTGCGCATGGGGAACAGCAGCAGCATGACCGCGATAACGACAATCATGGAGATGAGCAGGTCGCGCAAGAACGCATTGACCGATTTCTCCACCACTTTGGGCTGGTCGGTGATGCGGTACATTTTCACGCTGTCGGGCAGGGTTTTCCTGAACTCGGAAAGCACCTTTTCCACTTCCCTTCCATAGGCCACAATGTTGAAACCTTTGCGCATCTCGACGGAAATAATCAGGGCATCGTTTCCGTTGAAATTCACCACTTTGGAAGGCGGTGCAAGGCGGCGTTCAACGGTGGCCACATCGCGCAGACGCACGGTGTTGCCCGCCGCGTCGGAATAGATAATTTGTTCCTCAAGTTCCTCTTCCGAAACCACAGGGTTCTCGATGTGCAGTGGCAGGTCGAAATTGGAGGTTTCCATGGTGCCGGTTGTGGTGAGGAAACCTTGCGAGGCATATTGCAGCATCAGCGTGTTCGGACTGATGCCGTAAAACGACAGTTTTTCCTTGTCAACAATGACCGCGATTTCCTCGGTTTGTTCGCCCAACACGCGCACGTTACCCGTTTGGGGGATGTCGCGCAGGCGGCGGGTGAGGTCGTCGGTGTATTCGCGCATCTCGCGGTAGGTCTTGTCCGCCGACTCCATGGCAATAAGCAGCGACGATGTGTTGCCGAAGTCGTCAATCACGGCGATGGCCAACACGCCCGCCGGAAAACTCAACGCCTTGTTTTCGTTGATTTTGTTGCGGATTTTTGTCCATGCTTGACTGTAGTCGCCCATCGACAAGTCGAGCATCACATAGATGTAGCAAATGCCTTCCTTGGTCACGGAATAGGTTCTCTCGCGGTCCACTTCGGGCAAGGCAAACAGCATTTCCTCCAAAGGCTTGGTCAGTTGGGCCTCCACCTCCTCGGAATTGGCACCCGGATACACGCCCGCCACGATGCCTTGCGGATAACTGAAGGCCGGAAACTCGTCCTTCTTCATCTTCACAAGAGCATAGATGCCGAAGGCCACGATGACCGCCACGACCACCCAAACAATCTTCTGGTGGTTGATGCTCCCCGCGATGATGCCTCTATCCTTCATTTTACTCATAAGTTCAACTTCTATGTCCGGCGTTTAATTACATTGAATCTTCGATTTCGACAGGCTCAACGACCTCGATTTTTGTAAAACCAAAGGTCCCTGAGCCTGTCGAAGGGCCTTTAATACGTTACTTTCATCCCTTCACTCACTTTTTGGTAGCCTTCCACAATCACAATGTCGCCAGTTTTCAGGCCTTCGCTGACGATAACCCCATTGCCCGAATAGCCCGCAAGGGTGATTTTTCGCCGTGTGGCACGACCTTCTTCGGCCACCCAAACGAACTTGCTTTCCTTATTAATCAAAACCGCGTTGGCAGGTATGATGATACCCTTGCTCACATCTCCTTTCAGCACCACTTTGCCAATCATGCCTGGGGTGAGTTCCTTGTCAGGTTGCTCGATAAGCACCTTGACGGGATAACTATGCGTGAGCAACGAGGCGGTCATGCTTTTCTCTATAACCTTGCCATTCAAGCGTTTGTCGCCCAAAGCGGGGATGGCGACTTCAGCAGTGTCGCCCACTTGCACTTTTGCGATTTCGTTTTCAGGCACGGAGATTTTCACGGCCATACCATTTGTATTAATGATGCGTATGACGGGCTTCAACGGCGTGATGTTTTCCCCAATTTCAGCATTGACATCAGCAATAGTACCATCGAAAGGTGCTGTAATGGTGTTGTCGGCGAGCATGGCGTTGGCCAAATCCAAAGCGGATTGGGCTTTTTCGAGGTTGGCGACCATCTCGCGCCACTTGATTTCGGGCAGGCTGCCGTTGTCGTGTACCTTTTTCAGGCGGTCGTAGGCATCTTGGGCCTGTTCGAGGGTGGCTTGCGCCGAGCGTTGGGTGCTTTCCATCTGGGGCGATGACACACGAGCGAGCGTTTGTCCTTTCCTGACGTGGCTGCCTTGTCTTACATTGAGTTGCTGCAAGGTGCCGCCGTATTTGAAGGCCATCTCCACCGATTGCCCTTCCTCCAAATAACCCGGATAGGTGTTGTTGACGATGCCGCTCACTTCGTCAATCACCTGAACGCCGACGGGGATGATACGCTCTTCGGCGGGACCGCCCAAAAGTTTCTCCTTCAACTGCTGCGGGTCGTCGTGGCAAGCGGTCAGCAGCAGGGGGATGAGCCATAGGATATGTTTGGTTTTCATGGCTTTATCGGGTTTTAGTTGCGGATGGCGGCCATTCTGATATTATCGCCGTGAATCTTGAAGTTGCGCTCAGTGGTTTCGGCCTCGCCGTCGTAAATCATGTTGAGGATGATGGTGTTGTCCTCGTACATCTGTCCCGAGGCCTTGACGCGCACCTCGTTCTTTAGCGTGATAGAGTCGCCGGTGAAAAGCAGGGTGTTTTTCGTGAAGTCCTTCAGGAAGATTTCGTTGTCCTTGCAGAATGCATGGGTCACCACGACCTCGCCGCCCATGGTGTTCATCACCACCACGACACTGTCTTTTTCGTTGCCCAAAGCACTGATTTCCAGTTGCCCGATTTCGTTGGGCAGACTGACGGTGTAGGAGGCAGGCTCGCCGGTTTGGCCTACTGGAACGATTTCATCCAAAGTGACACTGCCCGAGGTCTTGAAGGA
>Ga0310786_10012346_pt1 | contig 10578 bp, 12 predicted proteins | sample AusTroGonzalo_MG_FD_203881 | JGI IMG/M metagenome (GOLD analysis project Ga0310786, IMG submission 203881) | Bovine rumen microbial communities from tropical cattle in Woodstock, Queensland, Australia - Gonzalo_03 (v2) (version 2) | ecosystem: Host-associated > Mammals > Digestive system >...
TTCATTGTATAAGGCCTTTAGATGAAAAGGCGGTACACCGTCGTTTTCCCCTTGATTTTTGTTGTTTATTTTCTGGTATTGCTTTTCTGTTTCTGCAAGTATGCTGCGGCCCATATAATGAGCGCTGCTGAAAGGTATAATAATCCGTGGGCAAGGGTGAGGCCTGTAACCGGCACCGATCATGCCAGGTGCGCTTGCTGGGTCTGCCTGTGGATCATAACCGAGCATATATTTCTCTGCCGTTTTCTGGCTTATTCCACGAAGGGCTAAATACTCACGCGCGGCCGGTTCGTTTATTCTCTCTGCACATTCTCTGTAATAGTCAGAATAATCGACACTTGCAAACGGCTCTAAGACGCGATCTGTGGGCTTTTGTTGTGAATGGCTTATATTTATGCCTTGCGCGTTATTTCGCGCCTCTGTGCTTATTGTGGCGTGTCCTGTGCTGTCGTTGTCAATGATTATATTGAAATAATCGCACAAAGCCTCAAAAGCTGTATTGAAATCACAATTATGTACTTCTCGATAAAGGTCTATAATATCTCCGTGAAATCCGCATTTAAAGCAAGTAAATTGCGTGCCGTCGCCGTTCGGGTCTATGGTCATTCCCGTACCGTCTTTACCTGTGCCGTTTTTACAATCCGGTATAGGGCAAATATATGACGGCTTTCCGCCGATCATCTTTTTAGCTGGCTGCAAATACTCTGCATATCGTCTTTTTATTTCCCATTTTGCATTTTCTCGGTTCATTTCATTTCCTCTTATTTTCCGCTCGTGTCTGTCCGCCCTGTGCTATAATTTGCCGTGACGGATTAGACATTTGCTAAATTTTATGTCTTTTCTCGTTTTCGCTTTTGCGAGCGCGTCACCATTTTTCCGGATCAGTGACGCGTTCGCCTTTTCTTTTACAGGCCTGGAATGGCCTTTGACTAAGATTATTTCTATACGTTTAAGTAGAAAATCTTTATTTTTCATACCGGTATATACTGGTATATACTGGTATGGTATGGGTGGTATATACCGGTATATACCTCTTTGCATATTGTTCACTTTCTGTTTTCACCGCCTTTCTATCGTCGCTTTTCGTTGATTCTTTTCGCTTTGGTCGCATCGATCTGTATCACCTCTGCTGAATTTTCTCACCCTATAAAAAGAATATTCTGTTGTCCTTTGTGCTCATTATATCAGCGGCCAGCCGCCGCATAAAAAGGCGGCGTTGGGCGCTTAATACGTTTTGAGACGTATTAATACGTTTTGGATTTTTTGCTCCGCGTAATTATGTCGGGGCAATGTTCCTAACGTTCCCCCCGTTTGTTCCTAACGTTCCCCCCGTTTGTTCCTAACGTTCCCCCCGTTTGTTCCTAACGTTCCCCCCTATTTTTTTTATTTTTCATTCAATAATGACGGTTGCGCCTCTTTTTTCGGTCTGCCTCGTTTGCGTTTCGGTCTGCCGGCTATTTCTGCGGCTATTGCTTTTTTCTCTGCTTTTCTTTGTCTGCGCTCGGCCTGGTCGGGTGGATTCATCATAATAAAATCAACCATAAGCCGATAATACTGTGGCCATGTTAAAGATTGCGCGCTGTCTGGATCATATATTTTACCGGTCGCCGGGTCGCGGTATTCCCATTTACTTATAAGGCCCACTCGTATTTGTTCATCCAGGTTCTTTTCTAAAATGGTTTTTATTTTTTCTTTCCAATTGCGTTGGCCTCGTTCCTGGATACTTTCAAATGTTGGTATTTCTGGGGCTGCTGCAAGTAGCGATTTTACGGATAGTGTGCTGTCCGTGCCGGCTGCTGCATTATTGTCTAAGCTATTATGATATGCTATTTTACAGCCGATGTTATACGCGTTCGGGTTGCGGTTATCATGCAATAATAAGCAAATTGGTTGTTGTATAATGCCGCCGGTTGTAACAAGCATTGCGGCTGCGTCCTGATCAAAATAAATAATTATTTTTCCTTTTGATATACCATGCTTATAAATAAGACGCTGATTTTCTATATAATCCCCTTTATTTTTTCCGCTTTTTATTGTGTATGATTCTCTATACGATGCTATTCCGTCCAAGTCTTTTCGTACTTGCCTTTTGAAATCTTTCAGTGCATTATCGGCTCTCTTATTTTCTTTTTCCTGTTCTTCTTTTGTTGGCATATTTTCAGGTGTAATACGTTCGCCGCATTTTTCCGCATACTCATAAAGCGGTATCTCCACAATGTTATTTATATTGGTTTTATTCGCTTTATCTTTATTTATTTGTGTTAGTGCGATTTGTGCCGTATTCAGTATTTTTTTTGCAGACGTGCTTAAGCCGCTTTTCAGTTCGTTAAATTTTTCTACTATGATCTTATTACCGTCTGGCGTTGTGTATGTGGCTGATCCGCCTAAGCCGAATAAGGGAGGCTGTAAAATGTTTTTTGAAATTCTCATGAAATCATTAGTAATTGTGCTGTTATACATCGGCGAAAATGAATTTTCCAAAAAACTAAGAGAATATTCTGGGTTACTGTCAAATGTTGGATCTGGTAAGAATCGTTCTAAGAATTTATCCAGCGGCATTGTTTTATCTTCATCTATCATCGTGTTATTTGTGATAGCAAAAGCAAAGACTTTCCATATTAGGTCGTAATATTTGCTTAATAGTTTCTTTAATTCGCTGTTCCATTTTTCCCAAACAATATCGTAGCAACGTTTTTGCGTTATGCCTTCCGGTACGTGTTTATATTCTCCGTTGTCGTCTATGAAATCGTAAACGGTAATTTCTTTTATGCCTATACGGGTGCGATATGAATCCGGTACTTTGCCGGTTGCTAAAAGAGCCGGTTGTATTTGATCCCATACCGCATCAGATAACTTTTCTGGCTCTTGCTTTTTATGTTCCTCAAAGGCCTGTAAAAATTCTTTCAATAAGGCTTTATCTGTATCGGTAAGCTGTTTATTTTTGTCTTGAAGTAAAGCATTTTCCCCTTTTTCAAAGTCCTTCAAGATTCTTTCTTGTTTTTTGGCTATCTCTTTCTGTAAGTAATCTTCATATTCCTCTGATTTTTTTGGTATGTTTTCTTTTCCCATAGTCTGCGCTCCTTAGTCGTCTTTGTGCTGTTCCCGATCTGCCTCAATAAGGTCACATAAATATTGTGTAAGTGATATGTTGCGTCTCTGTTCAATGCTGGCCTTTGCCGCTGCAATGGTCAAATACTCTTTTAATTCTGCCGGTATTTTTAGCGTTAACCGGTCTGTTTCGCCTTCGTACTTTTTAGGCCGGCCGCCTTTCTTTTCGTTATTTGCGTTTTGTGCGTCCTGTACTTTTTTTGTATTATTTACGTTATTAACGTCTAATACATTATTTACGTCTAAAACGTCCTGTACGTCATTTGCGTTTGTTGTGTTTCCGCTCGCAATTTGGTCAAATATAGACGTGCCAGCTGTTGCCGCTGCGATCATACTTTTTTTTGCCATAATGAACACTCTTTCTTTTATAGGTCTATTTCTTCAATAAGCTGCATATAATCTTTTGCCGCGTTGCTGCGCGGTGCATAATCAAATATACTTTGCCTCTGCGTCTGTGCCTCTCTGATTGCGACACATTCACGTATTGTCGTTTTATATACCGGAATGTCAAGGGCGCGGCATGTGTCTTTTATAACGTCGGTCAGGTCGCGCGCAAGTACGGTGCGCGTGCTGTGTCTGGTAAATACTGTGCCGCCGATCATAAGCCTGCTATTGCTTTTCTGTGCTGCGTCAATGCTGCTTTTGAGTTGGTAAAGGCCTTGCAGCGCGTACATGTCGGCCGTAATTGGTATTATTACCGTATCGGCTGCCATAAGCGCATTTACAAGTAATACATTGAGCGCAGGCGGACAATCTATAGTTATAACGTCATACTTTTCTTTTATTGGCTGTATGGCATTAGCAAGCGCGGTGCTGCGGTCTTTTCCTGAAAAGGTACTATCTGCAAGAGCAAGGCTGCTGCTGGCCGCTAATATGTCGCCTTGTGCTGTGTGCTGTATGATCTGTCCGGGGCGTGCCCGGCCTGTCATAAGCTCGTATATGCCAGCGTCTGTGCTGTTTCCGCCCATGCTGAATGTAAGATTGCTTTGCGGATCTAAGTCAATTGCAAGCGATTTGCGGCCGATCCTTGCCGCGCCGGTCGCTATTGCTTGCGCGGTCGCTGTCTTACCAACGCCGCCTTTCTGGTTGCATACTGCAATAATCATGCGTTCACCTTAGATTTCTTCCTGATATTCATAAACAACAACGTCATCTAAATCATTACAGATTCTTTCAATATGATTAGCGATCTGTAAAAGAGCCCCATTAACAATTTCATTTGATAATGTTGCTCGCCTGTCAGTATACTCAAATTCTTTCGCGAGTAATCGTAAACTTTGCGGAATACAAGAAAGCTCTAATGCCAGGTCATTAACCGCTTCGCCATCAACATAGGTTTTTTCTGTTATATTTGTGTTCATTGTAAACTGCCTTTCTTTATTGGTGTTTCTACTTAAGCGTATATTTCTAATCTTAGTTAGACATTATTCCCGGTTCTCTGCCGGTACTTTCAAACGTTCCAGTTCTGCCGCGCTGATCCTGATTTGTGCGCCCACTTTGTAATGTTCAATTTTTTTGGCTCTGATAAGCCGGTATATTGTGTTTTCGTGGACGCGCAAAAGTTCTGCTGCCTCTGGTACTGTGTAAAAAGGTTTGTCAAAATCGCTCATTTATTTTCTCCTTTCTGCGATCTTATTTGTTTCAATAATGCTTGCTGCTGCTCTGCGCTCATGGTCATTATTTCGGCTTCGAGTTCCGGTATGATCTGTGTAAGCTGTGTGCCATTGAAATAATAATCATAGATTGCTTTACGGCCTTTTGCCTCTGCGGTCTTGTGGTCGTCATCGTGAATGTAAATTTCACTTGTGGCCGGGTCCACATGTCTCATAAGGTGCTGTACTCCATAAAGGTCAATACCGGCCTTGTGTGCGCCTGTGCCGCTTGTGTGGCGCAAGCTGTGTGCTGTAAGCCGATCACTGTCATATCCAGCATTTACAAGCAATTCTTTCAGCATTGTGCTTATTGTCGTCGTCGCTATGCGGCCGTCGCTGATTCTGTCCAGGACCTTTATTTTGTTACCATTTTCGTCTATCTCTGTTCTGTAAAGTTTTGCGCCGGGCTTGCCTTTGTTGCTCGTGGCCGTAAACAGTGGGCTTTTCGCGGTCACCTTTTCGCAACGGATTTGTAAATAATCATCAATGGCCGCCTTTACCTCTGGAATGAGCAATACAGGCGCGTCTTTGTCGTCATGTCCTTTTCCCTGTAAATACAGGTACGTTGTGCCGCCGACGGTTTTTAGGTCATTTACGTCTGCGCGGTGAATTTCAATTGTGCGCAAGCCGCATATTACCGTAAGCAAGTACATTGCATATAAACGCTTCCCGGTTTCGTCGCTGCGGTCTATGGTTGCGGCGATCCTGGCGACGTCTTCACGTTCCAGCGCGTCTTTTTTATGTATGTCGTGCCTTACCTTCGCTCCGTGTATGTTGTCGGCAACATTCGGGTAAAGCCCTTCGCTGGCCGTCCATTTGAAGAAATGCTTTACCGCGCGCAAATACTGTGATTGTGTGCCGGTTGCAAGGCCGCTGCTGCTCAAATGGTCGCGGTATGCTTTTATGTTTTCGCGTTCGGGCTGCGTAATGCCGTTCTGTTCAAGCCATTTTATAAACTGCCGTATACAAGTGAAATAACCTTTTATAGTCGTGTCCTTGCGGTCGGTATAGTCTATGAAACGTTCAAAAAGGCCATAACTGAAAGTCGGTACTTTCGCGCCTTGCATGGCCGGTGCCGCCGGTAATGTTGTTATTGCTGCGTTGTTGTGCATCATCGTTGCCCCTTTCTTTTTATAGGCCGATTGTGTCGTAAATTCGCTCAAGTTTATAAATTTCTACCTTTTCCAGCATATCGCGAGTAAATTCGTTATTCTGCTGAAATTCCAAAATACCATTTATCAAAAAATTTTTATAAGTTCTCATTTCTTTTGTTAGTGTTTCGGTCATATTTGTTTCCTTGTTATTATTGTAATCTAATTGTTTCTATTGGTCAAATAAACATTACATTTTTAACGTGAATAATGCAAATAATGTTTATGACGTAAATAACGTATATTACGTATTATACGGTATAATTATCATAGAAAACAGTAAAACGATATATAAGTAAGGAGTTGCTATTATGCACATTTCTACTGTATTTAATGATATGCACACCGCAAGTCAGAAGTTTTATGAAGCTGCTGTCAATTATCGCAAGTCTAAGAAAGATGTTGCGAAACGCTTTACCAGTAATCTGAATATGTCTGTCAAGGATGAAAGAAAGATCAAAGGGCAAGTTGAATCTTTCCGGGAGACATCAAGTGCAAGTTATTACAAAGGCGAACGCGAAAAAGTGGAAAGTCAGCGGCGCGCTGCGTTCGATCAGGCGCGTGCTGATTTCAAAGCGGCGTCCGAAAATTTACAAGATGCAGTCGCGGCTTTTCAGCCAGCTTTTAATGTAAATGACAGTACGCTTCAAAGCGCTTTGAATGTTACCAGACTTGCTAAAGATCTTCCTGAAGAAGCGGCGCGCAATCTACTGCTTTCACTCCGGACGAACAAAACAAACTTTGAGATTGTAAAAAGTGCGCTTCAGCGCGGCGGCATCAATCCAGATTACATCCGTGGCATATATCCTTTTGACGGTGAAAGTATGCAGTTTGATTATGACATGATGGTTGATGACATTATAAACAAGTCTTCAGATCCTGGCGTTTTCGTTGATCTTGCCAAACTGGAAACGCGTCTTGCCAAAGACGGTGCCGCCTTCGGTGTCGAACTATCGCCGATTGTCAGCGCAGAAGACAAAGAAGCTGCAAGTAATTACCGCATGCGCCGCGCTATGGACCTTCAGACCTTTGACGCGGTATCTGCACTGGAATATCTATAGGAGATTGAATATGTCAGCCAATTCTATAGCAGGTATAAACGTCAAGATCGGTGCCGACCTCAAAAGTCTACGGGAAGAAGTCGGGAAAGTTGGTGACACCGTAAGAGAAAGCATTATCCCTGCCGAAAAACCGGTAAAAGACCTTTCCCAGGATTTCATCGATGTCGAAAAAGAAGCTTCGAAAGCATCTATTCCCATCGGTGAGATTGCCCAGGCGGTCGGCCAGATCGGCGCCGCCCTCTCCGGATTTGTCAGTGGTGCACTGAAAGACGCTCTCGAAGTAAATCCGGATACAAAAGAAAATGTCGACGCCATTGAAAAAGCCTTCACAGAAATGAAAACCGCCATCGGTGAATCCATCATTCCACTTATTGACAAACATGGGGAAAAACTAACCAGACTGCTCAAAGACGTTACGCAGTGGATAAAAGAAAACCCAGATACCGCCGAATTTTTCACCGTTCTTGCCGGAGGTATCGGTGTTCTCGGCATGGCAGCGGGCACAGCCCTTCCCATTATCAACGCCTTCAATTTGAGCATGATCTCCATCAGCGCCACCACCCTTGGTGTCGCCGGTATGATCCTTGGGTTTATTGTTGTTCTTGGGTATCTTAGTTCTACCCTCGATGAAATCGGTCAGAAAGCCTCCGACACCGCGGAGGAAATTGCCAACATGGACACCACTACCCAGAAGATCGTCGAAAATGGCATCGGGGAACTGGAAGTTGTCGACATAGAAGTCGAATTTGTGCCGGTCTGGAGTGAAGAAGCCAATGACTTTGTCGAACAATGGGCTCGCAAGGATACATCACGCTACGACGCGCGTACAGGAGAAGCATATGTCTGGGTTCCGGTCGAAGAATCCGTGAACCAGGTGACGGCAGCAGTCACCAACATGGAAACCGCCACAGAATCGGCAGGCGAATCAGCCGCGGCAAGCTTCGAAACGGCAAACACTTCCATTGATAAGTCAAAATCCGCAGCCGAACAGGCTGAGGAAGTTTTTCAGAATATGCAGTCAACCTTCGAAAACCTCTCAAAGTCATCCGAAGAGATGGACATCAGCGATTCCATGGCTCAGCTTACCGAGCTGTATGAATCGGACACCTTCAAAGAATTGACCCAGAACCCCGTCGACCAGACCGTCACGGACAGCTGGCAGGCCCTCGGCGATTCCATGGAACAAGCCTCAACCGGATTCACAACCCTGACCGAATCTATGGAAGGAGAAGACGCCTTGTCAGGTTTCCAGAACCTCGCCGCCGCAATCACCTTGGTTAATAATGCCCTTGCAGGAATCTCCGAAGATGAGGAAGGCGTCGCTGAAGGAGCCGGAACCGGATTGATTGCAGCCTTCACATCCCTTCCAGGGCTTCTGGACAGCACACAAGGTTCCGCGGAATCCCTCGCCAACTACTTCAACGGAGATTTTCTCAATGCTATCAACACGATCTCGAAATCCATGGCATTAATCGAAATCGACGAAGAAGGGAAAATGGACGCAAGCAAAGGCAACACGCTCCACAATGCCCTTGGCGCGGTCAAAGGTGTTCTGGAAGATATATATACAGTCAGCAAGAGAATTTCAGATCACTGGAATGGTGAATTTGTAAGTGCCGTCCAAATGTTGAAGAAAACCAGCGGCATTGCAGAAGGCGTTCTGGAAAGCCTGAAAGAAAAAGCCTTAGGTGCTGCAGATGGTTTCAATGCCCTTGCCGGTGCCATTATGGCGGTGGTCGGAGCGTTGGATGCACTTAATTCCGCAGGCGCAAGTGTCAACATTCCAAGCCCGGGCGGTGGACTTGCAGAAGGAGGTCCGGCGTTTGGAGGCACGACCTACCTCGTCGGTGAGGAAGGTCCGGAGCTCTTCACGCCGAACCGAAACGGTTACATCATCCCGAACGATGAACTGTTTTCAGGCGAAGGAAGGACCATCATCGTGAATGTCGCCTTTGAGGGAGATGTCATCGGAGACGAACAGACACTAACCTCTTACGTCAGCAACGCTTGCCATCAGGCAATTGAGGAGGCAGTCTATGCCGCAGTTTGATAAACTGTATCAGTAAAGCAGTTATGGGATTATGTTATGAATGAAAAGAACCTGATCCCTTTTGAGCAACGAACAGAGAGTGAACAGAGAGAAATTCGCAAAAAAGGCGGCGTTAAGTCAGGTGAAACGCGCCGCCTTAACCGTGATTTAAAAAAGCTCGCTAAACGTTTCTTGAATGCGGATACAGGCCGCGAAGATCTGCGCGCTGCGCTGCGTGAAAACGGTTTTGACGATGATATAAGCAATGCGGCTGCATTGGTCTTGCAGATTGCTTCTGAAGCCTTTTCCGGGAATATGCGCGCGGCTGAACTGCTCATAAAGCTTTCCGGCAATGATCCGGACCAGAAGCGCAAAGACGCCGAACTAAAAATAAAACAGGAAGATTTGAAGCTGAAGCGTGACTTTATAAAACAGCAAACAATCAAACTGAAACGTTTCAATTTCGGTGACGATGAGGATAATGACTGGATTATTGGTTATGATCCTGATAATAATGCCTTTGAGCCTTTCCGGCAAATTGCTTTGATGGAAGTCGAAGAAGCGATAAAAGACGGTAAGGATCTTGAAGCTTTGGAAAACCATTTCGGTTCCATGCTTGAACAATATGTTACAAGACGGATAGCCGATTACTTAATCAAGAAGAAACAGGAATATTTGAAAGAGGAAAGAGAATGAAACCGCGTAAATTACAGATTCTAAAGAATTTCCTTGCGAATGACGAAAGAGCCTGGATGAATTCTTCAACATATTTCATTCTTCAAGGCATGGTCAAATTGATTGAATGGGATACAAAAATGCTGGAAATATTCCCTTCTATCGATCCGGATACAACAGAACTTATTCTTACGGTATCTAAAAAGCATTGCCCAGGATATTTCTGTTCTTTTTCGGAAAATTATATGATTGATGATGAATCCGCCGCTAAACCTTTTGAAGCTTCAGAAGCCGAACAAGTACGGAATATTTTTAACTTAGCCTTCCTTACATGGTGCGCATACATTCGTGATCTTGCGGACATGTACCGCACAAAGGAAGACGCCAGAAACCTAATTGACAGCTGCTTAGAAGCTGCCGCGTCTGATGCTAAAGAAAAACGATCCTGGAAGAATATACTGAGCAAAACACAATTTATGAATGATTTTGAGATTGAGCAAGAATACAATCAAATCGTAAAATCATTAGCTAAATAAGTGCATCTTGCATTCCATGTATCTCCTTTTGTTTAGCCCTGGTTATTTTAGCCAGGGCTTATTTTTTTATCTTCTAATTGAGATTACATTTATACGCTTAAGTAAGGATTCCGCTATTGTCTACCGCTTTCTGCCAATAAAAAAGGCGGCTGCCGTTTCCAGCTCGCCGCCGATCCGTTACTACATTGCCGTTATTCACTTATTTTTTGGTACAAAATAATCATACTGCGGATAATAAGAGAACAACACAGAATAACGGCTTTTACCGTACCGGTTCTTTAGACACATAAGCTCTATATCTCGCGGCATCGCCTCTTTGGCTGCGGCTATGGCCTCACGCTTTTCTTTTATTTTGCCCTCGCCATC
>Ga0310786_10012348_pt1 | contig 10575 bp, 7 predicted proteins | sample AusTroGonzalo_MG_FD_203881 | JGI IMG/M metagenome (GOLD analysis project Ga0310786, IMG submission 203881) | Bovine rumen microbial communities from tropical cattle in Woodstock, Queensland, Australia - Gonzalo_03 (v2) (version 2) | ecosystem: Host-associated > Mammals > Digestive system >...
GGAGCCAACGGCGCAACGCCGATCATTCCAGCCTCGACTAGCGGCGAGGTGTCGGTGCCAGGAGAAATCACCATTGACGGAAAGACGTATGCGATAACCTCGATTCCCGAAGGCGCATTCGAGGACTGTAACGAGATTACGGCCATCAACATTCCCGCGTCGATCACCTCCATCGCCGCAGACGCATTCAACGGGTGCACTTCGCTCGAATCCTTCAGCGTGGACTCCAAAAACCCGGCCTACTCCTCGCGCAACGGCATTCTGTATTCGAAGAATGGCAAAACGCTCGTGAAGGTGCCGGCAAAGACCAGCTTCGCCGCGACCTTTACCGAACTGGAAACCGCCACGAAGAAAGACGTAGTGGAAGTCATCGGCAGCACCGATCCGGAAACCATGACCACCGAGCCCAACCAGATCATCGAGCTAAAATCCTACGGCACCAGCACTACCACCACAACGACAGAATTCACCCCCTCCGTCTCCACCGACAAGATCCTTGATGGCGTGACCGCCATCTCCGACTATGCGTTCACCGACTGTGGACTGGTGCCTGAGGGATCGACCGTCACCGGAACGCTGACCGTCAAGGTGAACGGCAAGGTGACAGAGAGAAAGACCGGCACATTTGAGATCCCGATCGGCACCGACACGACCGGCGGACATACCAATTCCTATATCTACTCCCAAGCCGGTTTCTACAAAGGCTCCGTATGCCTCTACCACACCGCCAGCGACAGCGACAAATCGATATCGTACGCAAACCCAATCAGCATTCCCACAGGAGTCTCCTACAGCAATCTCGCCTTCTACAACAGCCACTTCACCGCGAAGAACTCGTCTGTCACACCCACGCCAACTCCGCCTGTAGTCGTTGTCGATCCGCCTGTAGACGATCTAGAGGATATCGAAAGCGGTTTTGGCGTCAGGGCAGTTCTCAGGGACGCCGACGGCAACGAGTCCACAATCGCCGAAGGCGAAGTAATCGAAGCCCATGTCGGAATTATGCTGTCGATTCCGCTGACCGTCGGCAATGCGCCGGACGGCTCGCTCTGCACCGTGTCCGCCAAGGGACTTCCTTCTGGCGTAAAGTTGGTGAAGACCGCGGTGAAAAACGGACGGAAGGTCGTCAAGTATATCTACGCGATCGAGGGCACCCCTTCTCGCGCCCAGGGAGCCAAGACCGTCGTCCTCAAGGTCACCAACAAGAAGAACAAACTGACCGATTCGACCTCGTTCTCCATCAGGGTAAGCGCCATGCCCAGCTGGGTTGGCGGGAAGTACAACGGCCTCTGCATTGAAAACAACATGACCGTCGGCTCCGCCTCCGCGACCATCTCCACCGCAGGCAAGATCACCTGCAAGATTTCGGTTCCGTCCGAGGACGGCAAGAAGGCGCAGAAACTGAGCTGCTCCGCCAAGGGATTCTCCAGCTTCGATGAAGAATCCAACACCTTCTACGGCACAGCGACCATGCGCATCAACAAGCAAACCGTCGCCGTCCCCTTCACGCTCTCCAAACAAGACGGCGCCGGAATACTCTCCGTCGAGATGCCAGGCATGATCGCCTCGCTGGAACAAGACACCTGGAAGCGCGGCGACATCGTGGCCACGACAATCGTAGTCGACGGCTTCACGTTCAAACTTTCGACGAACGGCAAGGTGAAATGGTCAGGCAGCGTCGAAGGCGACAACGGCCGCGTGCTTTCCGTCTCCGGCTCCACCCAGCTCCTTAGCGGTCCGTCTGTGCTCGTCTACATCCCGCCCAAAGCCAACCTCGTCGGCGGACGCTGCAAGCTCTTCAAACTGCAGTAGATTATGTCGATGGCAGCTCCTGTCCATATTCCCGTCTCAGTGTTTGCCGCCGGCCGCGGATACGACTGGTCGACGACCGAGGTGGGAATCGAACGGGAGAAGATGGACGGGCTCTACCGCATCGCCGCCTTGAGCCGCCCGGCCTTCGCCGAAGACCCCGCGCCGATCCTGGGCGTCGCCGCGGACGGCGCGACTGCCGCCGCCTTCGCGCTCCTTCGCGCCCGCGCGTGGGACTCCGAAGGCCGCGACTGCGACTACGCCGCGTTCGCGTTCATCCCCTGCGCGGAAGCGGCCAAGGTCGATTTCGCCGCGTTGATGGAGGACGACTTCTTCCACTCCCCCGTGCGCGTTCCGCCGACCGGCATCGAATACTCCGGACCAGACTCCGCCGCCGCCGCCATCGACGCGCCCGGTCGGCTCCTCTGCCGCAACGAGCTCGACGGCTTCGACCTCCACGCCGTCGGCGACCTGCTCGCGCGCCATGCGCATCTCGCCGACCGCTGGCTCTTCCTCCTTCAGGCCGACGGCAAGGCCAAAGTCACCACCTCCACCTGGCACCGGCCCGGCGGCAATCCCTGAGAAAACCATGGCGCGAATCGCGATAGTCGGCTGCGAAGCCAGCGGCAAGACGGTCTTCATGTCCGCCCTGACCGACTTCTACCCCAACCTCGTCCCCGAGAACTCCGCCTCCAACCGCTTTGCGGCCTTCGCGCACCGCCAGCTGCGCACTCTCCGCCAATGGCCTCCGGCCACCAACCCAGGCCGCACCGTCGCGCTGGAATGGTCGCTGCGCGATTCCAAAGGCGAGACCCTAGCCGACATCTCCATGCTCGAGTTCGGCGGCGAAACCTTCCGCGCCGCCTTCCGCGAGGACGAGGGCTCGTCCCGCCGCCAGGCCGCGGTGAAGGAGCTGATGGACTACCTCGCCGCCGCCGACTTCGTCATCCTCCTCGTCAGTCTCAAGGAGCTGCTGCGCGACGACGTGGCCGTGGCCGACGCCGAGTTCGAGCGCAGCACCGAGGCGCTTTGGGTCACGCGCGGGCTCATCGAGTTCATCCGCGAGCGCCTGCCCGGCGCCGGCGTGGTCATCGGCCTCACCCAGGCCGACCGCTACCGCGACGCCCTCGCCGCCGGCGGCGGCGCGGCAGCCGTGTTCGCCGCGCATTGGCCGCGCATCCGCGCCGTCGCGCCGGACTTTCCTGTGGTCGAGGTGGCGTCCGTCAGCGCCACCGACGCGGACGGACGCCCCGCCGAAGGCTTCAGGACCGACGGCATCCTGCCGGCGATGCGCGAGTTCGCGCGCCAGACCTGCGGCGACCCGAAGCGGCTGCTTTCCGAACTGTCCGCACAGCGCGACGACCTCGACGCCTATCTGGGAGGACGCCCCGCCGCGCACTCGTCCATCGACGGCGACGGCGCCTACTCTTCGCGCGTGCGCAAGTTCTCGCGCCAGCTCGCCGCCGTCGTCCGATCCTCCGCCATCACCCGCGACGACTTCGCGCGCGAGATCGGCGCCTGCGAGGCCGCGCTCTCCCGCCACGAAGCAGAGGCGAAAAAGCGCCGCGGCAAAAAGTCATCCGGCGCCAGTCGCCGCAAATCGGCAAAACGCCGTGGCGCGCCGGTGGTGCGACGTGTATTCCTGCTCGCGCTGCTGCTCGCGCTCACGATCGCCTTCGCCAACGAATATCTGCCGCAGGGATGCATCAGCGCGACCTGCAAGCGCGTCATTTCCAATCTGGCGAAATTCGGCAAGAAGGATTCGCCGATGCCGCCGCCGCCGGCCGCAGTCGCCGCGCCGACCAACGCCGCGCCGGAAACGACGGCCGAGCCGGCCACAAACGCCGCGCCGACGGCCGCGGCAAAGCCGGCACCGGCGCCGAAGAAACCGGAACCGCAGTTCCGGCTCTGGCACGACCACAAAGGCGGTGTCATCAAGGCGAAATGGATAGACACCGCGAAGGACGGCAAGTCGATCACGCTGGAGACGGAGAAAGGCCGCCGCATCCGGGCGGTCCTGCACAAATTCTCCGAAGCCGACCGCCGCTACATCAAGGACAACTTGAAGTAAGCACTTTGCGTCAACATCTACCGCGAAGTTTCGGCGAGAAGCGCGTCGACCGCGGCGATGTAGTGTTCTCTGCCTTCCATCTTCGCGTCGAAAAGCGCCTCGCGGCGCAGCAGCAGGTGGTGCGAGTGGTACAGTCCTTCCAGCGAGCCGCAGGTCTCGAGCGCGGCGCGGATTTCCTTCGCCGCCTCGGCGGACATCTCGCCCTTGGCGGTTCTCGCGCCCATCTCGATCAGCAACGCAAGCGGAATCGCGTAGCCGTGCGGCAGCCGGAACGAGCTCATCTCCTCCAGCCGGGCTGCGATCGGCTCGGCAATGCGCTCGTCGCGACGGCTCTGACGCAGCTCAATCACGCGCGCGACCATCTTGGCGAACGCATCGTAGTCCCTCCGCGCGTAACGCGGGGCAAAATCGACGAACTCGGCACGGAACTTGTCGTCCTGCGCGGCCAGACAGGCGATCTCGCCCACACCGGCGCGCCATACCCCTTCCAACACCGTGCCGAGGAAATCGACGTCAACCAACACCGCCGCAGGCAAGGACTCGACCTTCACCGCGTCCTTGTGGCCACACCGGTCGATCGCGGCATTGTCGGAAAACGCGGCGCCGGTCATCGCGGCCGGAGTGGTCGGCATCCTCACCACCTTGACGCCGCCCAGCTGCGCCGCCGCCCAGCCGGCGAGGTCAAACATCGTTCCGCCGCCGAGCGCGAGAATGCAGTCACCGGCGCCAAGATGCGCCTTCACCCCAGCGTCCACGATGGCAAACACGTTCGCAAGGTCTTCGTGCTTGGCCTTCTCGCCGCCCTGAACCACCACCGGACGCCCCGTGAGCTTGATGTCGTGCGCGGTCACGTAGCGGCCGATCATCGCCCCCAGTCCATTGGTGTGCGAAACCACATTCGTGTCCGCGGCGAGCAGCACCCTGCCGCCCTCCCCCAGCGTCTCGGCCAGCGTCTCGGCCAGCGCGTCCGACTCGCCGAAGACTCCCTTTACCACTTCAGCGCGATATTTGAGCAAGTTCCTGCGCATGCCTTCTCACGGCGTCGGTCGGCCCCTCCCCGCCCATCATCCGGGCGAGTTCGTCGACGCGCGCCTCTCCTTTGACTTCGTTTATCTCGGTGCGGGTTCGTCCCGCGGAAACTTTCTTCGCCACCGCGAAGTGGCGGTCGCCCCAGGCCGCGCTCTGCGGCAGGTGGGTGATGGCGATCACCTGTCCGTGCGCGGCGACGCGGCGGAGCTTCTCGCCCACCGCGCTCCCCGTCTCGCCGCCGATGTTGGCGTCGATCTCGTCGAAGACAAGCACCGGGCGGGCGTCGCCGGCGGCGCGGGACGACTGCACGGTCTTGATCGCCAGCATCACGCGCGCGATTTCGCCGGAACTGGCGATGTCAGCAAGCGGACGCGCCGGTTCGCCGGGGTTGGGGCCGAACATGTAGACCACGCGGTCAAGCCCGCTCTCGCCCATCTCCCCAGGCTCGACAGCAACTGAGAAATCGGCCTTCAGAAAACCCAGGTCCTTCAGCTCCGCCACCACCGCCTTCGCAAAGCGGCGTCCTGCTGCGGCTCTCGCGGCGGAGACCTTCTCGCCCTTCTTGCGGGCATCGGCCTCCGCGGCGGCAATGTCGCGCTCGAGCGCAGCAAGCGTGGCGTCGCGGTTCTCAAGCTCCTCCAGGCGCGTGCGCTTCTGCTCCAGCGACGCAAGCAGCCGCTCCGAGCGCGTCGCCCCGCCGTTGTTCGCGCCGCGCAGATACTTGCGCTCAAGGCGGTTCAAAAGCGTCAGCCGACTGTCTAGCGCCTCCAGCCCCTCTTCCGGGAGGTCAAGATCTGAAACCGCGTCGGCAATCGTGCGCGAAAGGTCCTCCACCCTCGCAGCGATGTCGTCCATCGCAGCCGACCATTCCGCCGCGGCAGGCAGGTGGCGGGCTATCGCCGCAAGCGATGGACGGGTCGACGCCAGCAACTGGGCCACCGAGTTCTCGCCGCCCAGCGTCTCCATGACGGCATTGGCGTTCTCGACGATTTCGCCGGCGTGCGCGGCGGCGGCATGGCGCTCGGCGATGTCGTCGTCCTCGGCAGTGATGTCGGCGGCGGCAAGCTCGTCGACCTGGAAGCGCAGCATGTCAAGCTCGTCCTCGCCGCCGTCGGCAAGCAGACGTTCGCGGCGCTCTCGCAGCGAGACGAGGCGGCCGTAGGCGCCGCGGTAGGCGGCGAGATTGATGCCGCCCCAGCTGTCGATTGCCTCTCGCTGGAAGCTTTCGCCCAGCAGCTCCTGGCTGGCGCGCGGGCCATTGACGTCGACAAGCCCGGCGCCGAACGCCTTCAGCTCGGCGACCGAGACCGACTCGTCGTCGATCCACGCGCGGGAGCGCCCCTCGCGCGTCACCGTGCGCCGCACCGTGTGGCCGTCGAGCACGGCCTCTACCTCCGCCTCCTTCGCGCCCTCGCGCACGATCTCGGCGTCGGCGCGGGCGCCGAGCGCAAGGTCGAGCGCACCCATAAGCACGCTCTTGCCCGCGCCAGTCTCGCCGGTGATCACGTTGAGGCCGGGGCCAAAAACGATGTGGGCCGCTTCGACGACAGCGAGGTTCTTGACTGTAAGTGTCTCCAGCATTCGAAAAGTTGGAGCGGGCGATGGGAATCGAACCCACGTAAGAAGCTTGGGAAGCTCCTATTCTGCCATTGAATTACGCCCGCGTGTGCAAAGTCTTTGGCGGAGAGAGAGGGATTCGAACCCCCGATACCCTTGCGGGTATGCATGATTTCGAGTCATGTGCATTCAACCAGGCTCTGCCATCTCTCCAAACCAGTGCGTATATTACCAAATTATGACCTCGCAAGTCAACCCCACCGCCATGGCTACTTACAGCCAACGCGTTAGAAACGATCCTTCCCCTACGGGGCCCTGGATCGTTTTTTAACGCGTCGGAAGTGTTTCAGCAGACAGCAACCAACTGTCAGCGGACAGTGTGAAGCGGACAGGAAGACCTCCTTACTGGTTGCTGCGCTGCTGGCTGCTGAGACACTTCCAACGCATATGCGTTGGCCGTACAAGGCTACTTCGACGAAGGCGCGAGTTCGGCAAGGGCGACGGCGGCGGCGAACTGGGAGAGGTCGGTCACCACTATTCCCACCTCTTCGCGCTCCGCGGCGGCCTTCATGTCGTCCGGCACCGGGCGGCCGTGGCAGATCAGCACCACCTCGATGCCCGCGAGCGAGCAGACGGCAATGGCGTTGAGGTGGTTCTGGACGGTAATCAGCACCGACGAATCTCCGCAGTGCCCCATCACGTCCGAGAGCAAGTCGCCGCAGTAGGCCGAGTCGACCTCCGCCTCCGGGTTGTCCACCACCACGGTCCCATGTACCTTGTCCACGACTTCGCTGAATTTCATCCTGTTGTCCTTTCTCAGAAACTGGTAAGCGGCGGCGAGAGCCTGGTCGCCCGGGCCGCGAACGCCGCGCGCAGGCCGGCGACGGAGAACTCGCACTCCGCCTCGGTCCAGACCCGCGCGACGTCGTCCAGGTTGTGGGCGTCCGACGAGCGCACCGTCGCGAGCCCTTCCGCGCGCGGCAGCCATTGCGCGGCATCGGCGGTGCGGGAGAGCTCCACCGCGTCGAAGCATCTCTCGGGCACGGCACCGAGGCCGCTCAGCACCGAGAAGTTCGGCCGGTCGATGTGCGCGGCGATGTAGAGGCCGCCGAGCTCGCGCACCTTCGCGGCGGTCTCTGGGATGGTGCGGCGGCAGCCCATGGCGAGGATGCGCCACTCAAGCTCGACGACGTCGTCGTCCCAGGTGACGACCGGCTGGTCGCCGAAGGTGTCGGGGTCGTTGACGCGCTTGGGCAGGGCGGCATAGACCCAGTCGGTCATCGCCAGCGCCGCGTCGACCGTGTCGAAGAGGCATACGGTATGGACCTCCTCGGCCGTCTGCACCTCGAGCCCGGGCAGAAAGCGGAGCCCGGCGCGGCGCGCGCACTCCGCCAACGCAGGCGTGTTGCGGGCCGACTGGTGGTCGGTCAGGGCGATGCCGTCCATGCCCGCGGCGACGGCTCGCTCGACGATGGCAGAGGGCGACATCTCGAGGCTCGCGCACGGCGAAAGGCAGGAATGTATGTGCAGGTCGAACTTCACGGTGCTAATTATACCAAATTTTGTGCCGCTCTTCACATGCCCACGACGGTTGAGCCTGCAACCAATCGCAGAATTGGTTACCAGCGGTCATGGCGGCGGCGGCCGTAGCCGCCGCGGTCGTAGGCGGGCAGCGGGGCGCTGAAGCGGCGGTATTCGACGAGGTCGCGGGGAATCTCCTTGAGGAACACCGACTCGTCCACCGGAAACATGCCGCCGTCGGCGGTGTGGCGGATCGTCGGAGAGAAGAGGTGGAGCTCGTCCTTCGCCCGGGTGACGACCACGTAGAAGAGCCGCCGCTCCTCGTCGGCGCGGGACTCCTCCTCGGCCTTGGCGGACGGGAACAGCCCCGCCGAGAGCCACGGCACAATTACCACCGGCCACTCCATCCCCTTCGCCTGGTGGATGGTGGAAAGCGTCATCTTGTCGGCGTCGGACTCGTTGCGCCGGTCGTCGAGGTTGGTGAGGAGCGCGACGTCCTGCAGAAAGCCCTCGAGCCGCGCGCGTCCGCCGTCGCCATCGCCGCCGGCGATCTGACCGGCGAGTTCGGCAAGGTCCTCGAGCCGGTCGTCGGCCTCGCGGTCCTCGTACTCGCGGTGCAGGTGGTCCTCGTAGAAGAGGTCGCAGAAGTCCTCGACGATCTCGCCGACCTGGTCCTCCGCGAGGTGGTCGTAGGCGGCCTCGAAGCACTTGGAAAGCACCGGCCAGAGCGGCTTCGCCTTCGCTCCGAGAAGCGCGCCGAGCGCGTCGCGGTCCTCGCGGCGCGAGCCGTCGAACCGCCGCGAGAGCCGCTCCCACATCTTGGCGGCGCCCTTCTCGCCGACGCCGGGGAGGAGCGTCACGAAGCGCAGGAAGGAGAGTTCGTCGCCGGGGTCGACGACGAGCCGCAGGTAGGCGAGGACGTCCTTGACGTGGATCTGCTCGAAGACGCCGACGCCGGAGGTGATGCGGAACGGCAGTCCGGCGCGGGCGAGCGACATCTGGATGTCGATGGAGTGGAAATGGCTGCGGTAGAGGACGGCGATGTCGCCGTAGCGGTAGCCGAGGCCGCGCAGCCTGACGGCGAGCTGCACGATCTCCAGCGCCTGGGCGTGGGAGTCGTAGACGCGGCAGACCTGGGGGAGGGAGCCGCCGCCGCGCCGCGCCCGAAGGCGCTTCTCGAACTGCCGCGGCGCGTCCTTCATCACCACGTTGGCGACGTCGAGGATGCTCGGCACCGAGCGGTAGTTCTCCTCGAGCTTGACGATGCGGCAGCCCTCCCAGCGCCGCGGGAAGTCGAGGATGTTCTCGATGCGCGCGCCGCGCCAGGTGTAGATGCACTGGAAGTCGTCGCCGACGGCGAGGATGTTGCGGTGCTTCGCGGCGAGGATGTCGGTGAACTCGGCCTGGAGGCCGTTGGTGTCCTGGTACTCGTCGACGAGGACGTGGAGGAAGTGCTCCTGCAGCATCTCACGCACGCCGTCGCACTTCTTGAGCAGCTTAAGCCCGTTCACCATGAGGTCGTCGAAGTCCATCGAGCCGAGCTCCTGCTTGCGCGCGGTGTAGCGCGCGGCCAGCGCCTCGATCGCCTCGGGGTCGACGCCGGTCGTCTTGGTGAGCCAGCGCGAGGCGGCCATGGCGACGGGGATCCCCTCGTTCGCCGCCTCGGAGATGATCTTCGCCACCACCTCCTTCTTCGCGAAGTCCTTGGGGTTGGGGACATCGGCCTTGATGATGTCGCCGATGAGCTTCTTCTGGTCGTCCTCGTCGAGGATCTTGAAGTCCGGCCGCCAGCCGAGCGGGCCGCCGTAGCGCCGGAGGAGCCGGGCGCAGACGGAGTGGAAGGTGCCGCTCCAGATCGAGCGCACGGCGTCCCCGACCAGCGCCTCGGCGCGCTCGCGCATCTCGCGCGCGGCGCGGTTGGTGAAGGTGAGGAGGAGGATCCGCGACGGGTCGACGCCGCGCTCGACCAGATAGGCGACGCGGTGGACGAGGGTGCGGGTCTTGCCAGTGCCGGCGGCGGCGAGCACCAGCAGGGGTCCGTCCCCCGCCGTCGCCGCCTCCAGCTGCTCGGGATTGAGGAGCCTGGAGAAGTCAGTCATCAGACCGACAGCTGCGAGGAGTCGCTCTTGATCTCGCTGTCGGACTTGAAGCCCATCCGCGCGAGGCCGACCGGCGTGATCTCCACCGGGCGCGCGTCCTTCCAGGCGCCGCGAGTGAAGTCGGGGACGTCCTGCGAGGACGAGCGGCTGCGCACGGACTTCTCGGAGAGCTCGCAGACGGCGCACCAGGTGGCGAGGTCGTAGACGTTCATGTCCGGCGGCAGGCCGTTCTGCAGGCAATACGCAAGGCGCAGGATCATCAGGAAGTCCATGCCGCCGTGGCCGCCGACGATCTTGGCGAAATCGCCGGCCTCCTTCCAGAGCGGATGCATGTGCTCTTTGCGGAGCGCCTCGGCTTCGGCGTCGGTGAACCACTCGTGGGCGCCGGCGCCTGGCTTCTTGGAGAACGCGACCTGGTAGGGGTAGTCCTTGAGGATGCCGCGCGTCCCGGAGACGAGGTTGATGCGCGAGTACGGCCGCGGCGACGAG
>Ga0310786_10012350_pt1 | contig 10575 bp, 8 predicted proteins | sample AusTroGonzalo_MG_FD_203881 | JGI IMG/M metagenome (GOLD analysis project Ga0310786, IMG submission 203881) | Bovine rumen microbial communities from tropical cattle in Woodstock, Queensland, Australia - Gonzalo_03 (v2) (version 2) | ecosystem: Host-associated > Mammals > Digestive system >...
ATGTCCCCGCTCGACTTGCATGTGTTAGGCACGCCGCCAGCGTTCGTCCTGAGCCAGGATCAAACTCTTCCGTTTAATCCTTAAACATCTTTCGATGTTAAACTCTTTGGAATCTTCGCTGTCTTTTCCTTATTGCGCGTTTATTTTCTCTGTATCGTTTTCAAGGTTCGCTTCGCTCGGTTCCTTTGCTTTCGCTCGGGCGAGCTTGACTATCATACCAGAGGGTATACCCTTTGTCAAGCGATTTTCAAAAATTTTTTTAGGCCAAAAATCAAGTTATTTCAAGGGGTTTCGGGCTTTTCCATATCTTGTGGTGGACGTCCGACAGACCCTTCTATATTTGGTGGACAATTCAGGGGTGCCCTGTTAAAATAGGAAGAAACAGGATGAAAGGAACTGAACCGGATGAAAAAGAATGAATGCTTCCCCATGACCGCAGACCGTCTTGGCGCGGATCTGGAGGGTATCTGTATTCATGAAGGCATGCCCGTGTTCGTTCCCGGACTGCTGCCCGGTGAAGGCGCCGATATTAAGATCGTCAAAGCGGAAAAACGCTATGCTTTCGGCCGGATGGAATCAAAGCCGGAACCGGTCTCTCCCGACCGGCGGGAACCGGACTGTGCTTCCTACCCCCGCTGCGGGGGCTGCACCGGCCGCCATATGAGCTATGAAGCCACCCTGGCTGCCAAACGGCAGCAGGTGGAAGACTGTTTCCGGCGTATTGCCGGGATTGAAACCGAAGTCCTGCCGATCCTGGGAATGGATTCCCCCTGCGCCTACCGGAACAAAACCTCCCTGCCTGCCGGCGGAACGGCCGAACATCCGGTGCTCGGCTTTTACGCTCCCCGGAGCCATGCGGTGATCCCTGCCGAAACCTGTCCCAACGCCATGCCGCCCGCCAACGACCTGGCGGCAGCCTTCCTCGGATGGATGAAGGCCTTCCGCGTGGAACCCTACCATGAGGAAACCCGCCGGGGACTGATCCGGCACCTGGTGATCCGGGTCAACCGGAAAGGGGAAAGCATGGTCACGGTTGTTGCCAACGGCAGCAGCCTGCCCCATCAGCAGGAGCTGATCGATGCGCTGGTGCCGCTGGGCACCGTCAGCCTGTGGCTGAATGAAAACCGCGCCGTCACCAACGTGATCCTATCCGAGAAGTTTCATCTTATATATGGAAGGGAAACCTTCACCGGCAGACTCTTCGACCTGGAGTTTGAGCTGTCGCCGGCCTCCTTCTTCCAGGTCAACCCGGTACAGACGGAAAAGCTGTACCAGACGGCAGTGGACTATGCGGAACTGAAGCCCACGGACTTGCTCTGCGACGTTTACTGCGGCGCCGGCACCATCACCCTGACCATGGCCCGGCACTGCCGGGAAGCCGTGGGTATTGAAATTGTGGAACCGGCGGTGGAGAACGCAAAACGGAACGCCGTGCTCAACGGGATCAGCAACGTCTCCTTCCGCGCCGGCAAGGCCGAGGAACTGCTTCCTCAAATGGTAGCTGACGGACTCCGCCCGGACGTCATCTGCGTGGACCCGCCCCGCAAGGGCCTGGATCCCGCTGTGATCCGGGCTATGGCCCAGGCGGCTCCGGAACGGATCGTCTATGTATCCTGCAATCCGGCCACCCTTGCCCGTGACGCGGGCCTGCTGCGGGACGAAGGCTACCTGGTCCGCAAGGTTCAGCCTGTGGACATGTTCTGCTGGACATCCGGCGTGGAGACGGTTGCGCTTTTGTCCAAACTCAAGTCCACCTGTTATATTGATGTTGATCTGGATTTATCTGAATTGGATATAACACAAGCTGAAGCCAAAGCAACATACGATGAAATCAAAGCTTACGTCTTTGAACATACCGGTTTGCAGATTTCCAACCTCTATATTTCCCAGGTAAAAGCAAAGCACGGCATCATTGAAAGAGACTGCTACAACAAGCCGAAATCAGACGGCAACAAGGTCCCCAAATGCCCGCCCGACAAGGAAAAAGCCATTGAGGACGCCCTGCGACATTTCCAGATGATCAAAAAGGAGGATTGAGCGTGAATATCACATTTGCACAATTTGATATGGACAGCAACTGTGTTTTGGCCAGGACATCCGAAGGAAACCTTATCATCGTTGACTGTGACGCTTTTGAAAAAACATAAGCTGATGGGATGTATCAACGTTCTGAGCTCGACTGGCTTATTTATAATGCGCCTGAAGAGTATGCCCAGCTTGCAATGGAAGGCAATGCAAGAGATTACTTGAAGCACAGTGAGCATCGTCTTTGCGATTAACTTTACACATTTCGGAGGCCAGGGCGATAATCCACTCGTCCTGGTCTTTATTTTGTCCTGATCATCAATTGATCTGCCGTTTCTCCCTCATCTTCCCGTATGCGACGCGCCACAACTACCAGCCTTTCGGTATCTCCGTCCAGACAGGTTACAAGAAGCAGGATCTGATCATCTGCCTGCACATCCAAAGCGCTGCTGATCACAGACCGCCTTTCCAGTGTCCGGATTGCGTCTTCCCGGTTCTCGTAATTGTCCGTAGTCAACGACCACAGATCATACCACCGTGCTACTCCCGGAGTAGTGCTCATTTCCACGACCGCGAACACGGCATACTGACCATTTTCATACATGGTATCAAAAGTGATGATCCGGTGCTTATAGAAATAGGTGCTTTCCTTATACTTCTTCAATCTGCCGAACATGTTTCCGCTCTTCATGTTATGCCCGTACAGGATGATAGTATATGGCCGGGTTTTCAGACTGATCCCGGAATCCAGGAAGTTCGCTCCGTTACTGTTTTTCTTCCCTTTGGCATCGTGGGTTAAGAAATATGTGTTATCCTTCTGAACAACCGCTTCATCCACCTGGTCAAAACTCAGCCAGCCAATGATATACTTGCCTTTTTTCCGCAGCTTCCGGAATCGTTCTGATATTTTCAGGTTTGGATTGTCCGGATATGCGATAGCCTGCAGCGTATCTTTATCCTCTTCAGGCTGATACATTTCTGCCGGCATCGGACTGTCCGTCACATCAGTTGGTGATATGGATGGCAGTGCGGTCGGTTCCGGTATCTGGGGAACAGATTCTGTTTCCGACTCTTCCAGATTGTGAATCTGCTGCAATTCCCGGGTCGTGTTCCGGGAAGCGCTCAGATCCGCGTAATACAGGATCAGCCGGACAAATCCATACAGGATCAGAAAGCTGGAAAAGACAGCAACAGACAGGCGGAGAAGCTGAATTTGCTTCTCCGCCTGTCTGTTGCTGTTCTTCACTGGAATCTTCCGGTTTCTTTTCCGGATAATAAGGCATGGCTTACTTTCTCTTCCGGGAGGCTTTCATGACTCCCAGCACAGTCAATCCAACAATTCCAAGCAAGATCAGACCAATCCACAAAACAGGATTGTCATTGTCACCTGTTTGCGGAACAGGATGAGGTATCGGACTGGGCGTAGGAGCCGGAGTCGGGGAGGGTGTCGGTGCAGCAGCCTTGATCTTCAGGGGAGCTTCTACCGTACCATCCGCAAACGAAATCTTCACCTTATGATCTCCCACGGACAGCGTATCCAGATAACTGCTCTTCAATGTCAGGATCAGGCTGCCGGATTCTGCGGTGCTACCGCCGGCTGGAATTGCTTTCCCATCCACAGTTGCACCGGTATAGTTTTTAAAGGTTTCATCCGCGTCATTTACATTCCGCTTCACAGTATAAACCGCATCTTCACCGCTTCCGACAGTATGCTCTGACCCCTTACTCTCTGTAACAGTATAGATGATACTGCCGGTTGTAATAGCAGTTCCCTGGCTGGCAGGTGACGGTTCATGGTTTTCGTCTCCCGCAATACGCTGATAGAATGTGTATTGCTTATCTGATTCCAGCCCAGTAAATACAGGGCTTGTCTGCCAGTTGATCCCGTCGATGCTGTATTCGTATCCATCTGTCGCAGCAAGCGTTATGCTGTTCTCAGTAACATTTGCTGCAGTGGGTGCAGCCGGGGCTTCCTGCAATGCTTTACTGATCGTCACGGTCACTTCTTTTGTCGCTTCTGCATAGGTTGCGGTCTCCGCCGCCGTGACGATGACATAGGCCTTGCCGTCTGCCGGAACTTTCTTAATGGTCAGCGCACCGGTAGAAGCATTCACATCAATATAATCCTCACTGCCGGCCTTTACAGCATAGCTGATTGCACCGCCGCCCGTCGCGGGATCTGTCACCGTGGCGCTGACGTTCTTGTTCGTGTCGCCATAAGTTGCAGTCACATCCGCAGCTGTGATTGTCTGTATGCCCTTGTCTGTGATTGTAACCGCAATGGGCGTCGCGGCCAGCGCATTATAGTTATCATCCGCCGCAACGGTGACGTTCACGGTTACGCTGCCTGTGTTCGCGCCGGAGGTCAGAATGCTGCCATTCAGCGTGCAGCCGTTCGCTTCGCCGCTGATCTCATAACTGACCGCGCCGGTTGCACCGTTCAGAGTGACGTTGTCCGCCAAATCAACGGTATTCCCGCCTCTCATGACATTCGCTGTACCTGTGACCGACGCGGGATTATTGGCTTTACTGATCGTCACGGTTGCGGAACCGGCGACGGTTGCATAGTTATCCGCTGTGACCTGATAATACACCGTTTTCGGACTTTCGCTGACATTCGTAATGGTTGGACTGGTATCCAGGTCATAGGTGCCTTCCGTTGTTCCGTATTTCACTGTATATCCGCTCGCCGGCACAGAGACGGTAACAGAAATGCCATGCGGATCGCCGTCATAATTCACATCCCCATCTGAGGCGGAAACTGTCATCGTCCTGCCGGTAATCGCAAATGCCAGGCTGGCCGTCTTCCCGTCCCAGGTCATCTGCGCCACATAGGTTCCCATGTCTGAAGGAGCGCCGGACAATGCGCTCCCGCTCGGAGTTGTGCTGCCTGACCCGGTGGATTGATAGTAGGTCACCGTCGGCGCGGCCGCCAGATTGGCGGGCGCGGTTGCGGGATAGCCACTGATGGTCACCTCTCTGGGATTCCCGTCGTAGGTGGTGCTGCCGGTCGGGGCTGTCAGTGTCAGCGTAATCGCATTCGTGTTGTCATATCCGTCCGGGCATCCGCTGGTGCACTTTGCTGTGATTGTTGCGCCGCTGGCGGAATATGTCCAGCTGTGTGTATGTGCCGCAGGAATCGTGATTGATGCCGGGGCGCTGGCGTAATCCGTTGTGTTCCCGTTATTGATGTCCTCTGCCAGGATATATGCATAATAATCCGTTCCACAGGTTTTGTCCGCATATGCAGCGGGAAGCGTAAAAGTTCCGGTTCCTGTTGTTCCGAAAGAACCCACGTCGAGTTTCAGATAGGTGAATCCGCTTGTCGCAGCAGTCCCAGCGGAATATGCGCTGTCCATAATGAGTACAGATACCTGATTGGCATTATTCTTATGATCCCCGGTGATCGAATATGGTACTGTGATTGTGTTTCCGCTCCGGGACACGCCGGCAGAACCCTCAGCGATGATCATTTTACTGTCCAGTAACGTCAGCTTATATTCAGCTCCGGCGCTGCCCTCTGTTTCAGGGATTAAAGATGAGAAGATGACAGATGACAGATTGATATTCAAAGCGGGACTCACACCGACGTCCTCGCTGCCCACAATGCTGAAGCTCAGACCCCCAAGACTGCGGACGACGCCGACGTAGCTACCAAAGTTGGAGTCGGGCGACCGCAGCCACCACCAGTCGTTGCTGTTGTTCAGTTTCTTAATTCTCGTATTACTGCTGGTATATTTGTTTTCAAAACCATAAGTAGTGTTAGTCGCCTCCACTGCATCCAGCAGAAAAACCTGTTCTTGATTCAAAGGAGCATATCCAAGAACACCTGACCAGCCGTCTCCATCTCCCTGGCCTTTTCCTGCCTTTGTGCTTTCCGCAATGGCTGATGCTTCAACTGTTGTAAATCTGTCTGTCAGAAATGTGCCGTTAAGCCAGGTTCGGATGTCACTGAACGCCCATTCATTGGCTTTCTGTGCGCCTGTGTTTGGAGAACCATCGTTGTCAAATTTCAAATACTGCAGGATACTGGCGCAATCCAGCAGCATGGTTGTTCCACCAAAGTTGCTTGTATTCGTTGTCAATACATTAAACAGAATCGGGTTATCTTTTGATCCAAAGTATACCTTGCTCCATCCGCCCGCTCCAGAAGCCGGATTCGTAATCGCTCCCGTTCCCAGGCCGGTAATCGCCTTCTCTTCTTCCGCTCTGGCCAGGCTCAGGGTTCCCGGCAGCAGTCCGGCAATCATGATCGTGCACAGCAGCAGTCCCAGCAGCTTCCTTCCCCACTTCCTCATATTCCTTCCCCTCCCATGTCCGGTTGTTCAGCTCCCGCCGCTGAATTCCGACTCTCCTTCGGCGCCTTTGTCAGCACAAAATTCCTCATGACCTTTTTATTCAGCTTCCAGGTATGTCCGTAGCTCAGATGGCCGCTGTAGCTCCGGATGCTCTGCGAGATCTCCTGAATGTCTTTTTCCCCGTTGCGATATTCTTCCCTGAATTTCTTCAATCGGCGTTTCCACCGTCGTTTATTGGATGTCCGGAGTCTCCGGATCACCTTTCCCATTTCCGTCAGGAAAAACCGGAAGCCGACAAAGTCCACGCCCTGCGAAAGCGGAAAAATCTGTGTCTTCTGGTTGAATTCCAGCTTCAGCTCCGTAGCCAGCTTCCGCATTTCCTCCATTGCCTGCTGAAGCACTTCCTTGCTCTCATGGATCAGGATACCGTCATCCATGTAGCGGACATAGTGCTTGATCCGAAGCTTTTCCTTGATCAGCCGGTCCATCGGGTCCAGATAATACAGCGCAAACCACTGGCTGGTCTGGTTCCCCATGGGCAACCCTTTCCCGGCTCCCGTAACCGGGTCATGCTCCTTCACGTAGCTACGGATAATATGATGCAGAAGACCCAGCACATTGCGGTCCGGGATGGGCCGGAGTCGTTGCTTCAGCACCTCATGATCGATGCTGTCAAAGTAATGCCGGATATCATACTTCAGGATGTAGCCGCGTGTTCCGTATTCCCTGTAATGCTCCCGCAGGAACATCGACAGGCGGTCCATGGCGAAATGGGTTCCCTTTCCTTCCTGGCAGGCCGCTGCTCTGCGGCGCGTACCGCTTCTTATCACTGTTCATCCAGGCTCCCAGCATGTTCTGCGTGTCAAAAACCTGTTTCGTAATCTGCTCATACTGCTTCGGCAGAATACACTGCTACTTCATGGCCAGCTCCGCCATATAACCCAGCAGCTTCAGCCGTGTCATCGCCTTCCGCTGATATCCAAGCCTTTCCTGCGCTGCAAGAGCGTCTCCCGGCTGACAAAAACCTCATTGGCCATGATCAGATACTCCGTCGTATCCAGTGCGTAGTTCTGCAGGCGGGAAACCAGCGTAAAGCGGAACCGTTTCGGAGATTTATCCGTGATTGTCATCACATAGCTGCAAAGATCTTTTGCTCTGGTGATGACCGATAATTCGCTCCTGTTCTGCATCGTCGCTTCAGATTTCAATCTTGTCTTGTCAAAATCTGTTTAAGGACATTCAGACAATCGCTCGGAACGCCTTTAAACAACAATATATTGTACACGATCCATTTGTACATATCAATATGTAATCCTTGCATTTTCAGGTGTTTTCAACGGTTTTTTCTTCAAAAACACCTCAAAGACATATGTATGCCTCAAACCCGGGCATCTCTGCCCGGGTTCCAATACACTTCAGTCACATTCACTTTTTTATCTGAGTGTCAATGGAGGATTAGTCAAAAGTTGCGTAACCACGTTATGAAACGAAGTCCTGACCGCCGCATCCATAAGTTCAGTGATTGCTGTCATCCTACTTACACCGGCGTCCTTGGATGACGCGCCGCAATGAATCATTCTTTCATCAGGTGTTCCGAAATCAAGCACAATAAAACGATCATGCATGATTCCCCCTGTGGTAAGAAAGTTTTCCACGATTCCCGGAAACTCTGTTTGAAAGTCCGTATAGTCTCTCAGATGTAACCGGTTTCCAGTGTTATCGCTGAATACTGTGACAGACACACCAGTCTGAATGTCCTTCAGAAGACGAAGCGTCTTGATATCAATGTACTTCTGCTTTAGAGCAGGAAATCCAGACTCATGAAAAACAGCTTCGTCAATATCACCTGACAAAAGCAAACCTGATTGACGAAATCGACAATCTGAATCCGGATGATAAACATTTCATCCAGATTAAAGCAGATCTGGATGATCGGCTTTATCGGATGTATGATCGGATCGAAGATACAGAAAAACTTCTAGTCGATGCTCGCGCCAAGAAAAGAGCGATTGAAGCGGATAAGGTCCGGGGCGATAACATCAATCGGATACTGACTCATTTTGAAAAAATGTATTCTGTGATGAATGAGCAGGAACGTCAGGATCTGATGCAGGCATTGATTGCTGAGCTCCATGTTTTTGAAACGCCTCAGCCCAACGGTCAATGGCTGAAGTCCATAAAATTCAGGCTTCCCATCATTGATGGCAAAGACGAATTTGGTTTGGACAATTTAGATGGAGTCGAGACAGTCTGCTGTTTCACGAAATAACGCGCATCAATACTGTTCTTTCTACATATAATGAAAAAAAACAAGCCCCTCTTGACGAAACGTGTTATAATCCTTTATTGGGAATGCGCCATAAGCATTCGTACAGATTATATTTTTGTTAAAGGAGAAGCAAAATGAATCTTTCACCCCTTCAGAAAGCAAGATATCAGTACAGCCCCAAGCTTCCCGGAATGCTTCGTGGCGGCATCTCTGAGATCAGCGTCAAGGTCGGCGCTCCTACCGAGAGCGTAGCGGACCAGGCCAAGATCAAGGCCCTCTTCCCCAACACCTACGGCAAGGAAGAGATCACCTTCGTCAAGGGCAGCAACACCTCCGCGGCCAAGAAACAGGTTGTCGGCGTGATCCTTTCCGGCGGACAGGCCCCCGGCGGACACAACGTCATCTGCGGTCTGTATGACGCGATCAAAGCCACCGACAAGAACAACGTGCTCCTCGGCTTCAAGGGCGGTCCTTCCGGCCTGATCGATGACAACTTCATCGAATTCACCGACGAGTACATCAACGCCTACCGCAACACCGGCGGTTTCGACATCATCGGTTCCGGCCGCACCAAGCTGGAAACGGAAGAGCAGTTCAAGGTTGTGACTGAAGTGGCCAAGAAACACGGCCTGACCGCTATCGTGATCATCGGCGGCGACGACTCCAACACCAACGCTGCTGTGCTGGCTGAGTACATGGCTGCCCACAACACCGGCGTCCAGGTCATCGGCTGCCCCAAGACCATCGACGGCGACCTGAAGAATGAAGATATCGAAGCTTCCTTCGGTTTCGACACCGCTACCAAGACCTACTCTGAGCTGATTGGCAACATCGAAAGAGACGCCAACTCCGCCAAGAAATACTGGCACTTCATCAAGGTCATGGGCCGCTCCGCTTCCCATGTCGCCCTGGAGTGTGCGCTGGAAACCCAGCCCAACATCTGCCTGATCGGTGAAGAAGTCGCCGCCAAGAAGATGTCCCTGGCCGCCATCGCCAACTACATCGCTGATTCCGTTGAAAAGCGCGGCAACAACGGTGAAAACTTCGGTGTGGCCATCATCCCCGAAGGTATCGTGGAATTCGTTCCCGAATTCTCCAAGCTGATCGCTGAAATCAACGAACTGCTGGCCGGCAGCAAGACCGAAGAGTTCAACGCGCTTCCCGACTGGGATGCCAAGTACGCCTTCATCAAGAAGGGCCTGTCCGCTGAATCCTTCGCCGTGTTTGAAATCCTGCCCCAGTTCGTGCAGCAGCAGCTGTTCCTCGAAAGAGACCCCCACGGCAACGTGCAGGTATCCCTGATCGAGTCTGAAAAGCTCTTCTCCGAAATGGTGAAGAACGAGCTGGCCAAGAGAAAGGCCGCCGGCACCTACAAGGGCAAGTTCGGCGCACAGCATCACTTCTTCGGTTACGAAGGAAGATGCGCCTTCCCCTCCAACTTCGACGCAGACTACTGCTACTCCCTGGGCTACAACGCCTTCATGCTGATCCAGTACGGCTACACCGGATACCTGTCCAAGGTTTCCAACATCTCCAAGCCCGCTGAAGAGTGGGTGGCCGGCGGTATGCCCATCACCAAGATGATGAACATGGAAAGAAGAAACGGCGAGGACAAGCCCGTTATCCGCAAGGCCCTGGTTGAGCTGGACGGTGCTCCCTTCAAGTTCTTCGAAGCGCACAGGGATGAGTGGGCTGTGAAGACTTCCTTCACCTATCCCGGTGCGATCCAGTACTTCGGACCCTCTGAAGTCTGCGACCTCACCACCAGAACCCTTGCCCTGGAAAAGGGTCAGGACTGATTGATCTGACAGACACAGCCCGGCGGCTTTCACAGCCTGCCGGGCAGTTTTTTACCCTTTTTTCTTTGACAGTTTAAAGCTTTAGTTGACAGACGCGCTGCACCGGCATATAATCTCCCCAATATCAACAGAAAGGAGCCTGCACATGAACCGCTATACCGCCGGATATTCCTATACGCTGCAT
>Ga0310786_10012351_pt1 | contig 10575 bp, 7 predicted proteins | sample AusTroGonzalo_MG_FD_203881 | JGI IMG/M metagenome (GOLD analysis project Ga0310786, IMG submission 203881) | Bovine rumen microbial communities from tropical cattle in Woodstock, Queensland, Australia - Gonzalo_03 (v2) (version 2) | ecosystem: Host-associated > Mammals > Digestive system >...
GATAATATTTCGGCTTTTTATGATCAAAAAAAGCGTATCATTAGCAAAAATGCGCAAGCAAAACAATGGTTTGTTAAAGAACGTGGTTCAACCAGAATATTATTTATTGGTGAATATTTTGATGAATATGAACGTTTGAGCAAAAAAAGTTATGCCAAAGATAAATATATCACGCTTTCTGAATTAGCAAATAATTTTTGTTGTGATGCAAATGCTTTGTACCGCAGAAAAAGCAAACTTTTGAAAAAGTATCCGGATGACAAGGATAAGATTGAAAGTTGGTTTGTTCATCGTGGCAAAAGCCAATCTTTGTTTGACATAGAACATATGGATGAATTTAAAACTTTGTTTTTCGATGGGTGCAGAATCGGCAAAACTAAAAAAACAGATTCTGTTAAACAAAGCAAAACTGTTAAATCACAAACATCGAAAAAACATGTTGAAATACCTATGAAAAATGAACCTAAGATTGAAGAAGTCAAAACAGAAGTTGCGGAAAGCAAAGGTGACGATTCAATTCAACAGATAAATACATTGTTCGATTTGTCGCAAATCAAAGATGGTGTAGATATCAAATTGGTCATAGCGGGTTTGGCGGGGTTGCAACGTGCGATGCAAACGGCTGAATCTGAAAAAACAGAAGCAGAGGCGAATTATGCCAAAGTAATGGCGGAAATTAACGCAGAAAAAGATGCTGAAAAACGCGTTGGTGTTTATCACAAAGCGTCCGTGGCAAATGAAGCAATTGCAAATGCCGCGGTCAAGGCAAAATCTTTGCGCGCTGCGATTGACAAAGGTAATCAATTGTTAGAAAACAGACAAAAGGCATTTGATGCGTTCAAAGAATCAAATGACAAAGTTTATGATTTCTATCAAGAAATAGGTCAATATGTAAAATAATTAAAGAACCGCCGAAACGGCGGTTTTTTTATTTGTTTGTTAATTGTAATTCTATACGACGATTTTTTTGCAAAGCGGCGGGCGTTTTACCGTTAGCGACCGGATATAATTCACCAAATCCAGATGGTATCAAACGACGTTGTGATACACCATCTTTGACCAATTCATTAACAACCGCGGTTGCACGCAATAATGACAATTCCATGTTGTTTGTATATCCATGTGTCCCGTGTATAACTGGTTTATTGTCGGTGTGGCCATCAACACGGATTATCCAATCAATATCATCTGGGATTTTTGATTCGAAATTTTTGATGACATTTGCCAATATCTTTAATTGTTTTTGTCCGTCCGCAGATATTTTATAAGATCCAGACGGGAACAAAATATCACTTGATACTATAAAGCGATCGCCGTCTTGTTTTATACCTGCGTTGTCGCCCAAAGCCAATTTAATTTGTTTATAAAATTCAGATTGGTATTGTCCCAAAGCAGTCAATTCAGCAACTTTGTCAGCCAACGCCTTGTTCAAACGATTGGACATTTCAATATATTCCGCATCTTGTTGTTTTGCGGTTTCTTCGGCGGCACTTAATGCAGCGGCCAATTTTGCGATTTCTTCATTTAATATATCTATCTGTTCAGTTAATTCAGCATTACGAGCCATTACATCATCTTGCATTTCGTGGCGTTCAGATTCTATGCGTGCCATTTCTTGTTTTGCAGTATTCGCATGGTTTAACAACAGTGTTATTTCGTTCATGCGTTCTTGCATTTGGTTTTGCATTTCTTCTATGGTTTTTTGCATATTTTTTTGTTCCGCCACCATCTGGGCGATTTTTGCTTCATATGCTTTGGCCAGATTTTCCTGTTGCAACTGTGTCGTCATAATTTGACTTTCTTGGGTTTCAAGGGCATTACGGGCGGCGGCCAATAATTGTTCTGTTTCTGTTTTATCAACAGTCATTTTGGCGATTTGTTCAGCCTGTTGGCGTCTTTGCGCTTCCAATGAAGCCAATTTACGTGTGCTGGCGTTTTTATTAAACACACTGGTTGTGGTCCATAAAAACACAAACACAATAAGCAAGAAAATCAAAATGATAACCAAATTCGAGAATAAATCTACGAAACCTGGCCATACGTTTGTTTTTTCGCGAAATCTGAAGTTTAACATAGTCGTGTCCTCTCTCTCGTTATTTTTCGTTTATTTAAACATATATTTCATAACCGTATCTGCATATTCTGCATATGCCGTGAACGTTTCCCGTTGTTCTTTGTTAACAGGATGAACGTTTTTATTAGATTGCATATATTTGCGAAAATCATTTGCCGTGGCAAAATGGATTATTTTTTCAGATTTTGCAGAACGTGTGCCGTCTAAACACAATATACGTAAATCAATGTTTATATCTTCTAATGTATCTGCAAAGCATAATTCAAGACGTTTTAATGCGTTTTCCAAGACGTCCACGGGAACATTTGCGACACCAATAAACATTTTTTCATTTGCGCCCAACGCGACCACACCCGGATATTTTCCATCAATGCGTATTAAATCACGGATGACATATTCGGCATCTGTGAATATATCGTAAATATCAGTGATTTTAGAATAAACATTTTCGTTTACCGGTGCGCGTTCTGACAATTCCAATGCATTTGGTGTTTTTTCAGGTTTTTGCAATACGTATCTGGTCATAAAATCAGCCAAATCTTCCAATACTGTGTTTTGGGCAAATTGTAATTGCAGGCCTAAAAAACTGACCGTTAAACTGCCGGCCAAGCCCAACAGTGAACTTGTAAACGCGGTTGCCATACCCGCCAATGGTATGGTCATATTATTTTGCATAGTTTGCAAAACCATTTCGTTTTCTAAATCCAGATTCATAACCATTTGGGCAAAACCGCCAACCGTTAAAATCAGTCCCCAAAATGTCCCCAAAAGTCCCAAAAATATCAATGCATTTGTTATATATCTGACCGATTCACGATCTTCGTTTATGCGTACCGATACCATTTCTAATAATTCGTTTAATTCGGTCGTCGTCATATTTATGTGCCGATTGTGAACAATCAAAGCCACCGGGCGCAATATTTTTGGAACAAACCCATGCGAAGCCTTACCATCAAAATACGCATGCAACCAACTATATTCAGGTAATAATTTGAACATTTTTGCAAAACAAAGCCCAATTCCGAATATGGTCGTTCCAATTATAATACCATTTAATAATACGTTTGATGCCGCAATATTCATAAATGTTCGCCAAAACAGCAGGGCGACAGCCACCAAAAATGCCGTAAACATCGACATTATATTAAAATTTCTGTGAAATCTTTTCATTGACGGATCCTTCCTTAGTCTGAATAATAGTAAAAATTTTTTATGTGTGTCAACAAAGATTTAATCGGATATATTCACAACAATATAAAAAGACTTGATTTTTTGTAAAAAATATTCATAATGTGGGTGTTCCTGCTGGCGGCATGGGGTCGTCGGCTGATTAAACCAAAGGAAATAAAATGGCTTTTTATGAAAGTGTCTTGGTTTTCCGCCAGGACCTGACCGAACCGCAGGTCAAAGAAAAAGCGGCTAAATTCACAGATATCATCAAAGAATTGGGTGGCACGGTAAAATCCACTGAATTTTGGGGTTTGAAAAATCTGGCTTATGTAATTCGTAAAAATCGCAAGGCACACTATGTCATGTTGAATATTGAATTACCAGGCGATCAAATCGCAGAATTGGAACGTCGTTCCCGTATTGATGAAGATGTTATCCGTTTCTTGAACGTTCGCGTTGAAAAATTATCGGAAACACCATCTGTTATGATGAAGAAAAACACAGAAGAAGAGGTGGCATAATGGCAGTCCGTGCAGCAATTTATCGTAAAAAATCTAATCCGTTAAAGGACAAAGAGATTGATTACAAAGATATAAAAATGTTATCACATTATATATCTGAACGTGGAAAAATTGTTCCATCACGTATATCTGGGGTTTCTCAGAAAGATCAACGTGCATTGGCAACAGCCATTAAACGTGCACGTCATTTGGGATTATTACCATTTGTTCGCAATAACTTAGGTTAATAATCTCTAACTTTTTAACAAAAAAGGACAGATAAAATGAAAGTTATTTTAACAGAAAAAATTACAAAATTGGGCAATATCGGTGATACAGTTGAAGTAAAAACGGGTTATGCACGTAATTATTTGTTGCCTAATAACAAAGCAATGCGTTTCACAAAAGAAAATATCGCTTTGTTCGAAGCAAAGAAAGCCGAATTGGTTGCTCGTCATGAAAATGCAAAGAAAGTGGCAGAATCAAAAGTTGATGCAGTTAAAAATGCTAAATTACACATGATTCGTCAAGCGGGCGATACAGGTCAATTATATGGTTCTGTGTCATCACGTGATATTGCGCGTGCTTTGAAAGAAATCGCAGGTGTCAATGTTGAATCTGCACAGGTTTTGTTGGGTTCCCCAATTAAATCTGTGGGTGTATTTGATACCAAGATTGCTTTGCACCCAGACGTTATCGTTGATGTCAAAATTTACGTTGCACAATCTCAAGATGAAATTGACGCATTGGTCGCAGGTAAAAAATTGACATTTGGTACCAAGAAAGTAGAAGAAGAATCAGCGGACGAAACAACTGAAAACGTTGCGGAAAAATCTGACGACAAACCAGTTGTTGAAAACACTGTTTCCGAAGAAAAATCAGAAGAAATCGCGGAATAATTTTCATGATTTCGATTTCTTAACAAAAACATCCGCAATCGCGGATGTTTTTTATAACTAAATATTATTTTCTATTTTCCTTCTTTCTGAATGCATTGGCCACGGTTTTTCCCACAGTTTTGGCGGCATTGCCGACCGCTTGACCGGTTTTTTTGGCTGCGGTTTTTAATGCACCGTCTCCGTCGCCTTTGCCAGTGCCGCTAGTGCTGCCACCTTTGCCACCGCCACTGTCACCACCAGTGCTGCCACTTTTGCTACCAGCGCCACCAGAACCTATGCCAGATGTGTCAAGTCCGAATTTTTTACCTACGTTTTTAAGCGTATTGTCCGCAGAATTGATGGTTAAGCCCATCCCTAAACTCGTTTTCGGATCTCCTTTTGGTAAATCTCCTGTTGTTAATTTTCCACCATTTGTTATCTTATCGAGTTTTTTATCAAACTCACTTTTTATAGTTCCATCCTTGTTACGTTCCACTGTAAATGGATTTTTTATAAGTGTTTCGCCTTTCTTTTCCCCGTCACCTGTCGCAGAACCACCCAGAACACCATTGTTTTTCGCAGGAACACCCTTTGCTCCATTATCTGTTGGGTCGATAGTTTCCGTTTGTCCTGTTTCTTCGTCGTCTCCGTTTAATAAACGCTGAACATTGGTTTTATTCTTTTCTGCTTTTTCATCTGGTACACATTCGCCGTCTTTAAGTTTCATGCCCTGTGATTTGCATTCTTTCTTTAAATCTTTCTTTGCTTTTTGTGTATCTAATGCACGACCGATTGCGCCAGATGTGACCAAACCAACCGCCGTTCCAACACCTGAACCCAACATAGCAGACGAAGCCGCGGTTTGTGCACGTGTTTCACGATATGCGTTTTCTTTGTACATAGTGACATTTGTTCCGAACCATTCTTGGGTACAAACGAAAGTATCACCCGCATAACGTTTGCGTGATGCCATTGGGTTTGATTGATCTTCGCCGGCAAAGAAATTCACAGTATAAACGCAATCAAAACTGCGTTCGTCAAACATGGCACCCAATTTTGTACACTGACTGGCCATCAAATCACGCAATTTATACATGCGTTCTTCGTCTGCTTTGACATCTTTTTCGCCGTCTTCACGTAATCTGGCAATTACACTGCCCACACGTGCGGATAATCCGGAATCTTGTTCCATACAATTTTTTGCGATTGTTGCACAATTATTTACGGCTTTGTCCGCGGCCGTTTTGCCCAAACATTTGCCAAATGTCGCGCCACATTCATTTTGAATACAGGAATTATATTTATTACCGCAATCAATCACAGATTGGTATGATGCCATTTGTGCGTTAAAATCACGGTCCGCTTTGATTTCAGTTGTAAATAATTTAAATTCTTCGCCGGTGCAGGTTGTATCACGTCTGCATCTGTTTAATTTTTCCCCGAACAAAGTATCACTGTCCAATGCGCATTTTGTAAAATCATTACCGCATGTTTTTTGAACACATTGACGTAATGCATCATCGCATGCATTTTTACCATTTTTCAACCCCGATTTTTGATTTGACGATACCAGGTTTAATTTATCGCGTGCCTCGGCTGATGCACGTTGTTTGCGAATTTGTTCTGCCAATTCAGAATCACCGGATACGGAATCGCCAAATCCCAAATCTGAACCAATGGCGTCATCAAACATGCTGGCTTTGTTTTCAATTATTGCCGGTTCAATTTCTTCATCCGCAACAGTTTCCGCCTGGTTAGCCTTTTTCTTTTTCACGGTGTTTGTTCCAGAATCGGTGTTTGTTTGTTGTGTCGTTGTTGTGGTGGCGGTCTTTTTCGCACTGGTACGATTTGTTGGACGCACGGTCGCAGCATTTGCAATACCAGACACCAAAAACACGGTCATTATTGTAACGAACAATGATTTCAACAAAAATTTATCATTCTTTATTATCATTTGATTCCTATTTCAAACGTGAACATGCGATTTTATAAAAATCACATAGTTGTCCAGCCAATGTTTCTTCGAATGCGTGTGTATCGTCGCATTTATGCGGCATGTTGTTGTTGCATACGGTTGTAATGCATTTCTTTTTTGCACTGTCATCTTTGCAGGATTGTTGTGCAGTGGCCAATCTGTTTTCACGTGCCTTTTGATACGATAAAACAATTTTTTCCAATATTTCATCGCCCATTTTTATTGCGTTGTCACGCGCCGCAATTAAATCTTTGCGAATATCTTTTGTGAACGAATCGCATCCATTTATCGTGACCGTACAATCTGAAAAATATCTATCAAAATCAGCATCCGATTCACATTTTGTATAATCTGCTAAACAATGTTTATCATTTATCAAACACACACTTATTTCATTGGAACATTCAGATTTACTTTTTTGTTTGTTTGCCTTTTGTGCTAAATTCGCCATTTGCGCAGAAATGCCGGCCGCCGTGCATGATTTTTCAATCAAAGAATCATAATTATCGGTCACATCTTCCGCGGTACATCCGGATACTTTTTCCAAACAAAGTTTTGTGGCCCAAATATAACGTTCGCCCGGGTCAGTGGGGGCCTTTTTTAATTCTTTGTCTGAAATGTTATATTTAGCAGATGCACCCGCCGAAATAGATTTCATGGCGGTTGATTTTGCAGGTGTTCCCGCAGATGCCGAACCGCAATATTGGCAACGTGCCGCCGGATTTGCGTTTATGTTAATTGCACATGCTGAATCAAGACAACGCGTTAAATTCGTCACAGAACACGCGCCAAATGCAAAATTTGGTATAACAAACAACGAAAATATCAAAAAACCAAAGCGATATTTCATAACTCTCTCTTGGGGTATAGTATAACAAAATCAGCCTATTAAATCAAACAAAAAATATGTGTCATTATGTGGGATAAAATTTCTGGACACAGTATAAAATTTTATGATAAAATTAGTTTCGAATGTAGGATTTTAAATTTGAAGTTTATTAAAATTGTTTTGTTTTTATTATTTTTTGCACCACTGGTTTCTTTTGGTGCATCGTCTAATGATTTTCAAGGTGCTGCGCAATTATTAAGTGCGGCGCGTCGTGGCGATATTCAAAGTGTTCAAAACCTTATAAATATGGGCGTTGATATAAATTATGTAGATTCTTCGGGGTTGTCGTTGGTTTGTACGGCTGTGATGAACAATGACAAAAGGACGATTCAGATTTTACAAATGTATGGCGCAGATGCTTCGAATTGCGATAAACAAATCAAAGAACACAAAAGAAAATCAAAAATCGCAGCAAATGGTGAAGAAACTGGATTTTTTAGCGGTTTGTCGTCAACGCATGATTTGGTGTTAACTGCCGTTGGTGCGGTGGCTGTGGTTGGTGGTTTGGCGTTTTTGACAAAGGCGTTAAAGGACGATAGTAATAATTCATCTTCGCCGTCTGGTGGTTCGCACGGCGGTGGCGGCGGCGGCGGTTCGGCGTCTACATATTTTACTATACCGTATGGGCCTGCGTATTTGAACAGTGATGGCGATGTGAATGTCAATTTTGATATAACGGAAAATTTACCTGCGTGGGATACGCAATCTACATCTGAATTAAGAGTCAGCGATTTTAATTATCTGCGCAGAATTTTAACTGTGGGCGATGTAAGTGTATCACAGGCAATATTAGAAGGTGTAAATCCATTGCTTGAAAATTATTTGTTGGATATGCGTGGATATTACGCGTTTGCCAGTGGATACCTTGGACAAAATATTTTCAGAAACACATCAAATGTTCCATTGTTATCTTTGAACGGGTATCAAAAACAACCTGTGAAAGTGGCATTGATTACTGGCAACGGAATCAATCCTGCGGGGTCGGCCGATTTTGGTGACGGTATTGTTTATGCAAATACTATAAATGAAAGTGCTGAATTGACACGGGTGGATAAATATGTAAACAACACAATAACGCCTGTGGTTGATGAAAACAATGTTGTTTTATATTATTCACATGATGAAATGTCTGGATTTGATTTGTCGGGCAGTGGTTCTGTGTTTAATCCGTTTGCAAATGTTAATGATTCTGCGCTGGCAAAAATAGTAGCAGGATGGGAAGCAGGTCGTTTATCCACAGAAGGCGATTTATACGGTTTTGTTCCAAATGGTCAATTGGCGATTTATAGAACTGGGACTGGGGCGGTGTGGCAAATGATTCCTGTGGCGGACAGACAAAACGTTGGGACGTTCACAGATTCTGGTGATGCGGGGTTGTCGGTTGGTGATATTATTGAAATTGATGGGCGGACTTACACTATAGAAGCGGCCCAGACAGGTGTATCTACGGTACCAACTTTGACAATTGGTGATCCAGAGGTGACATATAAACTGTCACGCAATTTAAGAATATTTATTGGTGTTTGTGATGGATGTGTTGGAAATATAGCGATTTATGTTGGTGATGATGGCGCGTGGTACGTAAATTCACAGGGTGGAAATGATATTGATAATGTTTATATGCCAGACGCAGAAAATATTTATACATATAAAACAAAAACAACAGATGCTGCGTATTCTAATTTTTCGGCGATGCAAAAGGCATTGACTAATGATGTTGTTGCAAATGTAAATGTTATTCCGCTTAGCAGGCAGAATTCTTATTTATCGGTAAATAACTTTACAAAGGCTGCGAATATGGCGGGCGTTTCTAATTTGAAAACGTTTTATTCACAACAAATCAATAATTTGTATGGAACATACATCATAGATAATACACCATACGAACAGGGTGGGGTTGCGCATTCTATGTTTAATGGTTATACTGCTGATGCAATGTTGGTTATGCCAGCAGGTGATTATTTGCTTAAAGACGCATCCAGCGGAATAATTTATTATGATACACTGGATGCGACGTTTGAAAATTATGCACCAATGTTATATAGTTCTTCGTTGAATCATAATTTTATGACGATTGTTGGGGTTACACATAAAAACGGAACAACCAGTGCGTCTACTATTTCTGGGTATGGCGATGGAACTGGTTCTGGAAAATTACAGTTATCGATATGGTATGATTCCAATTCTGATATCTATTCATCGCGTAAATGTGGTTTGGCGGGTGTTGGTAATGCATCGGGCGGGGTTGATCCATGGTGTTTTGCGGCATCGGGGCCAACTGCGGAAATGGCAACTGCATCTGCGGCTGGGGCGGTGGCATCTGTGAAGGCTGCGTTCCCGTATATGGATAACAATAAGATATTTACGTTGTTGGCATTGACTGCGGATGGACCATATTTAAGTGCGAATACCGATGGCACTGCGTTTTCTGTGGATACACTGGCTGCGTATTTACAAGATATGTATCAATTACCGTTAGAATATACTAATTTTGAATTAACATCATCTGAATATCTGAATACGTTTAAGGAAGTATTTGGTTATGGTTTGATAAATCTTGAACGTGCTGTGAAACCAGGCTTTTCAATATATTATTATTCTGATGGAAATATAGTGGCGGCCGATGGAACAAAAAATAAATTTTGGGGTAAATTATCGTCAACTTCTTCGCGGGCATCAACGATATTATCTTTGACACCACGTTCGTCAATAACAACTGCATTTTATGATATTGTTGAAAGTGTTGATGGATCGTTGTCTTTGCCACGTATTTGGACAAACACTTTTGCGATGAATAATGGAACAAAGCGTGGATTATATATGGGTGACATGTTGTCTGATTTTCGTGTTGGCACAAATAATGAAAAGGCTGTCAAAGTGGGTAATGTAGAATTTAATATGTCAATGTCACCGCGTGCGTATAATGATAATCTTAATGGGCTTGATAATTTGCGCGTTGCGTTTACATCTGATAGTTTTGATGTTTCTGGTGAATATCAACGTTATTTAACTGATGGTCAATCGCGGTTTAATGGACGTGCAAATAGCGTATTGGCGTTGGCAAATAATGTTATGTTGTCTGATGCTGA
>Ga0310786_10012353_pt1 | contig 10574 bp, 6 predicted proteins | sample AusTroGonzalo_MG_FD_203881 | JGI IMG/M metagenome (GOLD analysis project Ga0310786, IMG submission 203881) | Bovine rumen microbial communities from tropical cattle in Woodstock, Queensland, Australia - Gonzalo_03 (v2) (version 2) | ecosystem: Host-associated > Mammals > Digestive system >...
CATACTCTTTTCTGCATCCGGCACCCGTACGGCCACGACAGCAATGTCCTGGTACCACTGAGGTATCCGTTCAAACACGGGAGCATATATGCCAGCACTCACGTTCTGGAAACGGCCGATGGTCTTATACGGCTCGGGCAGCGTCAGTGTCTGACTCTTGCCGTTGCCTTTTACCTCCAGTGTGCGCCAGGTGAGTTTCTTCATGGCATCAGCGGGCTCCACCCAAGGGCCACCAGTGCTGCTCCATCCGGGCGCAGAAGCAATGCCCACCTCCATGTCCAGCGAATCGGCCAGATGGATGGCGTAGGCGAAGTTTTTCTTCCAGGCATCACTCAGATACGGCGTCTGTGGCACCACAGGCGGCAGACCCTGCATCATCGAACCTCCAGCATCGAACTGGTGAAAGCCGACAATGCCGATGCGGTTCATCCACAGCAGGTCTTTGCGGATGCCGTCCTTCGATGTGTTACCATTGATCCAATGCCACCATACATAAGGGTGAGCCTCTTTAGGCGGGTTCTCAAAACGCTGATCCTGTGCACTGGCAGCGACGCTAAGGAGTGCACAAACTACCATCAATAAGCAACGATGTTTCATATTATTTATGTTTTAGAATGATTAGTTATTTCTGAATTCCAACGGCGTCATGCCGAAATGATCTTTCACGTATTTACCAAAAAAGGATGGGTTAGGGAAACCTAGTCGGTCGCAGATCTGTTTGATGCTGAGGTCGGTCTGCTTCAGGTAGTAACGGATGTCCTCCATGACGTGCTCCGTAATCCATTCGTTCGCAGTCTTCCCGGAGTGTCTCTTGCAGATGGTGGTGAGGTACTTGGGCGAGATGCAGAGGTCGTTGGCGTATGCCTCAACCGTACGGTGCTTCACATCAGCGGAGTGAAGCAGGTCGAGAAAGTGCTGGAAGTGGGCATCCGACGTCTTACCCTTGAGTTCGATATCGACAGGGAAATACTGTTTCATGGCGCCACAAAGACCGAGGATGGCCGAGCGTAGCAACGACTGGATGACATCGGTACGGAAGGGATTGTCCTTACCTCGGGTGAAGGTCAGCTTCAGCATATCATAGAAATGGGTGTAGAAGAGTATCTCGTCTTCGTCCATCGTCACTATATGATGGCGATGTACGTACATCATATCGTTCCACACGTTCATCTTCTCGCGCAGGAAACTCTGCAGGATGCGGTTGGTGAGGAACATGGCCTTGAGGTTGAAGTCGGGACTCACCATGACATCGGTCACGATGATGTTCTGCGGAATGATGGCAACCTGATTCTGATGCAGCTCTATCTGCTGATTATTGATGATGCCCTGCACCTTGCCACTGGTACAGATGGCGACGGCATTCATCGATACATGGGCGGCACTGATCTCGGCAAACTGCTGGATGCTGTCGACCACCACGATATCATTGTCGGAATAGCCGATCTGGATGTCCTCATTGTCGGCCAATGTCTGAAATGTAATCTCTTCTTGCTGTTTCATGGTGCAAAGATACGCATAATTGGGTAATAATGATGTTCTATTTGGGTGTATCATAACGTTTCAAATAGAATTGTGGCGAAATGGGACATAAATGATTGTGAAAAATGTACTACTTTTGCACTCAGAATTTAAACATTAAGACATGAATAAGAGTTTGACGATGCTGCTGGCAGCTATATTGCTGGGCAGTTGTACAGAAAAGAAGGGGCACGACGCGAAGGCTCCTGTGAGAGTGAAGACGGAGGTGGCATCGACTGCCACGAGTGTAAGCGGACAGACCTATGTGGGCATGGTGGAGGAGAAAGAAGCCACCGCCGTGAGTTTTACGGGTATGGGAGTGGTGAAGCGTGTGCTGGTGAACGAAGGTCAGGCTGTGGCCAAAGGTCAGCTGATAGCCGAGATGGACGATACCCAGGCGCGCAACCTGCTGACTGGTGCCGAGGCACAGATGACGCAGGCCAACGATGCCCTGGAGCGCTACAAGATGCTGCACGATGCCGGCTCGCTGCCCGAGGTAACTTGGGTGGAGATTCAGAGCAAGGTGGCTCAGGCTAAGTCGCAATTGGAGGTGGCCAAGAAGAATCTGGCCGATTGCAGGCTTACGGCTCCCGTGAGCGGCATCATCGGCAAGAAGGCGGTGGGTGCCGGCGAGACGGCGATGCCCTCGCAGGCTGTAGTCAGCATCCTCGATATCTCGACGGTGAAGGTGAAAGTGGCGATTCCTGAGGCTGAGATCAGCGGCATAGGTGGTAACACCTCGTCTGTGATTAAGGTGGAGGCCATCGGGGGCAGCTTCGAAGGCGGCAGGATTGAGAAGGGTGTGCAGGCCGATGCCCTGACGCATACCTATGATATACGCATACACGTAGCCAACCGCGACAGAAAACTGCTGCCAGGCATGGTGGCATCGGTACAGTTTGGTAATATAGAAAAGCCCAGTCAGGATATTTCGGTGCCTGTAACGGCTGTGCAGAAGAAGGCCGACGGCACGCTGTTTGTATGGACGGTAGGGAAGGACAGTACGGCCCATCGCACCACTGTTACTACTGGCGAGACTTTGGGTAACCGCATCGTTGTGGCATCGGGCATCAGCGAGAGCCAGCGTGTGATTACGGAGGGTTATCAGAAACTGAGCGAAAACAGCAAAGTGGTGTTTTAATGCATAATTCATAATGATATGGGAAACAAGATGAACTGGCTCCGATGGCCATTGGAGCATTACTCGATATCATTGCTCATTGTAGGCATACTGTTTGTGATGGGCATCTACGGCATGTACATCATGCCGAAGGACGAATTCCCGCACGCCACCATCCGACAAGGTGTGGTGGTGGCTGTGTATCCCGGCGCCACCAGCGAGGAGGTAGAACAGCAGGTGGCCCGTCCGCTGGAGCGCTACCTCTTTACCTACGGCGAGGTGAACCGTGTGAAGACCACCACGCAGAGTCAGAACGGCATGTGCATCGTGATGGTGAAGCTGAACGACGATGTGAACAATAAAGACGAGGTGTGGAGCAAGATCAAGCACGGCCTGAACGGGTTCAAGGCCCAGTTGCCCAGTGGTGTGCTGGCCATCGTGGTGAACGATGACTTCGGCAACACCTCGGCCTTGCTCATCGCCATCGAGAGCAACCAGCGCAGTTATCGTGAGTTGAAACAGTATAGCGACGATCTGAGCGACCGTCTGCGCCGTATTCCTTCCGTAGCCAACGTGAAACTCTTCGGCGAGCAGAAGGAGCAGATATCGCTCTATATCGACCGTCAGCGTCTGCAGGCCTATGGCATTGGTCAGCAGATGCTCTTCTCACGCCTGCAGGCTCAGGGCATCACAACCATGAGTGGCAGCATCAGCGACGACGACCAGCAGATACCCATCCACGTGGAGGCTCAGGAGAACAGCGAGGAGGAGATAGCCAATCAGATCATCTTCTCCGACCCCGTGACGGGCAAGGTGGCCCGGGTGAGGGACGTGGCCCGTGTGGTGCGCGAGTATGAGCCCATGTCGAGTAGAATAGAACAGGACGGTCATCCCTGCGTATTGCTGTCGATGGAGATGACGCCAGGCAATAATGTGGTGGAGTATGGCAAGGAGGTGGACCAAGTGCTGAACGACTTCCGAAAGAACGAACTGCCCGAGGATGTGAACGTGACGCGCATTGCCGATAAGCCCAAAGTGGTGGCGATGAGTGTGAGCGATTTTCTCCGCGATCTGCTCATCTCGATGCTGATCATTATCCTGGTGATGATGGTACTGTTCCCCATCCGTTCGGCCATCGTGGCTGCCATCACCATTCCGCTGAGCACCTTTGTGAGTGTGGCGGTGATGTATATGATGGGCATAGAACTGAACATCGTGACGCTGGCAGCACTGATCGTGGTGCTGGGAATGATTGTGGACAACTCGATTGTGGTAATCGACGGCTATCTGGAGTATCTGGGTAAAGGGCTTAAGCCTTTCGACGCCGCCATCGAGTCGGCCCGTCAGTACTTCATGCCGATGCTGCTGGCCACCATCTGTATCTGTGCCATCTTCTATCCCTTCCTCATCACGATGAAGGGTATGTTCCACGACTGTCTGGAGGACTTCCCTGTGACGATTACCATCAACCTGATGGTGTCGCTGGTACTGGCCGTAACGGTGATTCCGTTCTTAGAGACGCGTATCATCAAACCTGATAAGGTAAGTACCGATGGCAACGCCATCACGAAGTGGGTACAGAAGATATACGACAAGGTGCTGGACTGGACGTTCGCCCATCCGTGGTTGACGATAGGTGGCGGACTCGCCGTGATTCTGCTGTCGACGCTGATTGCGCCCACGCTGAAGATTCGACTCTTCCCATACGCCGACCGCGACCAGTTTGCGGTGGAGATATTCCTGCCCGACGGCAAGGGTCTGGCCGAGACGGAGGTGATAGCCGATTCAGTGCAGCATGTGCTGGAGAAGGATGAGAGGATTGTGGGCATCACGGGCTTCATCGGTTGTTCATCGCCACGATTCATGGACGCCTACGCGCCTCAGATGGCTGGCAACAACTATGCGCAGTTCATCGTGAACACCAAGAGCGACAAGGCCACCTTGGCCCTGCTGGCACAGTATCAGCCACAACTGAGCGAGGCATTCCCCAATGCCTACGTGAAGTTTAAGCGCTTGGACTATCTGGAGGTAAACGAACTGGAGTACCGCTTCTATGGCGACAATCTCGACTCGCTACATGTGGTGGCTGAGCGACTGATGGAACGGATGCGACAGATGCCTGAACTGGAGTGGGTACATACCGACTACCTGCAGCCTTATCCCATCATCAACGTGGAACTCGATCCTGTGACGTCGGCGCAGTTGGGTATCACACGCACCACCGCCCAGCTAGCCCTGAGTGCTACATCGAGCGATCTGCGCGTGGGACAGATTTGGGAGGATAACTACGAACTGCCCATCGTGGTGAAGGACGATGCTGATATGACCTTCAGCGATATCGCCAACCTGGGTATCGCATCGCCGGCATCGATCGTATCCGGCGGTCTGCAAAGCACCAATACCACCGTTCCGCTTCGTCAGATAGCTAAGGTCGGGCCCAAGTGGAGCGAGAGCCGTATTATGCATCGTGGCGGCGAACGCTGCATCACGGTAACGGCCCAGTTTGCGCAGGGCGTGTTTACGGCTCCGATAGAGAAAGAGATAGCCCGCATCATGCAGAAGGAAATCAAGTTGCCCCAGGGTGTTCGTGCCGAGGTGGGTGGCGAGATAGAATATGGCGACGAGGCATTGCCACAGATCTATGGCGGTATCATCATCGCGATGGTCATCGTGTTCTTCTTCCTGTTGTTCAACTTCAAGAAGTACGGCATCACCACCATTTGCATGGCGGCCTTGGGACTGATGATTCCTGGTGCGCTCATCGGCTTGGGACTGATGAACCGTGCCTTGGGACTAACCTCTATCTTCGGACTCATCACGCTGATGGGAATGATTATGCGTAACGAGATTCTGATCTTCGAGCATGCCAACGACCTGATTAAGAAAGGCATTCCTGTGAAGCAGGCGGCTTACGATGCCGGCAAGCGCCGTATGGTGCCCATCTTCTTGACTACGGCTACAACAGCTGTAGGTGTGGTGCCGATGATCATCGCCCAGAGCTCGTTCTGGATGCCGGTGGGTGTTACCATCTTCGCCGGTGGTATCGGCTCGCTCATCATGGTAGTCACCATGTTGCCTGTTATTTATTGGAAAGTTTCGACAAAATAAAAAAATAGATATGAGGTATATTTTTAGATTAAACACTGAAACACAGAGAAACAGAGTTCTTTCTCTTTGTGGATTGCTCTGTATCTCCGTATCTCTGTGTTCTAACAAAGCATTTGCACAAGCATATACGCTGCAACAGATTAAGGACTCTGCCCTGCAGAATAACATTGCCATCCGTACGGCACAACACGATATCCAAGCTGCCAACCAGCAACGCAAGGAGGCGTTTACCAAATACTTCCCCAACGTAAGTGGTACAGGGGTGTGGTTTAATGCCAATAAAGGTATGGCGCAAACCACGCTGAATCTGGGCGAGAATATGTCGCCTGAGTTAGGGGCAGCCTTGGCGCAGTCGTTGCCCCAGGAGGCACTCATGGCCCTTGGCAACCCCATCAGCATCTCGATGATGAAGAATGGTACCATCGGTTCGTTGATGGCGGTGCAACCCGTGTTTGCCGGCGGACAGATCATCAATGGCAACAAACTCGCCAAGGTGGGTGAGGATGTGAGTCAGCTGAAGCTGCAACTCTCCGAGAACGAGGTGGAAAAGACTGCCGAGCAATACTTCTGGCAGTTGGCTTCGTTGCAGGAGAAGATGAAGACCATCGAGGCGGTTGATACGCTGCTACGCGATATCCATAAAGATGTGGATGTGGCCGTAAGGGCTGGTGTGGCTATGCGCAACGATCTGTTGCAGGTGCAGTTGCGCCAGAATGATGTGAGCAGTCAGAAGCTGAAGTTGCAGAACGGCCTCTCGCTGGTGCGTATGCTGTTATCGCAGTATTGCGGTCTGCGCGACACGTCGTTCGTCATTAGCTATCAGACTGACGATGCACAGTTCCTGGGACTTTCGGGTTCTGAGTCGGTTTCTGTGCTTCCTGAATACAAGTTGTTGCAGAAACAGGTTGAGGCCACCGGTCTGCAGAAGAAGATGGCTGTGGGTCAGAATCTGCCCTCCGTGGCTGTAGGTGCAGGCTATACCTATCATAACCTGTTGGACAACAATCACACTTTCGGCATGGTGTTTGCCACCGTTAGTGTGCCCATCACCGATTGGTGGAGCGGATCGCACACCATCAAGCGCAAAGCCATCGAGCATCAGAAGGCGCAGGAGCAGCTGACTGACAATGCCCAGCTGCTGAAGATACGTATGCAGAATGCCCGGAATGGGGTGGAGGAGAGCTACCAGCAGTTACAACTGGCCAAGCGCAGCATAGAACAAGCCAAGGAGAACCTGCGATTGAATCGCGATTACTACCGGGCTGGCACCTCGAAGATGAGCGATCTGCTCGAAGCGCAGTTGCTCTATCAGCAATCGCTCGACAAGCATACCGATGCCTTCGCCGACTACCAGGACAAGCTGTTGGAATACCGGCAAGCAACAGGACAGTAACAAAGAAACGGGGCAACAATGACGTTGCCCCGTTTTTAATTAGCTGTTGACTTACCATCAGTTCTCGATGAACTTGTGAGAAGCAAGCATCTTTGAGGGATCGAGTGCCTCGTCGAGTTTCTCCTTGGTCATCAGTCCCTTCTCGAGCACGATGTCGTAAACCGAGCGGTTGGTCTCGAGTGCCTCCTTGGCCACCTTCGTAGAAGTCTTGTAGCCGATGTAGGGGTTCAGAGCGGTGACGATACCGATGGAGTTCTTCACCATCTCGAGACAGTGTTCCTTGTTCACGGTGATGCCAAGGATACACTCCTCGGTGAGGGTTTCGATGGCATTCTTCATCCAGATAAGACTCTCGAAGAGCGATTCGGTGATCACCGGCTCCATCACGTTGAGCTGCAACTGTCCGGCTTCAGCGGCGAAGCTGATGGCTGTGTCGTTACCAATCACCTTGAAGCAAACCTGGTTCACAACCTCAGGAATCACAGGATTCACCTTACCCGGCATGATGGAAGATCCAGGAGCCTTCGGCGGCAGGTTGATCTCATGGAGTCCGCAACGAGGACCAGAGGCCATCAGACGGAGGTCGTTACAGATCTTAGACAGCTTCACGGCCAGACGCTTCAGGGCTGAAGAGTAGCTGACGTAAGCACCGGTATCGGGCGTTGCCTCTACGAGGTCGGTAGCCGATACGAAGGCCTCACCTGTAAGCTTGGCAAGATTGGCTGCACACAGCTTAGCGAAGCCGGGAACGGCGTTCAGGCCAGTACCGATGGCTGTACCACCCATGTTGATCTCGAGCAACAGCTTCACGTTGCGCTCCAGGTTCAGGATTTCCTCCTCCAGGTTGTTGGCGTAGGCATTGAACTCCTGACCGCTGGTCATAGGCACAGCATCCTGCAACTGTGTACGTCCCATCTTGATACAATCTTTAAACTCGTCGCCCTTGTAACGGAAAGCGCTGATCAAGCCTGTGAGGGCAGCAATCAGACTCTTGTTCATGTGGACGATAGCCAAGCGGATGGTAGTAGGATAAACGTCGTTGGTACTCTGACCACAGTTACAATGGTCGTTGGGATAGCAATGCTGGTAGTCGCCCTTCTCATAGCCCATGATTTCGAGGGCACGGTTGGCAATCACCTCGTTGGCATTCATGTTCACCGATGTGCCGGCACCGCCCTGCATCATGTCGATGGGGAAGTTCTCGTGCCACTTGCCAGCGATGAGCTCACGACAAGCCTGAGAGATGGCACCTGCTATCTCGTCGTTGATTACGCCGAGGGTGTGGTTGGTTTCTACTGCTGCCAGCTTCACGTAAGCAATAGCTTTGATGAAGTCGGGATACATCGACATCGTCTTGCGAGAGATGTGATAGTTGTTGATACCACGCTGTGTCTGTACGCCGTATAATGCATCGGCTGGTACTTTGAGTTCGCCTAAGAGGTCGGACTCTACTCTGAATTTCTGTTCTGACATAATAATATTAATTTAATGTTTAATCTTCAATCTTCAATGATTTAGAACATCGGCAGTTGCCAGATATAGCCCAATGAGATACGGTTTGTGCTGTAATTCTCGTTGCCATAGAACTTAGCACGGTCTGTGTAACTATAGTGGCGGCCCACATAGGTGAGGAAGAAGTGCAGGTTGCTGTTATTCAAGGGATAGAACTCAATGCCTGCGAGATAGCCATAGGCTGTGCGATACTTGCCTTTCTCAAGCACTTTGGTACCCTTTGAGAGACCCTCGTTCTCAAGCATTCCCTTCACAAAAATGTTCCATTTCGGGGAAATGCGATATTGGGCCTTCATCACAAACGACAGATACTCGGCATCATTCTGATGACCTTCATCGTCCTTGGGGCCTACGATACCTGTGACGATACCTTCACGATCGATACCCTCACGCATGTACATCACGTCGAAGAAGGCGTTGAACTTATCGAGATTCAACTCATTACCCAAAGCGAGGTAATAGCTCTGATAGCCCTCGGCCTGACTCATGATGGAGTAACTCCAGCGCGTATTGAATACGCCACCGAAACTACCATTCCAGTTGACGGTGTAAAGCAAAGGCACCTTCGAATGGTCATAGCCCAGGCCATACATATCTTCCATGCTGGCACTACGGCTGTCGAGTACCTGTAATTGCAGTTGATGATTGGGGTGGATCTGGAACTGGAAATTGGCACCAGTGAGGAAGTTACTCATATAGTCCACCATATCGGAGTATTCATAAATCTCAATGGGGTTGAGGTCGAACTCTATACCACCATATGCAGCACATTGCTTACCCAGGAACATAGAGAAAACGTCGCTCGTCCTTATCCCGATACCAGCTACATCGATTGACGAAGCGGGCATGTTGTCGATACCGTCATGAGCGGGCGAGTTATTACGATTCAGTCTCTGACGCCAGCGGAAAGAGAAGGTTTTGTTGATGTTTCCCTTTGCTTCAATACGAATCTGGCGCATGTTGAACTTGGCATTCTGGAATTCTCCATCGGCCTGATTTACATCGAAGCTATTGTTGAGGTTCAACAGGAAATGGAAATTATCCTGTTTCTTCTCTATCTTCGTGACCTTCTCAAACAGTGATTCCTCACCAGCCGAAGCATCCTTGTCCTGCTGTGCATTCGCCGTCAACGCCACGCACAGCATCATGCCGAATAATATAGGCTTTTTCATACTTTCTTAACTCTTAATTCTTAACTCTTAACTAATGAAATTAGTACTTCGCAAAGATCTCCTGAATCTGCTTCCAGTCCTTGGTCTTGGTCAGAGCCAGCATCAGTAGCACGCGAGCCTTTTGCGGATTCGAAAGCAGCGCTGCCACGAACTCATACTTATCATCGTCAACCTCGCCATTCAGACAGGTAGGACCATTCGGGCAACGGCTTGAGCGTACCACGATGATACCCTTCTGGCGGGCCTTCAGTGCTACATCAAACACATCCTTGTAGAAGTTGCCATCGCCTACACCAGCCAGTACGATACCATCGAACTTGGCATCAACGAAAGCCTGGAAGGGCAGCGGAGAGCAGTTGGCATAACCATAAACGATACCCACCTGTGGAAGTTTGTCGAGATTGCTTACATCGAACTCAGACGCTAAAGTATGCTTGAACTCTACCTTAGAGAAATAGTGTACCTCACCATTGTATACATAGCCCAGAGGACCAGCATTGGCAGCCTTGAAAGTAGCTACGTCGATGGTATGCGTCTTGATGATGTCCTTGGCATAGATCAGCTCGTTGTTCATGCAGCACATCACGCCACGACCCTTTGATTCTGGACTTGCGGCAGCCACCACACCAGCGTAGAGGTTGCCAGGACCATCAGCGCTGATAGCTGTCGACGAACGCATCGAGCCTACCAGAATCACAGGCTTGTCGCTCTTCACCGTCAGGTTCAGGAAGTATGCCGTTTCTTCCATGGT